>Ga0209061_1000306_pt1 | contig 142532 bp, 109 predicted proteins | sample Coa_R1_10_FD_187157 | JGI IMG/M metagenome (GOLD analysis project Ga0209061, IMG submission 187157) | Surface soil microbial communities from Centralia Pennsylvania, which are recovering from an underground coalmine fire - Coalmine... | ecosystem: Environmental > Terrestrial > Soil >... | reverse complement strand
CCGTCACCCGCCGGGCTTACGGCTTCCACAGCCCCGAAGCCCTCATCGCCATGGCCATGCTCACCCGAGGCGGCTGCTGCCCGCCCCTACCCGACCGGAAGTGACCCACGACAACGACAGGAGAGCCGAGCCTCCATAGAAGAACAAGGGGAAACGGGCCGAAATTGAACAAATGCGGTCGAAAAACCGCCTGACCAGCAACTCCGCAGGTCGGCACCAGAGGGTGCGGCCAGGGCAGCCGACCGACGCTGCGGGCGCGGCAGAGCGCTGCCGGCCGACCGGTGGCATCGGAAAGTTCAGCTTCGTCATGGGCTTGCCCACGACCGGACGAGCGCGCCAGGGAGCGGAAATGAGACATCCATCCGCACGCGAAGTCAAGGGGTCTTCGAAGATTCTCTCGATCGAGAGACCCAGGTCAGGGCCTCGCTTTCGCGCCACCCCGCCTTGCGAGCGAGGCGGGGTGGGAAAGTCCGGAGCCTCGGGAAACAAGCTGCCCGGCGTGCCTTTCGCGCGGCCACTACGTTGGACGTCGTCATCCTTCAAGGTGACGCAAGGAGGGATTGCGGTGCGACGAGCGGGTGAGGAATCGTGGCATCTGTCGGTCGACGACAACCTGGACCTGCTCCATCTGGCCCTCTACGTCCGAGACGCCTGCCGACTCGCTATCCCCGACGACTCGTCGGTTCCTCCGCTGCTCGATGGTGATGTGGTCGACCACTCTGGTGTGCTCGACCCCGCTGTCCGTGGCGTCGCCGGAGCACAGTGGCTCTCGTGGTGGAAGGACATCCTGAGCCTCAAGACGGCGGAAGCGCTCCGGACCCTCCGATTCTCCGACTCGCAACTGACGACCCTGGATGTCCTCGTAGTCGTTGATGAGCATCTCCTCGACTGGCCTGAGCTCGACGTCCTGGCATCTCGCCCAGAGCTCCGTCGCGCCGTGATCGCATGTCACGACGACGCCGTCCGCTGGCGCGGTGATCGCAGCCGGCGTCTTGGCGCCCGGGACCCGGGGACTCGGGGGTTGGCACACCTGCCGGTCCCCGCCATCGCCGAAGGGGTCATCCAGCGGTTGGGTGTCTCGCCGGGGCGGGTGCGAGCAGCAGTATTCGTACTCGGCGTAGAGGGAGAATGGTCTGCCCGCCCGTTCCCCGGCCTCCTCCTCTGTTCGGCTTCTCTCGCGATCGACACCCAGAGGCTCACCCCGCTGCTCGAAGGCGCCTTCGCTTCGGGCACCGCAGCGGAGGGCGTCGTCATCCCCGGTCGAACGCGGAAGACCCGTGCGCTCCCCCCTTCGGTGATCCACGAGCCGATGGTGTTGTGGGAGAGGGATGGGGCGTCGCTCACCTGCGAGCGGGTCATCCCGTACCACGACGGGTTCGAGATCGAGCTTCGGCGCAACGGCCTCGGCTCACCGTCGAGCTCGGATGCGACAGCACCTCGTAGGCGGCCCAACCGGCGGTTCGTCGGCCTTCGGATCAGGCTCAGCTTCGCTGACGGGCGCGAGGAGCTCCTCGACGACGTGGAACGACCGGACCGAGAAGGTCCAATCACGCTGAGCGCCTTTGGCCGCCGAGAATCCGGTGACGACACGCTATGGCTGTGGGTGATGCCCCTTCCCCCTCCGGGCGAGGTCCGCATGACGGTCGAATGGCCGACCTACGGCATCGATCCCGTCAGCGTGTCCTTTGACGGAGCCGACATACGTCGGAGACGTACCGCGTAGCACTCCAGCTTCCAGCCCCCGGGGACCCTTGCTTGTGAAGTCGCTCCGGCTCACGACGCGGGCCTTGGCCAAGGCGCGCTCCGCGGCAGTGCCCATTGACAAGCTGTCAGCCCGGAGTTCCCACCTTCGGCCCGTCCGATCCGAGTCCGAGCTCCTTGCCCGCACCGCCGATCTCGGGCGGAGAGGCCACGGCACCCTAGCCAGCAACAGGCCGGCCACCGAGCGGTCCACCTGTAGGTGTGCCGGGGTGGCCAGCTCGGCCACCGAGTACAGGTCGCCCCGCCCGGGCCGGCGAGCGTCGTCCGACGTGGAGTCGCGTGGACGAAGCGAGCGTCTCTCGGTCATCATGGCCGAGATGGTGCCCGTGGTCGATGACATCCTGGCTCCCCCGTTGGAGTCGCGCTTCTCGATCGACTCGAACTTGCCGGGCGAGGGATGTTCTGCCCATTCGACGCGCTTACGGACAGCGATCCCGAATCGGTTGGGCGCGCCGTCGCGACGGTGGGGACGATGGCGGTCGAGCAGCTCCTCCACACGGCACTCGACGCTGCCGATCAGCTCGCGGGGCCATGGACCGGCGGCGCACCCGACAGCCTCGCCCTGGCATACGAACTCGCCCCGGCAAGGCGTCCCCTTGCCGAAGCGCTCTGCCGGCGATTCTGCGAGGCGCTCGCCGGCCCGACTGATACCCAGGAACACTGGCTCGGCGGACGCCAGCCCGGGATGACGGTCGTCCCAGGGTTCGTCGACTTCTCCGATGTCTACGGCAACGGCGAGTTCACGTGGTCGGGGTTCTGGACCGTCAGTTCCCCCGCCGGAGAGATCCACGATGATCTGGTGGCTGCATGGGAGATGTTCCCGGGCCCGATCTCGAGGTGGCACATGCCAATCAACCCCAACGCACGGGTCTGGACCATCGACCACCCGGCCGACTGGGTCCGCCTCGTCGAGAGGTTTCCGAGGGTGGCGACCGAACTCCACGCGGGATGGGAGCTTCCTGGGCCTAACCAGCACAAGAGGGACGTGGCACATCTCGCCGCGATACCTGCACAACACGGAGTACGGACGGTGGTTGATCGCCACGTACTGCCCGACTGGGATGCGGTCGCCAGTGAGTACGACGGCGTGCACCTGAGCTGGGCCGGTTTCATCACGACCGAGGGATTCGTGAGCGACCTCGGCGATCGCGGAGCCACCATGCTGCGCTACTGGAGCAGCGAGCGGACGCTGTGGCTCCGCGACGTCTTCGGCGAACCAGAGCCGCTCGAGGCTCCACTGCTCACGGGCAATGTGTCAGATGCGCTCGGCATCGACGTGACTCGCGACAACGAAGACCGAGCCGCGTCGGACAGGGAGGAGATCGCGGTCCGGTTGAACCGTCGACCTGAGAGACTCTCGCCCGGCTTCTGATAGGCGGACCGCCACTCATGGTCGGTCGAACGTCCGACACCGAAGGACGCAGGAAGGGACGCCCTCGTGTGTTTAGCTGGTCGTGTATCGCCCCTCGCGGCGTGGATCACGTTGCGGACACGAGCGCTTGGAGGCGTGTTCGCACGTCCAGCAGGTTCGAATACGAGCGACTACGGCCCACCACGGTGACACGGGGGACCTGGTCCCACCACGGTGAGGGGCCCGGAGCTTCCCCTCCCGAAGCGGTCTGCGCCGGGGCGGAGAAGGAGCCGGGCCCCCCTGGAGCACAGGAGAAGCCAAGGACCCCGAGGCCGACCGGTGACCTCACCCTCCAATTGCACCTGCTCTCTCGGTGGTGTGAAGAGCGTTCGGAAAAGGAGGAGGTCACCAAGACCATCGCGGCCTTCCTCAATGCCGACGGCGGCACGCTGCTGGTCGGCGTGGACGACAAGGGGCAAGTGGTGGGCCTGGAAGCGGACTTCGCAGTGCTGGGAGCCGGCAAGTCGGACTGGGACCATTGGCTGCTGGCTCTGGGGCAGGCGGCCAAGAAGTCTCTCGGTGCCGAGGCCTGGGCGACCGTCCATGTCTCGGCGGTACGCCGGGAAGGCAAGACGGTGGCCGTGGTGGCCTGTCCCCACCGCAACACCGAGACCTGGCATGGCCAAGAGGACAAGGCCGTCTTCTACCTCCGGTGCAACAACGAGACCCAGCGGCTGTACCCACCGGCTGCGGCGAGGTACATCCGCCAGCGCTGGCCCCTGGAGGCCCAACCGCCCCGGGCGGAGAGGCACGGCTGATCGGCTGGCGAGGGACGGGCCCGGGCCCGCCATCACCCCTGCCGTGGCGGCATGTTCCGCTCAGGGAGCGGGAAAGAGCTTGCCCCGGGCCGGCGGCTCACCGACGCGGGCCTCGAGGAACCGCCGTCAGCTGAGCGTGTCCAGGCCTGCAGTGAGGATCCGGGCGAGCTCGGCGGGCCTGGTGAGCATCGGCCAGTGGCCCGAGTCGATGTCTACCAGCTCGACGTGGCGGGCTCGGGCCAGCTCGGGGATGTTCCCGGCCTCGATCCAGCCCCGCACGTCGGCCGGGCTGAACTCGGGGCAGACGACCATCACCGGCACCTCGTAGCGACGCTCGTCGCCGAGGTGAACCACCCCCTTGGTCACCCCCTCCGGAACGGGGATGGCGGCCGCCACGAAACGGCGTCTCGCCTCCTCGTCCAGGTCGGCGGCGTCGGGTCCCTCGAAGGGCTCCCAGCCGGGGAAGGGTACGACCCCGTCGGTCGGCTCCAAGGAGGCCATGTGGGTCTCGCCGTCCGCCAAGGGGAACCCGCCGATGAGGACCACCTGGGCCACCTTGTCGGGCCGCCGGTCGGCGGCGATCCAGGCCAGATTGACCGCCGCCGAGTGACCGACCACCATGACCCTGCCCTCGGCGGCGTCCACCGCCCCGACAACCGCTGCCACCTGGTCCTCGAGGGTGACGGTGCTGCTCTCCCCTGCGCCTTGACCGGGGAGATCGACGGGTAGGGGACGGTGCCCTTGGGCCTCGAGGTCGGAGGCGACATCGGCCCAGACGGAGCCGGCGAGCCACAGCCCGGGGACGAGGATGATGTCCATCGTCTCCTCCTTGCCTTGCCGAGGGGTCCACCACCTCGGCCACGGGCACCTTAGGTCACCTTCCGGACGATCCACTTCCTGTTCCCTCGTCGCAGGGGGCAGCAAGCTTCGACAGGCGATGGCCCCGCTGGCAGGTCGCCACTCGTCCGCCCTGGGAGCGGGCCCGGCCGCTGGCGGCTGGGCGCCTACGGCTCTCCCCATCCCGTGGCGTCTCCAGGGGCGCCGTCGTCGGAGGGCCCGGGCTGGCCTTCCACGTAGTGCTCCCGGATCGCCGCCTCCACCACGGCGCGCCGCCTGGTCGAGAGGGCCTGGGCCAGCTGGCGGTGGCGGCTCACCAGGTCGTACAGGTCGAGATGCTGGCAGTCCAGGGCCACCCGCATCAGCGCCCCCATCTGGCCATCGAGTGAGTGCCACAGCTTGCCCACCGTCGGGCGCCGCCCGGCCGCCACGACCAGGCCGTGGAACCGGGTGTCGGCCTGGACGGCGCCGAGCATGTCCCCCTCGGCAGCGGCCTTCTCCATGGCGGCGATCTCTTCCTCCAGGCCCTCCGTGAGGTCGTCCCCGTGCCGGCCCAGCCACTCCCCCGCCGCCGACGCCTCCAGGACGTAGCGGGCGAAGCAGACGTCGCGGGCGTCCTCCCTCGACATACGGGCCACCCGGCACTGGCGGCGAGGGGTCAGCTCGACCAGCCCCTCGCCCTGGAGGTCGCGCAGGGCCTGGCGGACTGTTGTCCGGCTCACATCGAACTCGGCAGCCAGCTCCGTCTCGAGGAGGCGGGCCCCGAAGGGCAGCTCGGCGTTGAGTATGCGCCGTCTCAAGGTCTGCCTCACGGCATCGGGCAGGGACAGGTGCTCGAGCATCACCCTCGCTCCCTGGCTCCCCGGGCCTCAGAAGCCAGCATGTGCAGAGAGCGGGCGTTCCCGAGGGAGGTTTCCGAGGCGAGATGGCGGGGCTCCTCGTCGCCGGCCAGCACAGCCGCGATGTGCCGCAGGGCAGCGGTGAAGGAATGCTCATCGGTGGTTGGGCTCTCCCGGAAGCCGGTGCCCCCAGCCGGGTGGACCTCCAAGGGGTCGCCGACCTTGGGGTGGAAGGGGTTCTGCACGTGTATCTGGCCCTCCGAGCCGAGGAGCCGGGTGTAGGTGTCGTAGGTGCGGGCGAACCCACAGGAGAAGAGCAGGCGCCGCTGCGAGGGGAAGCCGAGCGAGCCCCACATCTCGGTCTCCACCTCCCGCCCCCAGTTGCCCAGGGCCCAGGCCTGAGCTGGCTCCGCCGCGAAGAGGTCCCGGGCCAGGCGGACGGGGTAGCAACCAACGTCATTTAGCGCCCCCCCTCCCAGCTCTGCCGACAGGCGGATGTTGTCCGGGCGCGACAGGAGGAAGTGGAAGCTGGACTGGATCTCCCGCAGCTCCCCGATCACGCCCTCGCCGATGAGCCGGCACAGGCGTTGGTACTGGGGGCCGAAGGGGAAGACGAAGGCCTCCCACAGCAGCCCGCCCGTCCGCCGGGCGGCAGCCAGGACGGCCTCGGTCTCGTCGGGGTCCAGGCACAGAGGTTTCTCGCACAGGACGGCCTTGCCTGCCTCCAAGGCCTTGATGGTCCAAGAGGCGTGGAGGTTGTTCGGCAAGGGCACGTACACGGCGTCCACGGCGGGGTCCCCGAGCACCGCCTCATAGCCCTGGACCGCCCTCTCGACCCCCGCCGCGCTGGCAAAGGCCTGTGCCTTGGACCGCTCCCGGCTGGCCACCACCGTGGCTCTCCCCCCAGCCTCCCGAAGGGCGGGCAGGAAGGCCGCCCGGGCGATGTTGGCCGTGCTCAGGATGCCCCAGCGGGGGGCGGCTGCCTCAGTCATGAGGACCCCGGTAGGCCTCCGGCAGGCATCCCGCCCGGGCCAGGACGTTGCGGGTGACGGTCGCCACGTTGTTGCGGTACCCGTTGTGGGCCAGGCTGGCACTCCAGCAGATGGAGCCGACGCTGAACACGCTCCCCCCACCGGGCGCCTCCCAGTAAGTCATGTCGGCCCGTACGTAGCGGCAGTTCCCTCCGCCTTCGGAACCGTTCATCTCCTCCACCTCCTCGATGGCGTGCTGGTAGGTGTCATCGTGCCTCCCGGCGGAGGTGGCCAGGACCAGTGTCCCCGCCGGCGTGCCCAGCTCCGCGTCGGCCCGGTCCAGCTCGTCACCGGCAGCACCGCCCTGCTTGAGGCCGAAGCCGCCGATCACCTCGCCGGGCTCGATCCCTTCGAAGATGAAGCTAGCTCGCGGGTCCATGCTCGCTGCGGTCCGCACGTAGCCAGCGGCGGGACCCCCGCCCTGGGCGCAGAACCCCACCCCGGCAAGGACCTGAGGGGCCCGGCCCCGGTCCCGCCAGTGGCCACCCGGCTCCCCCGACCACGGATAGTGCTGCTCACCGGGGTCGCCGGTCCAGGTCCGTGACCCCGACCGGCCCCTCCTCACCTCTAGGACGTGGGGCTGGGCAGGATCCACCACGGTCACCCAGTAGAAGCCGTTGCCGCCCAGGTAGGCCAGGTGCCCTCCGGACTCCACGTAGCCCTCCAGGGCGTCGAGGATGGGCCCGCTCACGTACTCAGGGTGCCCACCGGTCACGACTGCCCGATAGGGGAGGAGAGCCTCCAGTCCCTGCCCATGAACCTCGCCGTCGGTCACCACGTCGTAGGCGATGGCCTCGGCTTCGAGCCAGTCGAAGAGGTAGAGGTCACCGCTCAGCTCCCTGCCCGCATCTCCCCGGCTGGGCAGGCGGTGGTCGGGGCGCATGTCGAGCATGGGCCGGCGCCAGGAGACGTGCGAGATGCCCGAGCCGTCCCTGTGCCGTTGGTACAGGGACAGACCGAGCTCCCGGTGCTGAGCGAGGTAGCCCTCGGTGCTGCCTGGCGGGAAGGCAGGGCTCGGCTCCCCGCCGTGCCGGCGGGGATCCACGTGGGCGAAGTTGGAATAGGCGGTGTAGGTGAAGGTGGGGACGAGCACGGCGAGCGGCGCTCTGCCCTTTCCCCGGGGGCTGGTGACGTAGAACGGCACCAGGTCCTCCCCGGCGGCGCAGGACAGGTGGGCGGCATAGACGCCGCTCCTCGCTCCCTCGGGCACCTCCCATTCGAAGGCCACCGGCCACCCGGCGTCGGTCAGGTCGTCGTCGTGGAAGGCGACGGCGCCGTAGTCCTCGGGGGAGACCCGCCAGTCCAGGGCCTCGCCGCTCCAGCGGTGACCGGTCATCCGCAGCAGGGGGCCGTTGCGGAGCTGCAGCTGCCCGGGACCGGGCCGGCCAGGAGGGCAGATCCGGCCCTCCTCGCGCTGCAGGCGGTCGAGGTCGCCGACCCAGATCGCATCCCCGGCCCCGGCCATGGCGTGGCAGCCCTCGGCGGCCAGGTCCATGGCCTCGGCCTGCTCCATGAAGTCCCCCAGGACCAGGGGGGCCTCCAGCTTTCCGTTGTAGGCGCCCTCGACCGGGCTGGTGACGGCCTCCGGGTCCTCGGGGCCCCGGCCCGACGCCGCCAGCAACAGCACGTCCATGGGAGCACAAGGGGAGAGGCCGTCCTGGCCCTCGACACCGTCCGCCGGGCCGGCCCAGCCGCGTCGACCCCAGGGGCGGCAGGCGAGCCAGACCCTGCCCCTCTCGGGGTCGATGGCCCCCACCGCCAGGCACCACCGCCTCTCGGTCACGGCCCGTCCCAGCCGGAGCTCTCCGTGACCGGTTCCCTCCCTCGGATAGCGAAGGGTCAGGCGCCCGTCGGGGTCCAGGAGGAGGCCGCACCGGCAATGGTCACCCCCGTCCGTGAGGACCACCAGCCCCTGGTACCGCCCGGCTCGGGGCAGGGTGGGCCACAGCCAGGTGGCGATGGTCATGCCCCGGCGGCCACCGGCGGCCAGCCCCTCGACCAGCCCGTAGGAGCCGGAGAGGATCCGGTGGCGCAGGCCCGGGTAGGTGCCGGCGCAGCTGGCCGGCACCTCCTCCCAGGAGAGGGCATCCGCCTCTCCCGGGGGGCGGGGGCCGCCACCGGTGATCCTCACCACCCCGGCCTGGAAGCTCTCACTGGCACAGCTGACCATGAACCGGGCCCGGCCACCGGGGGAGACGCTCCAGTCCTGGCAATAGGCCAGGAAGGCCCTCTCGGGGTCAGCCACGCCAACTCCTGTCCGGGCCAGTACCTTCGATCGCCATGCCGTCCACCCGCATCCCCACCAGACCTGGCTCGCCCGGGTGGGGGCCGCGCTCCCGACGCCACCCCCTCCACCTTGGAGGGCAGGAATGAGGGTCTTGATCTGCTCGCCCCTCGAGGAGGAGCTGGTCCGGCGCATCCGCTCCGCCCATCCCTCCGTGGAGGTGGACTTCCGGCCCGAGCTCCTTCCCGTGCCCCGCCACCCCTGCGACCACACGGGCGTGCCCCGCCAGCTCGGCCCCGAGGAGGAGGCCGAATGGTCCCGCCTCCTCGCCGGCGCCGATGCCTGCTTCGACTTCGACTGGCGCGACCCCTCCGCCATGGCCAGCTCCTGCCCCCGGCTGGCCTGGGTCCAGGCCACCAGCGCCGGCATCGGGGGATTCCTGGAACGAACGGGCCTGGCGGGGAGCCCCATCCGCTTCACCACCGCTGCCGGCGTGCACGCCCAGGCCCTGGCCGAGTTCGCCGCCCTGGGCGTCCTCCACTTCTTGAAGGACGTGCCCGGCCTGCGCCGGCTCCAGGCCGAGCGCCGGTGGGAGCGCCACGCCGTGGGGTCCATCACCGAGCGGAGGGCCCTCGTGGTCGGCCTCGGGCGTATCGGCCGGCGGGTGGCCGAGGTGCTGGCCGCCCTGGGGGCCGAGGTGTGGGGGGCGGGCCGGCCCGGGCAGACCTACGACCTCCCGGCGGCCAGCCGCATCGGGGACACGGCCAACCTCGCCCCCCTGCTCCGGGAGGCCGACATCCTGGTGCTGTGCTGCCCCCTCACCGCTCAGACCAGGGGCCTGATCGGGGCCCGGGAGCTGGAGCTCCTGGGCCCCGAGGGGATAGTGGTGAACCTGGCCCGGGGGGCGGTGGTGGACGAGGTGGCCCTCGTGGAGGCCCTTCAGCGGCACGACCTGGCGGGGGCCTGCCTGGACGTGTTCAGCGTGGAGCCGCTCCCTCCCGAGTCGCCCCTGTGGGCGATGGAGCAGGTGCTCATCTCCCCCCACTCGGCATCGACCCTGCGCAGCGAGAACGCCGCCTTGACGGACCTCTTCATCGAGAACCTGGGCCGGTTCCTGGCCGGGCGCCCCCTCCTCAACGAGTTCCACGCCGACCGGGGCTACTGAGGCCGTCACGGGAAGGGGTCCCGGGCCAGGATCGTCTCCAGGATCGAGGCGGTGAGGCCGGTGTGGGCGCTGCCCTCCGCCTCGGCCCCGAGGACCGATCCCGGCCCCGTCAGGAGGGGGACCAGCCCCGGCCCGTGCCCCGGCTGGGGGCTGGAGCCGTGCACGACCAGGCCCACCGTCCGCCAGCCCCGCCGGAACCCCATGTGGTACCGGCTGTCCAGGTCCGAGACCGCCACCAGGTCCCCGAGGCTCAGGCCCGCACCAGCACCGTCGTCCTCGTCCAGTTGCAGGTCCAGGTCCCACAGGTGGGCAGGACGGCCCATGCCGTTGCCTGCCAAGCGGCTCCCCACCTCGCAGCGGACGCCGGCGCGAACCCCGTGGCGCCCGAGGGCGATGGGCAGCATCTCCAGCAGGGCGGGGTCCAGGTTGGCCACGCTCACCTGGTCCAGGCCCTCCAGGGCGAGACCCTGCCCCTGGGCCCGCACCATCACGGGGTCGCCCGGGCGCAGGCTCAGCAAGGCATCGGGGGGGAACCAGGCGATGACCCGGCCCCGCTCACCTCGCTTGCCCACCACCACTCCACCAGCGCCTTCGCTGGGGCCGCCCGTCACCGTTACCCGATTGCCGACACAGCTCAGGGCGGTGAGGGCGGCCCGGGCCCGGCCATCAGGGTGCACCAGGCAGGCGCCGGGACCGACATGGTCGCCAACATGGGCAAAAACGCTCTGGCCCAACGCCGCGCCTATCACGATGCCCCCGTCCCCCACGGGCACGTAGGGCCGGCCCTCCCTGTCCACCCGATAGGGGCCCGGCTCCAGGGTCGGATGCTCCACGAAGGCCCCCAGGTTGGTGGCCAAGGTGCGGTCGCTCACCGGCCCCCGCCCCAACGACCCAGGCCCGGCAGGCTCCCCAGGTTGGCCTCGGGGTCCAGCACGACGTGAAAGGCGTCGGCAGGGCCGGTGAGCACGGTGGAGGCCCCCGGGCCGTGCCCGAAGAGCAGGCAGGTGCCGGTGGACACGACCCCCACGCTGAGCCACCCCGCCCGGTAGCCGCGGCCGAAGCGGTGGTCCTGGTCCTCTAGCGCCACGAAGTCCCCGATCCGCAGTCCCTCGATCCCGAGCGAGAACTCGCCGGCGAGCCCGGGGTAGGCGCCCATCAGGTCGGCGTTGGCGTACTCAGAGGACATGCCCGACCCCGCCCCCACCGCCTCGGGAGGGATGGCCATGGTGACGTGGACCTCCAGGCGCCCGTCGGCGAGGGTCCCCCCCGTCATGGCCTCCACCAGCTCGGGGGAGCAGTTCTTCACCCGGATGCCGGCGTGGTCGAGGAGGCGCAGGCCCTGACCCCGGCCCATGATCACCACCTCGTCACCTACAGAGACCCTCTCCAGGTCCGAGGGGGGCACCTCCACCAGCACGTAGGCGTGCTGGCCCACCACGAACCCCTCCGCCCCCTCGGCGCGGCCGGACACGACACGGGCCCGGTTCCCCACGCAGGCCAGGAGCTGCAGGGCCCGGTCGGCCTCCTCCTCCCGGTGGCGCACGGAAAGGCCCGGCTCGACGTGATCGCCCCGACGGCCCGTGGCCGGCTCCCCGCATCCCATCCCCAACGTCACCCCGCCCATCCCGGGGAGGAGGAAGGGCCGGCCCCCGGGGTCGAGGCGGTAGGGGTCCCGGTCAGCGAGGGGGGGCCAGACCTCCCCGCTCAGGACCTGGCCCACGAGGCGGGTGGAGTTGGTCCGTACCCTCACATGCCGCCCGCCAGGGGCGTGCCACCCGCCCCACCCCGCTGCCGGAGGGGGAAGTCGACCCAGCTCCGGCTCCGGTACGAAGCCTCGAAGGCGTTGATGGTCTCCTGCACCAGGGCCCCCTGCTGGAAGTCACCCTGGTTGTCGGCCGAGCCGGACAGGATCTCCGAGATGAAGTCGGCGACCAGGTTGGAGTAGAAGAGCGAGTCCCAAGGCTCCCGGCTGCTGCCTCCCTCGGGGAAGAAACGCTGCGGTATGGACCGCTCGGTGAACTCCACCTCCTGCCTGGTGGCCGTGTGCAGGGTCTGGCAGACCCCCCGCTCCTCCACGAGACGGACTATCACCGCCCCTTCGGATCCGTACAGGCGGGCCTCGACACCCGGGTAGTTCCCCACGGTCACATAGGAGGACTGGATGGAGGCCAGCACCCCCGAGGACAGCTCGCAGATCCACATGTCGGCGTCGTCGATGTTGAGCCTCTCCATCCTGGCCGTGTCTCGGACCATCCTCACGGGGACGAGGTTGCGCATGGTCCCCACCACCGCCTCCAGGGGCCTGCCCACCCACCAGTGCATGATGTCGATGATGGGTGCCCCGTAACCCTCGATGGAGGAGACGGCGATCTCGTCGCCGCTGCCGTCCTGGGGCACCTGGCGCATGGGGGTGGAGGGGTCTATCCACTGGCTGTTCTGCTCGTAGCCGTTGAAGACGTACGGCTCACCGACGAACCCCTGGTCGATCAGGTCCTTGGCATAGAGGGTGGCGGGCGCGTAGCGGAAGGTGAACCCCAGCTTGGTCTTCAGGCCTTTGGCCTTGGCCAGGTCGGCGGCCCGCTGGGTCTGGCGGAAGTCGTGGTGGACGGGCTTCTCGCAAAGGACGTGCTTTCCCGCCTCCAGCCCTGCCCAAGCGATCTCGAAATGGGCCCGGTTCGAGGTGACCACGTCGATCACGTCGATCCTCGGGTCGTCCAGGGCTTCCCGGTAGTCGGTCGCCAGGTCCTCCACCTCGAACAGACGGCCGCTCTCGGCCAGCACCGGCTCATCGGTGTCGACCAGCCTGAGCACCCGCGCCCGCCGGTCCCGCCGCCAGGCGGGGAGATGGGCCTTCCTGGCCCAGCGGCCCGCGCCGATCACGGCCACTCCCAGGGTCTCGTTCAGGTGGGTCATCGCCTTCCTCTGCGCTCCGGGAGCCCGCCGTTGCCCTCAGGCAAGGTGGATCAATGCCCCTTCGTGTAGTACCAGGCCTGGGGGAATACCGAGAGGGTGTTGTTGGCGGGCAGGACACCGTGGAGGGTCGACTTGGCCGCCACCACCTCGAAGTCGGAGTTGGGGATCCAGAGCATGGGCAGCTGCTTCACCAGGAAGGTCTCCCAGGGCACGATGCTCCCGCCCGCCGCCCGGCCCTCCAGGCTCAGCCGGTCCTCGGTGGGGTTGCAGTAGTTCTCGTGGTTGTTGTTCCCCTTGCAGAAGAAGTAGCCGGACCCGAGCGGGTAGCCGTTGGGTGCCGTGTAGACGCCACCGCCCCAGTCGGCTATCTGCCAGGCGCACACCGGCTGCTTCGGTGTGCACTGGCCGGCGGTGGCGAAGACGTTGGCCACCGTCTTGATGCTTATGTCCACCCCCACCTGGCTGGCCACCGACTTCAGCTCCTCCATGGTCACGGCCTGCTGAGTCTGGCCGCTGTAGGTGAGCAGCTGGAAGGACAGGCCCTCTCCCTTGTGGATCCCGGCTCCGCATTCGGTGCCGGCCGTCCCGGGGCGAACGCACACCGAGGTGCCGCCCGGGCGGATGGCCCACCCATGGCTCTCTAGAAGCTTCCGGGCCGCAGCAGGGTCGTAGGGGTAAGGGTTGGACCGCTCGGCCGGGGCGATGTAGGCGCTGGGGCCGTTGACGACGGGCCCATAGGTGGGCTGCCCGTAGCCGTGGTCGGCCACCCTTATGTAGAGAGGCTGGTTGATCAGGTGCTCGAGAGCCTGGCGAATGTAGAGCTGGTCGAAGATGGGCCCCACCGTGGGGTTGTTGAAGTTGAGGAACAGGGAATTGAACCCGTACACCTTCCACTGGCCCACCGCGAACCCCTGGCTCTCGAGCGACCTGACGATGCTCGAGGAGGCCAGGTCGGTGGTGGGGATGTAGCCCACGTCCAGAAGGCCCGTGCGCACGGCGTTGAACTCTGCGGTGTCGCTGGCGAACGGAAGCTCGATGAACTTGGAGAGGCGGGGCTTGGGAGTGCCGCTGAAGCGCTTGTTGGGGACGAAGACCACCTTCCCGCTCAGGTCGTAGGAGGAGAGGCGCCAAGGGCCGTCCACCACCGACCAGAGGGGGTTGGTGGCATAGGTCTGGCGGTGACGGGACTGGGCCTGGAGGAAGGCCATCACCTTCTTGGCCCCCGAGGTGGAAAGGTCATAGTTGCCGACGGGCCCGTGGGCCGAGGTGCGGTCCCAGACGTGTTGGGGTATGGGCGTGATCTGGCTCAGCTCGTTGCCCGTGTAGTAGGCGGGCGAGTACGACTTGTTCAATGAGAAGGTGATGCGGTAGGGCCCATCGACCTTCACTGCGGTGATGTTGTCGGGGAACCCTCCGGGGGTGTAGTCGGCCCACTCAGCCTTGTTGGCCTTCAGCAGGTTGAGCCAGAAGGTGATGTCCCGGGTCGTGACGGGCTTGCCGTCGGACCAGACCCAGTGCTTGAGGACCAAGGTGACCTGGGTGTCGTGCCTGGTGTAGATGGGAGGGTCGGCGATGCTCTGGGAGAAGTTGATGGCCGGGGAGGTGGTCCCGGCCGCCCCGAACTGGAATATGGGGGGGTACAGCAGGTTCTCGAACCACCCCTGGTACTGGATGGTGAAGTCGCTGCCGGGATAGAAGGGCAGTATCCATACCGGGGGGAAGCCGGGGCTCTCGGCGAAGGTCGCCACCCCGCCCTTCCGCGCAGCTGCGGACGAGGACGACGGCGGGGACGAGCTGACAGCTGGCGCGCTCGATGCCGTGGTGGAGCCCGTGTGACCGGAGGTGCAGGCCGACAGCAGGACCGAGGCGGCTGTCAGGCCAGCCAGGACCCTGGCTCGGCCGGGCCCCAAGGGCCTCCTGGTCGGCTTGGGGCCAACACCCCTGCTCGGAGCTTCTCGGGTGGTGGTGATGGGGCGATGAGGCATGGTCACCTCTTCGGGTCCGGGTGCGTCGATTGTAGCTTGTCGACAATGGACAGGCAACAGCTTCGGAGTCAGGGGCTGGAAGGTCCCCTGACGGCCCCCGGTCCGGCTACCGGCGCCCACCGGCCCCAGCGGGGTCGGTGGCCTGGGGGCCGGGCTCCCCGCCCGATGTCCCACCGGGGCCCGCCACCGCCAACGTGGCGGGAGGCAGGACCATGGCGCCGGGGGCCAGCCCCACCCCGTCCTCGGACCGGGCCACCAGGCTCCAGGCCCCAGCTTCGAGGGGCACCCAGGCCGTTGCCGGCCCCAGGTTGGCAGCCACCACCAGCCTCCCTCGCCTCATGCGCAGCCAGCCGGCCTCCTCGTCCATCCTCACCTCCACCCGGTCCAGCCGCCCGTCAGCCAGCTCCGGCCAGGCCCGGCGCAAGGCCACCAGCTTCCTGGTCCAAGCCAGCATGGCCTCCCCCGCCGGCGACGACGGGCCTCCCCGGGGGGACCAGTCCAGCTTGGAGGCCGAGAAGGTGGCGGGGTCCTGCGGGTCGGGGACCTGAGAAGGCTCCCACCCGAAGGCGGCGAACTCACGGCGGCGCCCTTCCCGCACCGCCGAGGCGAGGGAAGGGTCCCGGTGGTCGGTGAAGTAGCGAAAGGGAGTCGTGGCCCCCCACTCCTCTCCCTGGAAGAGCATGGGGACGAAGGGGCTCGTCATGACCAGACCCATCCCCACCCGCAACCGGCCGGCGTCCATCAGGGTGGAGCTCCTCTCGCCCAGGGCCCGGTTGCCCACCTGGTCGTGGTCCTGCAGGTAGCCGAGGAAACGGGTCCCGGGCAGGCCCCCGATGGGCCGGCCGTGCACCCGTTGCCGGTAGGCCGAGTACCGCCCGTCGTACACGTAGGCGCCCTTCAGCGCCCGGGCCACGTCCGACAGGGTGCCGAAGTCCGCGTAGTAGCCGTCGCCCTCACCGGTGAGCACGGCGTGCAGGGCGTGGTGGAAGTCGTCGCTCCACTGGGCGTCGAGCCCGTAGCCCCCCGCCTCCCTCGAGCGGACCAGGCGGGGGTCGTTGAGGTCTGACTCGGCGATGACGAAGAGCCGCCTGCCCGACGAGTCCGCCAGCTCCCCCACCGCCACGGCAAGCTCCTCCAGGATGTGGGTGGCGGAGCTGTCGAAGATGGCGTGCACGGCGTCCAGCCTGAGACCGTCGCAGTGGTAGTCCCGTAGCCACATGAGGGCGTTCCCCACGACGAAGTCCCGCACCCCGTAGCTGCCGGGGCCGTCGAAGTTGACGGCCTGGCCCCACGGGGTGCTGTAGCGGTCCGTGAAGTAGGGGCCGAACTCCGCCAGGTGGTTCCCGGCCGGGCCCAGGTGGTTGTAGACGACGTCCATGACCACGGCCAGGCCCCGGGCATGGCAGGCGTCCACCAGCTGCTTCAGCCCTTCCGGCCCTCCGTAGGCGTGGTGGGGCGCCCAAAGGTCCACGCCGTCGTAGCCCCAGCCCCGGTCCCCCGGGAACTCGGCCACCGGCATCAGCTCGATGGCGTCCACCCCCAGGGCCACCAGGTGGTCCAGGTGCCTGGCCACGCCGGCGAAGGTCCCCTCCTCGCTGAAGGTCCCCACGTGCAGCTCGTAGACCAGGGCCGAGGGCAGATGGATCCCCCGCCAGCCGGCGTCTTCCCAGCGGTAGGCCGAGTGGTCAACCACCGCCGAGGGTCCGTCGATGCCCTCCGGCTGCCATGGCGACCTGGGGTCCGGCCTGGGCTCGCCCCCGTCCAGGGCGAAGAGGTACCTGGTGCCCGCCTCCGCTTCGGCGTCCACCCTCCTCCACCACCCGCCCCCCCGGCCACCGGTAGCCTTCTCCGGCTCCATGGGAAGGCGCCTGCCGCCCTCCAGGACCACCTCCACCGACCGGGCGGCCGGCGCCCACACCCGGAAGGTGTGCATCAGGCCTCCCGGGCCAGCAGGGCCACGGGGAACCTGCCCAGCAATCGGCCGGCGTCCACCTCGTCACCTCCGAGCTCGTCCCCGGTCAACACGTTCCGCCACCGTCCCCCGGGGAGGACCACCGTGGTGCCCCGCAAGGAGGCGGCCACCGCCGCCGGCGAGCCGCCCAGGCCGTGGACCAGGCGAGGGACCACGGTGATGGCTGCCTCCGCCCGTGCGAAGGCCACCAGGCTGGTGGAGGAGCCGGGACGCACGGGTAGGGGCCGGTAGGAGCCACCCAGGAACCATGGCGGGTGCAGCCGGCGGAGCTCCAGGGCCCGATGGGTCACGAGCAGCTTGGGCAGGCCCTCGCCGGCCCGCCCCCAGCACTCCTCCGGGCCCATGCGGTCGAGGCCCGAGAGGAGGCGCTGGCGCAGCCCGAAGTCCACCGGGCGGCGGTTGTCCGGGTCCACCAGCGACAGGTCCCACAGCTCGCAGCCCTGGTAGATGTCGGGCACGCCGGGGACGGTCAGCTTCACCAGGGCCTGAGAGAGGGAATTGATCCACCCCGCCTCGAGGAGGTGCTCGGTCACGAAGGCATCCACCTCGGCGCAGAACTCCCCGTCACCGAGCACGGCCCGCACGAAGCGCTCCAGGGCCTGGTCATAGGCGGGGTCGGGATCGGTCCAGGAGGTGTGGATCTTGGCCTCCCGGGTGGCCTTGGCCATGTACGCCACGGCCCGCTCGGCGCTGATGGGCCAGGCGCCGACCAGGGTCTGGTAGAGGAGGTACTCCGTCGCCCGGTCCACTGCGCCCCCCTCACGGTGGGCCCGGTTGCGGGAGGCCCAGTCCTCCCAGCACCGGCGCCAGCGGCCAGGCATCTCGGAGAGCACGGCCAGCCGGGCCCGGACGTCCTCGCTGCGCTTGGTGTCGTGGGTGGAGGTGGTGACCATGGAGGCCGGCCAGCGCTCGGCCCGGCGGGCCTGGGCAGCGTGGAAGGCATCCGGGGAGGTGGACCACCGGCCCGGGTCGGAGCCGACCTCGTTCAGCCCCGGGAAGCGGCAGTAGGCGTACAGGGCGGTGTCCTCCACGCCCTTGGCCATCACCGGGCCCGACACCTGCTGGAAGCGGAGGCGGAGCTCGGTCTCGTCTGTCCCCGTGAAGGGTTCCTCGGCCAGGAGGACCCGACGCAGGGCCCCCAGCAGCTCCGGGTCGAGGTCGGGGCGACGGGCGGCAGCCTGCTCCACGGCGGATGCCACCACGGCCACGTCGGCGGGCTCGGCCGGTCCCGACTCCCCCACATAGGTGCGGTAGACGGGTAGGCAGGCCAGCACCTCCTCCAAGGCGCCGGCCAGCTCGGCTCGCGTGTAGTCCCGGTAGCGGCGCCGGGACCCGCACACGCTGACGAACAGGGCCGTGAGGCGGGCCAGGTCGGAGGCCAGGGCCGACCTCATCACCGCGTGCTTGGCCCGGTGGGCCACCTCGCCGAAGGGCTCGGGCCGGCCGGACACCTCGGTCCACAGGGCGGTGAACGGCTCCTCGCCGGCCGGGTCCATGAACAGCCCCGTGAGGCCGGTGGCGAACTCGTAGCCGGTCGTCCCGGCCACGGGCCAGCGGCCCGGTAGCTCCTCTTCGGGCCCGAGGATCTTCTCCACCACGACCCAGCGCCCCCCCGAGGCCGCCTGGAGGCGCTCCAGGTAACCAAGGGGGTCACGCAGGCCGTCGATGTGGTCCACCCGCAGCCCGTCCACCACTCCCTCCCTCAGCCAGGACAGCACCAGGGAATGTCCGTCCTCGAACACCGCCTCGTCCTCCACCCGCACCCCGACCAGGCTGTCGATGTCGAAGAAGCGCCGGTAGTCCAGCTCCTGGCCGGCGGTGCGCCAGTAGGCCAGGCGGTAGTTCTGGCGCTCCAGCAGGGCATCGAGGCAGTCGGGATCGGCGTTGAGCCGGGCCACCTCGGCGTCGACAGCGGCGGCCACCTCCGGGTGGCCCGAGCACAGGGCGGCCAGGCGGCCCCGCAGCACCTCCTTGTCCCGGTGGCGGGCCCGCACGCTGGCCCGGTCGGTGGCCCATGAGGGGGGGAGGTTGCCGAAGGCGGCGGCCAGGCTCTCCAGCTCCATGGCCGGGGTAACCCCCGCCGTGAGGGAGGTGGGGCCAGTGGCGCTGGCCGCCCGGCCCAGCAGGCTGTCGAGGGACCGGGGGGCCACGGGCATCACCCTGTCGCCGTAGCGGACGAGGAAGCTTCCCCCCGACCGCTCGATGCTGATCTCCCCTGCGTCCAGCACCTTGCCGTAGTGGTCGGCGAGGATGGGGAGGAGGACGGTGTTGCGCAGCTTGGCCTCGGGGGGGTCCCAGTCCACGTCGAAGTAGGAGGCGTAGATGCTGGACGGGCCGTTCTCCAGGACATCCCACCACCAGGCGTTCTCCGGGCCGGTTATGGCCATGTGGTTGGGCACGATGTCGAGCACCTGGCCGAGGCCGGCGGTGGCCAGGGACTGGCACAGCTGGCGGTGCCCCTCCTCGCCTCCCAGCTCGGCATTGGGCCGGGTGGGGTCCACGACGTCGTACCCGTGGGTGGAGCCGGGAGCGGCCTGGAGGTAGGGAGAGGCGTACAGGTGGCTCACCCCGAGGCGGGCCAGGTAGGGAGCCACCTCGGCGGCCCGGTCGAACCCGAACCCGGGGCGAAGCTGCAGGCGGTAGGTGGAAAGAGGCGTCCCCGCCAGGGGGCCGGCCCGGCTCACGCCACCCGGCGCAGGACCACCAGGCTGCGGCTCTCGACCGCAACCTGCTCCCCCCCGAGGCGGAGCCGGGCGGGCGCCCCCTCCTCGTCGCCCTCATGGCTGGTGTCGATCAGCACCTCCCACTCCTGACCCCAGTCGCCCTTGGGCAGGGTGAAGTCGATGGGCTCATCGTGGGCGTTGAGGAGGAGCAGGAAGCTGGCGTCGGTCACCGGCTCCCCGCGCGGGTCGGGGCTCGGGATGGCCTCCCCGTTGAGGAAGACCCCGATGGACTTGGCCAGGCCCTCCCGCCAGTCCTCCTCGTTCATCAGGGTGCCGTCGGGCCGAAACCAGCCGATGTCGGTCACCTCGGAGCCGTGGAGGCGCTGGCCGTAGAAGAAGCGCCGGCGGCGGAACACGGGGTGCTCCCGGCGCAGGGCCACCAGGCGCCGGGTGAAGTCGAGGAGGCCCTCGTCTATCCGCTCCCAGTCGTACCACGACACCTCGTTGTCCTGGCAGTAGGCGTTGTTGTTCCCCCCCTGGGTGCGGCCCACCTCGTCGCCTCCGCAGATCATGGGGATCCCCTGGGAGACGAGCAGGGTGGTGAGGAAGTTGCGCTGCTGGCGGCGGCGCAGGGCGACTATGGCCGGGTCCTCGGTGGGGCCCTCGACACCACAGTTCCACGAGCGGTTGTCGTCGGTGCCGTCCCTGTTGCCCTCACCGTTGGCCTCGTTGTGCTTGGCGTTGTAGGAGACCAGGTCGGCCAGGGTGAAGCCGTCGTGGCAGGTGACGAAGTTGATGCTGGCATAGGGCCGGCGCCCGCTGGACTCGTACAGGTCGGAGCTGCCGGTCAGGCGGTAGGCCAGCTCGGCGAGCGTGGCCGGCTCCCCCCTCCAGTAGTCCCTGACGCAGTCCCGGTACTTGCCGTTCCACTCCGACCACAGCGGCGGGAAGTTGCCCACCTGGTACCCCCCCTCACCGACGTCCCAGGGCTCGGCGATCAGCTTCACCTGGCTCACCACCGGGTCCTGCTGGATCAGGTCGAAGAAAGCGGACAGGCGGTCCACGTCGTGCAGCTCCCGGGCCAGCGTGGCAGCCAGGTCGAAGCGGAAGCCGTCCACGTGCATCTCCAGCACCCAGTAGCGCAGCGAGTCCATGATCAGCTGGAGGACGTGGGGGGTGCGCATGTTCAAGCTGTTGCCCGTGCCCGTGTAGTCCTGGTAGAAGCGGCGGTCGTCGGCCAGCCGGTAGTAGGAGGCGTTGTCGATGCCCCGGAAGCTGAGGGTGGGCCCCAGCTGGTTGCCCTCGGCGGTGTGGTTGTAGACGACGTCCAAGATGACCTCGATCCCCGCCTGGTGCAGGGCCCGGACCATGGCCTTGAACTCCTGCACCTGCTGGCCCCCCGTGCCCGTGAAGCTGTAGCCGTTGTGCGGCGCCAGGTAGCCGATGGAGTTGTAGCCCCAGTAGTTGCGCAGGCCCCGCTCGACCAGGGTCGAGTCCTGTACGAACTGGTGCACGGGCAGCAGCTCGACGGCGGTGACGCCCAGGCGGTTCAGGTAGTCGATCACGGGCGGGCTGCCCAGGCCGGCATACGAGCCCCTGAGGTCGGGGTCCAGGTCCGGGTGGCGGATGGTGAGGCCCCTCACATGCGTCTCGTAGACCACGGTCTCGTGCCAGGGGGTCCTCGGGTGGCGGTCCTCGCCCCAGTCGAAGTACGGGTTCACCACCACGGAGCGGGGCACGAAGGGTGCGGAGTCATCGTCGTTGCGCTGCTCGGGGTCGTCGAAGTCGTAGCCGAAGACGGCCTGGCCCCAGCGCACCTCCCCGTCGACAGCCTTGGCGTAGGGGTCGAGGAGCAGCTTGGAGGGGTTGCAGCGGTGGCCTGCGGGCGGGTCGTAGGGCCCGTGGACCCTGAAGCCGTACCGCTGGCCCGGCCCCACGTTGGGTGCATAGCCGTGCCAGCACAGGGCATCGACCTCGGTCAGCTCAGCCCTTTCCTCCTTGCCGTCCTCGTCGAACAGGCACAGCTCCACGGCCTCGGCGACGTCGGAGAAGATGGAGAAGTTGGTGCCCAACCCGTCGTAGTTGGCTCCGAGAGGATAGGGTTGCCCCGGCCAAAGCTTCATGGCGGGCCACGCTACCCGGGCTAGGGAAGCGGCCCGAAAGGGGCAGCGGGGAAGATCAGCCCTGAGGGCTCAGCACCCGCGCCGCAGCGCCTCGAGGGCGGCCCGGCGTCGGGCCTCCGGGGTCTCGACAGGGACGGGGACCGGCAATGGCTGCGGGGCCGGGCCGCCCAGGACCTCGGCCAGCCTGGCGAGCACCTCCCTCACCGAATCGACCAGCCGCCTCGCTCTGCCGCCCTCAGCCAAGTCTCTCGCCTCTCTCACCCTCTGCTTCCAGCGACGCTCTCACGCATCCTAGGTGAACATCGTCACCGCCCACTGCATTCCCCGCCTCCGGGCCGGTGAAACGGTGACCCTCTTCACACCGGGTTCCGGCCCGGGCGGGCCGGCGAGGGGTCGACCCGCCCATCAGGGCGGGGCAACCGGGGACCGCCGTCGCCGGCGTCGAGCTCGTGCCGGGGCCCGGCCGGGCGGTGGGCCAGGGCCGGCGCCGGAGCCGGCTCGCCGCGCAGGCGGGCCGGCCGGCCGAGCACCAGGGCCCGCAGGGCAACCACCCCCCCCGGGGGGAGGAGGACCAGCCAGGGCAGCTCGTAGCGCCAGGTGAAGACCGTGGTGGCGGTGGCAAAGGCCAGGAGCACGATGCAAACGAAGGGGAAGAGCAGGCAGTCGGCCCGCAGCTCGCTGCGCCGGGCCCGGCCGATACCCAGCGCGGCCAGCAGCCCGGCCAGCATCAGAGCTCCGAGCAGGGTCCCGGGCACGTAGGCGCCGGCCTGGTAGGCACGCAGGAAGCGGGCCAAGGGCCGGTCCACCACCGGAGGCCCGCCGCCGAAGGACCGCATGACGGAGCGCACCTGCTGGTGGGATACGCCGAACACCGGGTAGTAGCTGGTCTTGAACTGCCAGGGCTGGTCTACGGGCGCCACGACATGGGTAGGCCGCAGCCCCAGGACGAAGCCCCCCACCACCACCCGGGCATAGGCGAGCGGCTGGTGCAGGATGATGCGCTCGGCGAAGTTCTGGAGGACGGCCTGGCCGTCCAGCCCCGGGGGTGGCCTGTAGCTCCGGCCCGGTGAGTGTGGCGAAGCCTGGTAGTAGAGAGCGCTGGGCCGGGTCGACGGTGGCGTGTCCTGGCACAGGGGCCGCTCGTAGGAGGGAAGCTGGAGCCCGTGGCAGTCGGCGAAGGGAGCCACCCGGGCATAGAGGACCAAGCCCGACAGGCCGGTGATCCCGAACTTCCCGTTGGTGGAGTCGTACCAGCCTGCGTAGGCGAGGAGGGGGAGCGCAAAGGCCACCAGGAGGGCCACGATCCTTACCACGCCCACCCGGCGGATGAGCAGGAAGACCAGCACGGGGACGACAACCATCAAGGCGTCGTACCTGGTGAGGACGGCCGCCACCAGCACCAGGCCGGCCAGGATGGCCACCCATGTCCGGGGCCGGCACCTCCAGACGAGCAGGGTCAGGGTCACCAGCAGGAGGAGCTCGAACACCGTGTCGGACATCACGTACTGCTCGATGTTGAGCTGGTAGGCGCTGAACAGCACGGGCAGGGTGGCCAGGGCCGCCGCCCAGCGCCGGCAGCCCAGGCGCAGCACCACGGCGTAGATGATGACGGCCATGGCGAGTCCCATGGCGTGCTGGACGGCGGGCACGACCATCAGGTCGTGGGCGGCGAGGAGGGGGCGCAGCAGGATCGAGTACCCGAGGGGATGCCATCCCCCGGGGGTCAGCCGCATGGCCCCACCCAGGTAGTCGAGGGAGTCCGGGTAGAGGAGAGCGGGCTGGTAGGCAACCATGGTCACGGCCCTGAGAGCGGCTCCCAGGACCAGGAGGCCCGCCAGCACCCAGTGCCGGAGGACGGGGGCGAGCCATCGACCGGCGGCGCCGGGCGCCCGGCCCGGTCGGGCTGGTAGAGGAGGGGCGGCTCGGACCTCGGCCATCTGCGGCGGAGCGTACTCGCCGATAGGGCCGCCCACTGGCACTATCGTCGCACGCCGTGCGCAGGCTGGAGGGCAGCGCCGCCGCCCTGGACCAGGTCCGGTGGTCCTGGGACACCTTCGGCAGGACCGACCCCCTCTGGGCGGTGCTCACCGCTCCGGGGACCCAGGGAGGCAGGTGGGACCCCGAGGAGTTCTTCCGGACCGGGGAGGGCGATGTGGGCCGCCTGCTGGCCGAGGCCGAGGAGCACGGCCTCGCCACCTCGGGGCGGGCCGCCCTGGACTTCGGATGCGGCGTGGGGCGCCTGACCCAGCCGCTGGCAGCTCGCTTCCGCCAGGTCGTAGGTGTGGACGTGGCCCCGTCCATGCTCGATCTGGCCCGGGCCCGCAACCGCTACGGTGAGCGCTGCCGGTACGTCCTCAACCAGGATCCCCACCTGGGCCTCTTTCCTGACTCCACCTTCGACCTCGTTCTCAGCCTCTTCGTGCTCCAGCACATGCCCCCCCACCTGAGCGGCGCCTACCTGGGCGAGCTGGTGCGGGTCCTCGCACCGGGCGGGACGCTGATATTCCAGTTGCCGGTCGCCCCCCTGCCCGCCCAGGACCCTGGCCGAGAGGTGGCCGAACCTCTCCCCCCCCAGGCCTACCGGGCCGAGCTGGCAGTGCGCCTGCCGCCCGTCTCCTACCTGCCGCCGGGAGCCCTGGTGGACCTGGGAGTCCGGCTGCGCAACGCCAGCCCCGTCGCCTGGAGCCGCTTCCCCGGCGACCGAGCCCTCCAGGTCGGCAACCACTGGTGCCGGGCCTCGGGGGAGCGGCTGCTGCTCGACGACGGCCGGGCCCCCGTCCCCCGGGCCCTGGCTCCCGGCGAGCGGGTCGAGCTCAGCCTGAGGGTGAGGACGCCGTCGGCGGTCGGCAGGTACCGGCTGGAGGTGGACCTGGTGCTGGAGGGAGTGGCCTGGTTCGCCGACCGGGGTTCGCCACCTGCCTCTCTCTCGGTGCAGGTGGGCTCCGGCCCTGCCAGGGCCCTCTCCCTCCTCAGGGGGGGACGGGGCTCGGATGCCCTCTTCCAGGGGCCGCCCCCCCGGCCCATCATGGAGATGCACCCGGTGGCCGACGAGGAGGTCTCCAGGCTCGTGGAGGCGGCCGGCGGCGCCGTGGTCCACAGGCAGCCCGGGACCATCCCCGGCTTCGAGGACCGCACGTACTTCGTAACCAGGGCCCGGTAGGACTATGAAGGTCTGCTCCATCGTGGCCCGCAACTACCTGGCCCATGCCCGGGTCCTCGCCCAGAGCCTGGCCGAGCACCACCCTGGCACCACCCTCAGCCTCCTTCTCATCGATGGAAGCGACACCGACCGCCCCCCCCAGGGGAGCGAGGCCTTCGAGGTGCTGCTGCCCACCGACATCGGCCTCGACCGCAGGACCTTCCACCAGATGGCCGCCGTCTACGACGTGACGGAGCTGTCCACGGCCCTCAAGCCCACCCTCCTCCGCCACCTGATCGCCTGCGACGAGGTGGCCGTCTACCTGGACCCCGACATCGAGGTCCATGCCCCCTTTCTCGGCCAGACCGCCGAGCTGGCCCTTGGCCATGGGATAGTCCTCACCCCCCATGTGCTCAGCCCCATGCCCCGGGACGGCAAGTGGATCACCGAGCAGGCCCTCCTCTACTCCGGCATGTACAACCTCGGCTTCATCGCCGTGGGGCGCAGCGCCGGGGACTTCTGCTCGTGGTGGGAGGAGAGGACCCGGCTGGACGCCATCTCGCACCCCGAGCAGGGCCTCTTCACGGACCAGCGCTGGATCGACTTCGTCCCGTCGCTCTTCCCCCACACCATCCAGAGGGACCCGGGCTGGAACGTCGCTTATTGGAACGCCCACGAGCGCCCTCTCTCGGAGGGGGCCGACGGCACCGTGCTGGCGGCCGGGGAGCCTTTGCGCTTCCTCCACCTGAGCGGCTTCGACCACCGCCGCCCCTACCTCCTGTCGCGCCACCAGCGCCACCGGCCCCGGACGCTCCTGAGCGAGAACCCGGTGCTCTCGCGCCTGGTCGCCCGCTACCGGGACAAGCTGCTCGCCGCCGGTGTCAGGGAGGCCGAGCGCATCCCCTACCGCTTCGGCCGGCTCGGCAACGGGCCATTCCCCATCGAGGTGCGTCGCCATCTCCGGCAGCTGATCCTGGACCCGCCCCCGGGAACGGAGCTGCCCCCCGACCCCTTCGACGCCGCCGGTGAGGGCCCTTTCCTCAGCTGGCTCAACGCCCCCGTCGCCTGGCCGGGAGGCCGACCCCTGCCCCGCCTGGTCCGCATCGTGTGGGAGAGCCGCCCTGACCTGCAGGTCGTGTACTGGGGGCCCGACGGCCCCACGGGTGCCGCCCTGCTGGAGTGGGCGGCGCATGACGAGCTGTTCCGGGAGAGGTTCGGGCACCTTCTCCGGCCCTCGCCCTCCCGGAGCGGGAGGGGTGACCACCGCAGGGCCCGCCCGGGGCCCGTGGGCCCCGGTGTCAACGTCGTCGGCTACCTCGCCGCCGAGATGGGGGTGGGCGAGAGCGGACGGGCCATCGCCCGGGCTGCCGAACGGGCCGGTCTGCCCTACAGCACCTACAACTATCGCTCCACCTTCTCCCGCCAGGCTCACGAGTACAAGGGAGTCGGGCCTCCCACCTGCCCCTATGACGTGAACCTGTTCGTGGTCAACGCCGACGCCACCCCGCTCTTCATGGCGCAGCAGGGCCATGAGCTGTCCGAGGGGAGGTACCGGATCGGCTTCTGGGCCTGGGAGGTGAGCCTGTTCCCCCCCCACATGCATGCCGGGTTCGACTACGTGGACGAGGTTTGGGTCCCCTCCCCCTACTCGCAGTCAGCCATCCAGCCTCACACTACCAAGCCGGTAAGGGTCTTCCCGAACCCCGTCATCCCCCACCCTCCTACCTTCCTCTCCCGCTCCGACGTGGGGCTTCCCGGGGGCTTCATGTTCCTTTTCATGTTCGACTACCTGAGCGTGACCTCCCGCAAGAACCCCACGGCCGTCGTGGAGGCGTACAAGGCCGCCTTCCGCCCCGACGACGGCGCCTTCCTGGTGGTCAAGTCCATCAACGGCGACCGGGACCTGGCCAGCCTGGAGGAGCTCCGCTTCCTGGCGGGGGGCCGCCCGGACATCATGATCAGGGACGGGTACCTCCCCCGCCGCCACGTGGCGGCGCTGACCCAACTGGCGGACTGCTACGTGTCGCTCCACCGCTCGGAGGGCTCCGGCCTCACCATGGCCGAGGCCATGGCCCAGGGCAAGCCCGTGGTCGCCACCGGTTACTCGGGGAACCTCACCTTCATGGACGAGAAGAACAGCCTGCTCGTGCCCTACAAGCTGGTCCGAGTGGGCTACCAGAACGACCCCTACCCCCCCCAGGCCCTGTGGGCCGAGCCGGACATCGAGGTGGCGGCCCGCCACATGCGCCGGGTGTTCCAAGAGCCGGAGTGGGCTCGCCAGCTGGGCGAGCGGGGCCGCATCAGCGTGGAGGCGAAGGTGGGGCTGGACGCCAGCGCCATCCTCATGCGGCGGCTGATAGAGCCACTGTGGGTCCGGGACCGGATCTCCGGCCGTCCCGTCCCGCCGCGCCGAATGCCGCTCCTGAACCGGGGAGCGGCCCTGCAACCGGGCTAGCCTGACGGCGATGGATGCGGAGAGCGTTGCCGAGGCCGAGACGACGGGCCAGCCCGTCCTGAACGGGCACGAGGGAACCGCCACCGGACCGGGGTCCCGCGCCGGTGACGGTGCCGGGGAGACCACGCAGGCCGGGGTGGACCTCTCGACGACGGCCAGGGCCCTCCGGCTGCAGGCGACGAGGATCGCCGAGCTGGAGGCGGAGAACCGGCGCCTCCTCGACGCCACGGAGGCGGCGCGCGCCGCAACGGCCCGCGAGGCCGCCGCCCGCGTCATATCGGACCGCACCCTGGCGGTGCTGGAGCAGGAGCTGTCCGACGCCAGGACCCAGTTGGCCGAGGTCCGCGAGCAGCTGGCGCTCATCCACAAGAGCCGCCTGTGGCGCTACACGGCCCTTCCCCGGCGCATCTACCACCTGGCCAGACGGCTGGCCCACCTGGCCTCCACCCCTTAGCCCGTGATCTCCTACGCCCAGAACGCCGAGGACGTGGTCCTGGCCCGGCTGTTCGACGGCGGGAGCCCCGGGTTCTACGTGGACCTGGGCGCCGGCCACCCCATCCACGACTCCGTCACCAAGCACTTCTACGACCGGGGCTGGCACGGCCTCAACGTCGAGCCCATGGAGCAGGAGTACCTCCTCCTCTGCTCCGAGCGACCGAGGGACGTCAACGTCCGGGCTGCGGTTTCCGACCGGCCCGGCGTCGTCACCCTGTACGAGGCACCGCCCGAGAACCGCGGGGCCTCGACCCTGGACCCTACGCTGGCGGAGCGCTATCAGGAGGAGGGTCAGCGCTTCGTTCCGGTAGAGGTCCCAGCGGTGACCCTGGCCGACCTCCTCGCCACCAACGGGGTGGAGCGCATCGACTTCCTGAAGGTGGACGTGGAGGGACATGAGGCTGCCGTCCTCAGCACCGTGGACTGGGCGACCACCCGCCCCCGGGTGCTGGTGGTGGAGGCCACCGTGCCCAACAGCACCCGGCCCGCCCACCAGCCCTGGGAGAGCCTGGTCATCGGGGCTGGGTACCAGCTGGCCCTCTTCGACGGCATCAACCGCTTCTACGCCCAGGAAGGGGACCACGAGGCCCTGGAGCGCCTCGGGGCGCCCGCTCACTTCCTCGACGGGTACGAGCCCTGGCGCTGGCTGTCCCAGCTGCAGAGCGCCCGGGACTACATAAGGAGCCTGGAGGAGGAGATAGGCAAGGTGGCCAGCGAGGCCTCCCGGCTCATCCGGGCGACCAGGCTGGGCTGAAGCCCGGCGAGGAGACGGCGGTCCGGCGAAGGGGGCGAGGAGTGGCGCCATGCACCCCCCTCGGCCCGGCCGGTGCATACACTGAGCCGATGCCCCAGCTGTTCCGCCGTAACGCGACGCGTGTGCTGTCCGCAGCGCTGGCCGCGGTGCTGGGCGCCGCCCTGCTCGCCGGGTGCTCCCTGATCGGGGGAGGCTCGGGCGGATCGGGGACCGCCGCGCCCACCAGGGACTGCTCTCCGGCCCCCGGCCCCCAGCGCGTCACCTCGTCCTATGTGCGGGGCGCCTACTACTTCGGCGACGCCTCGCCGATCAACTTCTGGAGCTCGGACCTCTCGGGTGCGGCAAAGACCTTCGCCCAGATGCAGGCTGACGGCTTCAACACAGTGGCCCTGGTCATCCCCTGGGGCCACTTCCAGCTCGGCGTCCAGCCGCCCCGCTACGACATGGCCGCCTTCTGCAGCCTGCGTCAACTGGTGTCGATCGCCGGGCACCACCACCTTCAGGTCATCCTGCGCCTGAGCTACCAGGACATGGACCCCCGGGACCAGATGGCGGGCAGCGCCAGGGTGAGCCGCCTGTTCTCGGACCCAGCCGTGCGGCGGTCCTGGCTGGACTACATCGGCAAGGTCCGCCAGCAGGTGAGCCGCTACCCCAACGTGCGGGGCGCCTTCCTGTCCTGGGAGGACTACTGGTTCCTGGTGAACGAGGCGCAGTCCGCCCATGGCCCCGCCCGCCTACGGCTGGCCCGGGCCACCGGGTACCAGGGCTGGCTCAGCCACCACTACAGCCTGAGCCAGGTGAGCTCCATCTACGGAGCCCGTTTCTCCTCCTGGTCGGCCGTGCCCACCCCCGCCTACCACACGCCGGCATTCCGCCTCTTCTACCGTTACTTCGACTGGTTCCTGGAGAACCGGCTCTTCGAGCCGGCCGAGCGTAGGTTCCCGGGGCTCAGCCTGGAGGCACGCGTCGATGCCGACCCCATCTACCAGGGGAGCAAGATCATCGGCGGCTACTCCCACAGCGCCACCTGGCACCTGCCCGGCACCTCGGTCACAGGCCTCTACTTCAACCCTTACATGGGCGTCAGCGTCTCTGGCTCCTCCGAGACGGCCAGCCAGGGGCTGCAGGGGCTGCAGAGCGTCCTTTCCACCATGAAGTCCAAGGCGGAGGGCCGGCCCCTTTTCATCTACGAGTACCAGTTCGTGAGCAATGCGCCCCAGATATCGGGCACCCCGACCCTTGCCCCCGACCAGATCCCGGCCTTCATCGAGCAGAGCGGGTCGCTGCTGCGCCAGTACACGGTCGGCTATGCGGTGTGGACCTACCGGGACTTCCCCGTCACCGTGGTCTTCAACCCCTCCTTCTCCCTGGGAACGGAAGGATGGGCGACCACGGGGAGCGTCAGCGTGGCCCACCCCCGGCACGCCTCCAGCTACCTCGAGCTCCCGGGTGGCGGATCGGCGGCCCAGTCCATCCCCGGGGGCCGCAACGCCTATCCGGGAAGCGGCCGTATGACGCTGTCGCTGCGGGCGGCCGCTGGCGGCAAGGCTAGTGCCCTCAGGGTCAAGGTCGGGGCCAGCGACCGCCACACCTTCCACGTGGTGCCGGGCTGGCACACCTACAGCTACACCTTCTCGATACCAAGGTCAGGCCTGGCGAACTACAACCTCACCCTCCAGAGCAGCGCCCCCACCAACCTGACGGCGGTCAAGCTCTACAGCTTCGTCCAGCTGGGTGATGTCCACAGCCTGAGCGGGGCCGCCGAGCCGGGGCTCGCCGCCCTGCGCAACCTCAACAGCCAGCTGGCCAATGCCCCCGGGCCGCCCACGAAGTGACCTCGAGGCCAGCGGGCGTGGATGAGGCGGAGGCGCGCCGGCAGCTGGCTCAGGCCCGCCGCCAGGTCACCCGCCTCCGCCAGCAGCGCCAGCTGCTGCTCCAGGCCCTGCAGGAAGAGAGGGGGCGGTCCTCGGCTCTGGAGCAAGAGGTAGGGGCCCTCCGCTCCTCACCGGCCTTCCGCCTGCTGGCGGCCTACCAGCGCTCACTGGAGCGCCTCGCCCCCCCCGGGACCAGGCGGCGCCAGCGCTACCACCAGCTGGTGAGAGAGGTGCGCCGCCAGGCTGCAGCTCCCGCCATCATCCCCGTCCCCCCCCTCCCGACCTCCCCGGCACCTGAGGCCAGCATCTTGATCCCCGTCCACGGGCGCTGGCCCCTCACCGCCGCCTGCCTGCGGTCCATCGCCGCCGACCTCACCATCATCCCCTACGAGGTCATAGTGGCCGACGACGGATCCAAGGACGAAACGCCCACGGAGCTGGCGAAGGTAGCGGGCCTGCGCGTCGTCCGCCTGGAGGCCAACCGGGGCTATGTCCATGCCGTCAACGCCGCCCTCTCCTCGGCCCGGGGCCGCTACGTGGTCCTCCTCAACAACGACACCGAGGTCCAGCCGGGCTGGCTGGACGCCCTGGTAGAGACGGCTGACAGCCGCCAGGACGTGGGGGTGGTCGGGGCCAAGCTGGTCTATCCCGACGGGCGCCTCCAGGAGGCAGGCTCCATCATCTGGGCCGACGGCCACGGCACCAACTACGGTCGGGGCGGAGACCCCCGGGACCACAGCGTGGACTTCCCGAGGGAGGTGGACTACTGCTCCGGGGCCTGCCTCCTCGTCCGCAGGGACCTGCTGCAGGCCCTGGGGGGCCTCGACGCCCGCTTCGCCCCCGCCTACTACGAGGACGCCGATCTGGCCTTCGCCGCCCGGCAGCGGGGCCTCCGGGTCCTCTACCAGCCCGCCGCTGTCGTGCGCCACGCCGAGGGAGCCAGCTATGGGCCGGAAGCCTCGGGCGACAGGGCGCGCATCCTGGACCGCCACCGGGAGCTCTTTTGCATCAAGTGGCGCGCCGAGCTGGCCTCCCAGGCCCCCAACCACCCCGACAACCTCCGGCTCGCCAGCTGGCGGGTCCCCCGGGGCCGGATCCTGGTGGTGGACCACCAGCTGCCCACCCCGGACCAGGATTCGGGCTCCCGGCGCATGTTCGAGCTGCTGAGCCTGCTGGCGGGCATGGGCTTCGGGTTGACCTTCGTACCCCACGACGGCGCCGACCTGCCCCCCTACTCGCGCCTGCTGCTCGACAACGGGATAGAGGTCATGGCCAGCCCCTCGGGGCTGCCCGGCTACCTGCGCCAGGTGGCCCCGGACCTGCGGGCCGCCATCCTCTCCCGGCCCTCCGTGGCCTCGTCCCACCTGCCAACGGTCCGACGCCTGGCCCCGGAGGCCAAGATCCTCTACGACACGGTCGACCTCCACTTCCTCCGGGAGCGCCGTCAGGCCGAGGTGGAAGACGATGCCTCTCTCCGGGCCAGCGCCGAGCGCTACCACCACCAGGAGCTGAGCCTGGCCCGGTCGGCCGACGCCACCCTGGTCGTCTCTCCCGTCGAGAAGGAGGTGCTGCTCGCCGAGGACCCCACCCTGGACGTGCACGTGATACCCAACATCCACGCCGACCAGCCGGCGGGGCTGGGCTTTGGCTGGCGGGAGGGGCTCTTGTTCGTGGGGAACTTCCGTCACCCCCCCAACCGGGACGCGGCCCACTGGCTGGTCGAGGAGGTGCTGCCCTTCGTGAGAAAGCAGCTCCCCGGAGTCCCCACCTACATCGTGGGCAGCCATGCCACCAGCGACATCATGGAACTGTCCGGTGACGGCGTGGAGGTCCTCGGCTGGGTACCCGACCTGGGCGACCTCTACGACCGGGCCCGGCTCTTCGTGGCACCGCTGCGCTACGGGGCGGGCATCAAGGGCAAGGTCGGGGAGAGCCTGGCCCACGGCCTTCCCGTCGTCACCACCCGTCTCGGCGCCGAGGGCATGGGGTTGGAGCACGGCGCCGATGTGCTGGTCGCCGACGGGGCGGAAGCCTTCGCCAACCAGATCGTCCGGGGCTATGGGGACCAGGAGCTGTGGGAGAGGCTGGCCGCCAATGGCCGGCGCACCGTTTCCCGTCAGTACTCGCCCGAGACCGTCCGCGGCCTTCTCTCGACCCTGCTGGCCGAGCTGGGCGTGCTGGCCCCCTGACGGGCTCGTCCCCCGTTCCCCGCCCACGTCCGAGCCGGGCCGCTCCCCACCGGTGCCAGCTGCCGGCCGGCCGGGCGGCGCAGGCGCCCCAGCCCTGCCCTCAGGGCATCGAGGCCGATGTCAGCGGCCAGGATCCCCGCCGGGGGCAGCACGACCAGCAGGGGGATGCCGTAGCGGTAGCTGAAGCCGGCAGCCAGGGAAGGGGTGAGCACCAGCGCCACTCCCGCTCCTGCCAGCACCAGGGCCGCCCAGCGGGCCTCCCGCCTCCCCTTGCGCCGCTCGAAGAGGCGTACCCCCACGGCCAAGGCCCCCAGGAGGGCGGCCAGCAGGATGGGGCCCTGCGTGTAGGCCACGCTCTGGTAGGAGCGCAGAAAGCCCATCAGGGCCGGGTCGACGTGGGCCGTGATAGGGCGGTTGGCGAAGCCGGCGTTGGCGAAGTAGACGTGCAGAAGGTCGACGTTGCCGTTGAGGTCGGGCTTGGGGAAGCGGAACCGCTTCAGCTCGATCCGGTCCGCCTTCTGCCACCGCCCGGGCGCGAAGTAGTGGGCGCTCTCGGCCGCCACCTCGTAGGCATAGGCGAGGGGCTGGTGGCGGATCACGGTCTTGTCGAAGCGCTTGGCCACCGCATTGCGCTGGGGCTGGGTCAGCTTGGCAAGTGGTCCGGCCCCCCGGTTGAGGGGCGAGGCAGGCGACCACAGCCAGAACTCCTCACCCTGGGGCCGTCGGGACACAGGCTGGCTGGGGCAGAGGGCAGCCTCCGCCGGCGGGAGGTGGTAGTCGCAGGTGGCGAAGCGGGCCACCTGGCCGTAGAGCGAGTACCCGCCGTAGGACGAGTACCCGAAGTGGCCGTTCACGCTCCCGTACCAGGCCCCGTAGCCGACCAGCCCGGCGGCCGATACCACCAGGTAGGTGAGCAGGGAGCGCCAATGCCTCCGCAGCAGCAGGTACAGGGCGACGACCACGATGACCGGGGCCACGGCCACCCTGGTGAAAGTGGCGGCCACCAGCAGGAGCCCCACCAGCGCCCCCTGCCAGGCCGTCACCTTGCGCCTCCAGACAACGAGGGCCAGGCCACCCACCAATAGGACGTCGGTCAAGGTCTCGGCCAGGATGAACTGCTCCACGTCGAGCTGGTAGGCATCGAACAGGACCGGCACGGCCGCCAGGGCGGCCAGCCACGGCCTCACGCCGAAGCGGAGCATGAGGACGTAGATGAGGACCCCCAGGCCCAAGGCCATGAGGTGCTGGGCAGCGGTGACGGTCCCGAGGGCAGCCGCGGGCGGGAGCACCTGCTGGAAGGCGGCCATCATGCGGAGGAAGAGCGAGTACACCAGGGGATGCCAGGTCCCCGGCTCCACCACGTGGGCGAAGTACAGGTAGGTGTAGGAGTCACCCTTCAGCTCCAGGGCCGGCCAGTAGGCCATCGACACCGCGGCCCGCAACCCGGCGGCGGCGAGGAGGAGCACGATGATGAGCCAGTGCCGTCTCGCTGCTGACGCCAGCCGTGATGCCCCGGGGTGGTCCTGACGCCGCGCCAGGGGGGAGGTCACCGGAGGGGCAGGCACGTCCCAACGATACCGGGCGCCTGCCTGACCACAGGTCTTTCGGGCGGGGGCACCCGCACCCCCCAGGGCTGGGGGCAGCCATCCCGGCGCACCGACGGATAGCCTTGGCCGGTGTCCCCTGACGGCCCCCTAGGAGCGCCAGGGCCCCTTGCACCTACCGAGGACGCTGCCATGACCGCCGTGGCCCCGCAGGCCGCCCCGGCCCGCCCCGCCCCGGTGGCCCCGCTCGCTCCCAGCCGGGCCCGCAGGGTGAGCCGCCTGGAGGCGCTCGTGGCCCTGGTGGTCCTGGGGGCCCTGGCGGTGGCCTGGTTCTGGCCCGCCTTGACGGCCTCGGCGACGGCCAACGTGGGTGGAAGCGGTGACGCCTACGGGTCGATGTGGGCCCTCGGCTGGGTCCCTTTCGCCATCGGGCACGGTCTCGACCCGCTGGTGAGCCACCTCGTCCACTTCCCGGGCGGGGTCAACCTCATGTGGAACACCTCCATGCCGTTGCTGGGGCTGGTCCTGTCCCCCATCACGGTGACGGCGGGCGTGGTGGCCTCCTACAACACCCTGGCGGTGGCCGGGCCCGCCCTGTCCTCATGGGCCGCCTACCTGGCCTTCAGGAGGTGGACGGGCATGCTGCCCGCCTTCCTCGGTGCCCTGACGTTCGGGTTCTCCCCCTACATGGCGGCCGAGTCCGTCGACCATCCCTTCCTAACCTTCCTCGTCACCGCCCCCCTCCTGCTGGTGGTCCTGGACCGCCTGCTGGTCCAGCAACGGGCCCCGGCGTGGCGGGACGGCCTCTACCTGGGGCTGCTGGTCGCGGCTCAGCTGCTGATCAGCGAGGAGATCCTCGTGATGGAGGCCCTGGTGGCAGTGGCGGGGGTGGTGGTGCTGGTCGTCCTGAGCCCCCGGCAGGTGCCCTCCCGGATCAGGCATGCCCTGGCCGGGACCGCCGTCGGGGGGTGCGTGGCGGCCACCCTCTGCGCTGGCCCGCTGGTGGTCCAGTTCCTGGGCCCCGACCGTCTCCATGGGAACCTGCACCCAGGGGGGACCTACGTGGCCGACCTGTGGAACTTCGTCGTCCCGACCCAGATGAGCGCCTGGTCCACCCCCTCGACCCTGGCCACGACCCTCCACTTCACCGGCAACTACACGGAATGGGGGTCCTTCGTCGGTCCCCCCCTGCTCGCCTTCTTGCTGGCAGCCATCCTGCTCTGCCGCCGCCGGAAGCTGGCCTGGGTGGCACTCACCGTGGCGGTCCTGGCCGCTGCCCTCTCGCTCGGCTCCAGCCTGCACCTGAAGGGCAGGATCACCGGGATAGCGCTTCCCTGGAGCCTGCTCGGCCGGGTCCCCGTGCTCGAGAACCTGCTCCCCACCCGCTTCGCCTCCGTGATGTTCCTGGGAGTGGGCCTGCTCGTGGCCCTTGGCCTGGAGGACCTTCGCCGTGCCTGGAGGCGATGGCGGGCGGGGATAGTGCTCCGGGCAGCCGGTTATGGGCTGGCCGGGCTGGGCCTGCTGGCCCTGGCCCCCGTCGTCCCCTACCCCCTCAATGTCGACCCCCCGGCGGCCGCCTTCGCCCGTGGCCTGGCCTGCCCTCGGCCCCAGGGTCAGGACGTCACGGTGCTGCCCTCCAACGACGAGGCCACCCTCTACTGGCAGGCTCAGGCCGGCTACTGCTTCGCCCAACCTGCCCGGACCGGGCTGAACGCCAGCAATCCGACCACGGGCATTCCCCAGCCGCTGCTCACCGCAGCCAGCGCCGCCGCCGAGACCGGCCAGCCGATGCCACCGGTGACTCCCGCGGTGCGGGCCGAGGTGCACTCCGAGCTGGCGCGCGACAGGGTGGTCGAGGTGGTCGTGGCACCCGACGCGTCCAACCCGGCCTTCCCACCCGCTTACCGGGTTGCCACCCAGGAGATCCTCGACCACCTCAAGCTGCACGACAGCGTGCTCGGCGGCTTCGCCCCGGGCACCCAGGCCCGCCTGGGGGCCTGGTTGTCCCAGGTGCTCGGCTCCTCCCCCACCCGGGTGGCAGGTACCCTCGTCTGGCACCGCTCCGCGCTGAGGACCCCGGTGAGCCCCGGGTGAGCGGCCTCTCCCCGGCGACCGGGAGCGGGCCCCGGTGATCCTGAACGGGGAGGTGACCAGGCCGCGGCTGTCCCGGGCAACCCGGGCCGCCAGGAGACCGGGGGCCCGCCCGGGCTGGCGGGAGGCGGCTGCCCGTCACCGCCTCTTCCTCGGCCTGCTGGCGGGTGGCACCCTCCTGCGGGGGGTGGTCCAGCTCGCCTACCGGCCCGCCCTCGTCTTCCCCGACACCGGCACCTACCTCGCCGATGCCTGGAACTTCGCCCACGGGAAGCTGGTGCCCGACCCCATCCGGACCAGCGGCTACTCCCTGTTCCTGGTGCCCCTGGTGGAGATAGTGCACCACCTGTTCCTGGCCGCGGTGGCCAACCACGTCCTGGGCCTGGCCTCGGCCATCTTGGTCTACGCCCTCCTCACCCGCCTTCGCTGCCCGCCATGGGGAGCGGCGCTGGCCTCGGTCCCGGTCCTCTTCGATCCCTTGCAGCTCGACCTCGAGCAGTACGTCCTCAGTGACGTCCTTGCCTCCTTCCTGGTGCTGGCAGGGTTGGCCGTGCTGGTGTGGCCCGGGGCAGGAAGAGGCCGCTCATCCCGGCTCGGCTGGGCCCGGCCGGTCGCCGCCGGGCTCCTGGTCTCCCTGGCCGCCTGGGTGAGGATGGCCGATGCGGTCACCATCCTCCCGGCCCTGGCCTATGTGGTCGTGGCGGTCCGCCCCTGGAAGCAGCTGGTCACCCGGGCTGGCCTGGTGCTCTCCAGCTTCCTCCTGCCCCTCGTGGCCTACGCCGGGTGGTTCCATGTCGCCTGGGGCCCCTGGACCCTCACCAGCTACTCCGGCCACTTCATGTACGGCAAGGTCGCCTCCTTTGCCGACTGCAGGGGGATGTCCCTGCCTGCCTACGAGCGCCCCCTGTGCCCCTCCGCCCCGCCGGGCCACCGGCCGAGCGCCGATTTCTACATGTGGGACCCGGCGTCACCCCAGTGGAGGTTCCGCCCCCCACCGGGCCGCTCCGCCGACGCCGTCATCGCCAACTTCTCCGAGCGGGTCATCCTGCACCAACCCCTCGCCTACGCCGGCGACGTCACGGCCGACTTCTTCTACGGCTTCTCCCCCGTGAGGGGCCGGGGACCGGACGACTACCCGCAGTGGTACCACCAGTTCCAGTCCACCTACCCCACCTATCACGGCGTGGCGGTTCCGTCGCTGGTGCCCGCCATCCTCTGGAGCTACGGGCACCTCCGGGGCTCGGTCCAGCCTCAGCTGGCCGCCTTCCTCCACGCCTACGGCAGGTGGTACGTCCCGGGCCCCCTGCTGGCCGCGGGCCTGGCCGTGGGGCTGGCTGCCGCGGCCGGGCTGGGCCGCTCCCGCCGCTCCCCCCTGCGGGCCCCCTGCCTGGCCTTCTGCGCAGGGGTGGTGGCGGTGCTGATGCCGCCGGCCGCCTTGTCGGTCTTCGACTGGCGCTACCAGCTCCCCCAGCTGGCCCTCATCCCTGTGGCCGCCTGCCTGGGAGCCACTGCCCTGGCCCGGGGGCGCCCATCCTCCGGCCCCGGCCCCAGCTGAGAGGGGTTTGGCATCGAAGGGATGGGTAGGGCTAGGTTGTCGCCGCTAGCTGGTTCGCACGTCCATGCCGGTCCGGGAGGTTCGCCCCTATGTGCTCCGCCGGCCCAACAGGCAGCCGCCAGGGATGTTGCCCGGCCCGGCGCGGGCGAACCGCCTTGGTCTGGGGAAAGGCTGGTCTTAGACGGCCATGAGGAAGGGGGCAGAGGTTCGGGGCGGTAGGCTGTCCGAGGTCGTGCAGGCCGGTAGGGCCTTGGCCCCGCTGGGCTGGCGGGCGAGCCGTGCACCCATGGCGGCCACGCCCGGCGGCCCACAGCCAAGGGGGCAAGGACAAGCGCGTCATGAAAGTAAGTAGGTGACCAGCAAAGTGCTACCTGAACCGGGCTCATCGGCTAGCGTCAACGCCATGCCCCCCGTCGTGCGAACCTCTGCCCCGCCGCAGCCGGCCCGGGATGCGGCCGAGGCGGCCGTCGATGTCTCGGTGGTCATGCCCTGCCTCAACGAGGCCCACAGCGTGGGGATCTGCGTGACCAAGGCGCTCGAGGGGCTGGAGCGGGCGGGCCTCTCGGGGGAGGTGGTGGTCTGCGACAACGGGTCCACCGACGGCTCGGTCGAGGTCGCCAAGGCCGCCGGGGCCAGGGTGGTCCACGAGCCCGAGCGCGGCTACGGGGCCGCCTACCGGAGGGGGTTCGCCGAGGCCCGTGGGCGCTACATCGTCATGGGGGACTCGGACGGCTCCTACGACTTCACCGAGCTGGGGCAGTTCGTGCACCTCCTCGAGGCGGGGTACGACTACGTGCACGGGTCACGGTTCGCCGGCGAGATCCTGCCCGGCGCCATGCCCTGGCTGCACCGCTACGTCGGCAACCCCGTGCTCACCAAGGTCCTCAACATCCTCTTCTCGGTCAAGAGCTCCGACGCCCACAGCGGGATGCGGGCCTTCACCTCGGAAGCCATCAAGCGCATGAACCTGGCCTCCCCGGGCATGGAGCTGGCCTCGGAGATCGTGATCGCCGCCGCCGAGAACAAGCTGTCGGTGGCCGAGGTCCCCATCACCTACTACCCCCGCCTCGGGGAGTCGAAGCTGCGGTCCTGGCCCGACGGCTGGCGGCACCTGCGCTTCATGCTCCTGCGCTGCCCCCGGTGGCTGTTCCTGGTGCCTGGCGGCATAGCCCTTGGCGTGGGCCTGGCCGGTCAGTTGGTGCTGCTCCCGGGCCGGCTCCGGATCGGCTCCCACCTGCTCGACATGCACTTCTCGGCCCTCTTCGCCCTGCTCACCCTGGGCGGGCTCCAGACCAGCGTGTTCGGGCTGCTCGCCACCACCCACGGGCGGGCCCAGGGCTACGAGCCCATGACCGGCCGGCTCACCCGCTTCATCGAGCAGCGCTTCAACCTGCGCCGCGGCGTGACCGCCGGCGGGGTGACCTTCGCCGTGGGCCTCGCCCTGGACAGCTACGTGCTGGCCAAGTGGCTGCGCCGGTCCCGGGGGCCCATCAACGAGATGAAGCCCGTCCTCCTGGCCCTTTCCCTCATGGCAGCGGGGGTGGAGACGGTGTTCGCCTCGTTCTCCCTGACGGAGATGAAGGTGGGAGCCCTCCGCCTCATGCGCAACTCCGAGTCGACAGGAAACGGGGTGGCTGCCGGCAACGGGACGGCAGCGTGACCCGCACGGAGGAGCGGGTCCAGCTCTCTCCCGACGCCTCCGACGCTCCCCCGGGCCTGCTCGACAACCACCTCGGCGGGGAGGGCGCCCCCCGCTACCGCCAGTACCAGCTCGAGCTCATTGCCCCCTACTGCGGGAGATGGGTGCTCGAGGTGGGATCGGGCCTGGGTGAGTTCGCCTCCCAGCTCGAGGGCCCGGAGCGCCTGGTGCTGACCGACGCCGAGCCCTGGCTCGTGGAGCGGCTCCAGGAGCGCTACCGGTCGCGTCCCGACGTCGACGTGGCCCATCTGGCCCTGCCCGAGTCGCTGGACCTGGACCGCACCGTCGACACGGTCGTGGCCCTCAACGTGTTGGAGCACGTGGAGGAGGACGTGGTCGCCCTGCGCAACCTCACCAAGGTCATGGAGCCGGGGGGCAGGTTGATCCTTTGGGTCCCCGCCTACCCGGCCCTCTACGGGGACTTCGACCGCCAGGTGGGCCACGTCCGGCGCTACACCCCGAAGAGCCTGAGGGCGGCAGTGGAGGCGGCCGGGCTCCATGTCGAGGTGCTACGGCCCGTGAACTTCCTCGGGGGACTGGCCTGGTGGCTGGCGGTCCACCTGGGGGGCACGGGGACCCCGAAGCCGGCCCTGGTCCGCCTCTACGACAGCCTCGTCATCCCTGCCACCAGGCTCATAGAGCGCATGGTCTCCCCGCCCTTCGGCCAGAGCCTCCTCTGCGTGGCCTCGGTCGCATAGGGACCGAGCAGGCACCCGGCCCCCGGCCCGTCGCCCGGCACCAGCCCGGCCCCCTCTAACCCAGGAGGTCCCGGGCCGCCTTCTCTATCGCTGCCTCGGACAAGAGCACGTGGTAGGCGGCGTCCCCGAGGGGCACGAAGCTGTCGTGGCTGGTGACCCTGGCCACCTTGCCCCCGTACCCCGCCTCCGCCAGCGCCACCATGACCCCCTCGGAGACACCCCCCGACCGCCGGGTCTCGTCGACGACCAGGACCCTCCCGGTGGCGTCTGCCTCCCTGACGAGGTCAGGCACGGGCAAGGGGGCCAACCAGCGCAGGTCCAGGACCCTGCTGCCCACGCCCGCCTCCTCCAGGCGCCGGGCCACACGAAGGGACATGGCCAGGCCGTTGGCGAAGCTGACCAGGGTGATGTCGCCACCGGCACCGTAGGTTCGGGCCGAGCCAATGGGCACATGGCAGCGCGACCAGGTCCCGGGAGCGGCATAGGGCGCCAGCCACCCCCCGTCGCCGTCCTCGTGCAGGTCGGCGGTGTGGTACAGGGCGATGGGCTCCAGGTACACGCTCACGGTGCCGTCCTCCTCGGCAGCGGCCAGGCAGGTGCGCAGCATGGAGGCGGCGTCGTCGGGCCGGGAGGGCGACGCTATTACCAGGCCCGGGATGTCCCGCAGAGCGGCGACGGCGTTGTCGTTGTGGAAGTGCCCGCCAAAGCCGCGCTGGTAGGCGTAACCGGCGATCCGCACCACCATCCCGTTGCGGTACCTGCCCTTGGAGAAGAACTGGAGAGTGGCCGCCTCCCCCCGCAGCTGGTCGATGGCATTGTGGAGGTAGGCCAGGTACTGGATCTCGGGTACGGGGAGCAGCCCGGAGATGGCGGCACCGAGGCCGAGGCCCAGGATGGACGACTCGTCGAGGAGCGTGTCGAAGACCCTGGCGGCCCCGAAGCGACGCGTCAGCCGGCGGGTCACCCCGTACACGCCGCCCTTGCGGCCCACGTCCTCGCCGAAGACCATCATCCCCGGGCGGCAGGCCAGCCCGTCCGCCAGGGAGCGGTTGATGGCCAGGGCCAGCGTGAGGGGGCCCTCCTCCTCGGGCAACCGTCCCTCGAACACGGCCCGGCGCCGGTCCTCGGGTGCTGAGCGGGCGGCGTTGGCCGCCACCCGGTCAGGGCGACGGGGCGCCAAGGGCTCCATGACCTCTGCCGCATCGCGCAGGCGGGGCCGGGAAACGGCCTCGCTGGCCAGCCTCATCACCTTGGCCCGGATCGCCTCGTAGCGGGCCAGCACCTCCTCGGGAGGAAGGAGCCCCGACTCCACGAGCAGCCTCGATGTCCCAAGCAGCGGGTCCCTCTCGTAGTCCGCCGCCACATCGGAGGGCGACCGGTAGCTGACCTCGGCGTCGGAGCCGGCGTGGCCCATGAACCTGACCACCTTGAGATGGAGGAAGGCTGGCTTCCTGTGCTGCCTCACCCACCTCACCGCCTCCAGGGCCGTGTCGTACGCCCCGGCCAGGTCCGACCCGTCAGCACTGAGGTAGCGGAGCTGGGGGACGGCGGCGTGGGCCCTCTCCACCCAGCCGGGAGCAGTGGGCACACTGATGCCCCAGCCGTTGTCCTCGCACACGAAGAGGACCGGCATGGGAAGCCCCCGGTAGGCGGTGTAGCAGGCGGCGTTCACGGCACCCAGGGCTGTGGAGTGGTTGGCCGAGGCGTCCCCGAAGCTGCAGACGACCACGGCATCGGGGGGCCAGAGGCACCCCGACCCGAGCTTGCGAGCCCGCTCGATGGCAAAGGCCACGCCCACCGCACGGGGAAGATGGGATGCGATCGTCGACGTCTGGGGGATGATGGCCAGCTCGGCACGGCCGAACACCTTGTGGCGGCCGCCGGCTATGGGCTCGTCGGCCGCTCCCGCCAGGCCGAGCAGCACGTCCAGGATGGGATCCTGGCCCAAGGCCTTCTCCCCCACCTGGGCGGCACGAGCGAGGTAGAAGGCGCCCGAGCGGTAGTGCAGGAGGGCAGGGTCGGTGGGGCGCAGTGCCGCCGCCACGGCGGCATTGCCCTCGTGCCCGGAGGACCCGATCGTGTAATAGCCCTGTCCTTCCTCCCTCATCCACCTGGCAGCCAGGTCCAGGTGGCGGCTGGCGGCCTGGGCATCGAAGAGCTCCAGAGCCATCTCGCCGGTCAGCCCGGAGCGGGGACGGACGGGCAGGCCCGGGTCTGGACGGCTCCCGCCCGCCCGGGACCACTGGGCGCCCAGGTCGGTGACAGCCTGGACGAAGTGCTGGTCGAGGGCTTCACGCTTGGTTCCTCGCTCGGGCACCGTCGGACCTCGGTCGGGCATCGTCCCGAGCCTAGGAGATGGCGGGGGAAGAACCCGGCAACCGGGCCGACCGGCCGTCAAGGGCTATGTTGTCCACCGTGCGGTTGACCCCTGCGCCAACCCAGCCGCCTCGCGGGCTGGCCCTGCGCCGGCGGCCGCCGGCACACCTCTTCGCATGAAGGTGGGTCGTTGCCGGCCCGACCCCCCGGGCAAGAGGGAACTGGTCGGGAGCGCCCAGAACCGCACGGGCGGGCTGAGGCAGGCCCTGCTGACCCGGGCTGGTGCCGCCCGCTGGGCCTGGCCCGCCGGCGCCTGCGCGGCGGTCATCCTGGCCAACCTGGCCTCCCTGTCCGGCGTCGTGGACGTCAACCCCCTCAACTGGGTGTCAGGCCTGGGACCCACCTTCCGCCACGGTGCTCTTCCCGGCGCCTACAGCATCGACCCCCAGATCGGCTTCACCGCCCAGACGCTGGGGCACCGGGTGGCTATGGACTGGCTGGCCGGGAAGGTCCCATGGTGGAACCCCTTCGAGGGGGTGGGTGAGCCTCTGGCTGCCGGCGTCATCGCTGCCGCCTTCTTCCCGCTGGTCATGATCCAAGCCCTCCCCTCCGGGCTCCTCTTCTTCCATGTGATCCTGGAGTGCATCGCCGCCCTGGCCACCTACGGCCTGGTGCGGGAGATGGGCTGCTCCCGCCCGGTGGCGGCTACCGGCGGAGTGGCATTCGGGCTGATAGGGACCTTCGCCTGGTTCGGCAACGCCGTGGTCAACCCCGTCTGCTTCCTCCCCATGACCGTGTGGGGGGTGGAGAGGACCTTCCGGCGCCCCGGTGAGAACCGGGGATGGATGCTGCTGGCTGCAGGAGTGGCCCTGTCCATCGTCTCAGGGTTCCCGGAGGTCGCCTACCTCGACGGGATCCTGGCCGCGGTCTGGACGGCGGTCCGTCTAGTGCAGAGCCGGAGGCCGGCCGTCCTCGGGTACCTCTGGCGCGTTGTTGCGGGTTGGGCGGCCGGCCTCCTTCTTTGCTCCCCTCTGCTGCTCGCCTTCCTCGGGTACCTCCACCACGGCAACGTCGGTCCCCACGCCTCTGCCTACGCCAACCTCTTCATGCCGCCTCGCTACGGTGTCACCCACTTCGGCCTGCCCTACATAACCGGCCCTCTGACCCCGACCGGGAGCCTGCGGCCAGGGTCGTCGCCCAGCTTCGCCTTCTCCAACGGCCTGCAGGGCGGGTACATCACCCCCACGCTCATGGTGATGGCCCTGGCCGGCCTGGTCCTGGCGGGGCGGCGCGAGCTCCTCCTGCGGGTGGTCCTCGCCGGGTTCGTGTTCCTCTCCATCGGCCGGAACCTGCACCTGCCGGTCATCTTCAACCTGATCGGCATGGTGCCGGGGGTGAAGGCCTCCCTGTTCCCCCGCTACATCATGCCTGACATCGAGTTCGTGGCCGTGATCCTGGCCTGCCTGGGCCTGGCCTCCCTCAGGTCGTCCCGGCTCCCCCGCCCCGGGGTCCTGGCCGTGGGGGCGGTGGTGGTCGCCTGGCTGGTGGTGGTGGCCCATCTCGTCCAGCCTCAGCTGGCTGTGTTCGACCACCTCAACAGCTACCAGCGGCCCTACACGGACGGGTCGCTGGCCTGGGCCATCGGCCTCTCGGCGGTCGTCTCCCTCGTCGCCCTGCTCAGGCCCCGGCGCCTGGCCACAGGGATCGTGGCGGGACTGATGGTGGCCGACAGCCTTGCCCTCTTCCTGGTGCCCGAGCTGGCTGCCCCCCTGACCCAGAAGCTGGACCTGCGCCCGGTGGCCTTCCTGAGGGCCCACCTGCACGGGCAGCGGTTCGCCAACCTGGGCCCGATAATGCCCAACTACGGGACCTACTTCGGCCTGGGCGAGGTCGACATCAACGACATCCCCGAAGCCACCCGCTACACGAGCTTCATCACCCGGCACCTGGCCCCCAACGAGAGCCCACTGCGCTACACGGGGCTCTACGTGCGCAATGCCAAGGGGCCCACGCCTGCCCAGGAGATCGCCCAGCACCTCTCCTCCTACGAGGCCATAGGAGTGCGCTACGTGGTGGCCTACGCGGGGACCAACCCCTTGGCGGGCGTGCCGGGCGTGAGGCAGGCCTTCGACGACGGCTTCGTCGCCATCTACTCCCTCCCGCACCCCGCCCCCCTCTTCTCCACCGCCTCCGGAGCCTGCTCGGTGCACCACCAGGGGTTCGGGGAGGCCCTCGTCCGCTGCCCGGCCCCCACCCGCCTCACCTGGCGGGAGCTGTTCTTCCCCGGATGGTCGGCCACGGTGAACGGCAAGACCGTCCCCATCGCCCATGCCGGCCCCCTCTTCCAGTCCGTCCCCGTCCCCGCCGGCCGGTCCGCGGTCAGGTTCTCCTATGCCCCCCCGGGTCTCGACCTGGGGATAGCCGGCACCCTGGTCGGGGCCGGGGTGCTCGCTATCGGGCCCTTGGCCGCTGTGGCCCGCAGGAGGAGGCGCCGGGACCAGGAGACCCGGCGGGCGGCTGCGCTAGCCTCGCCGGCATGAATGGCGGCGAGGAGTCCTCTCCCCGCGTCGTGGTGGTCATGCCCGCTTACAACGCCTCGGCCACCCTTGTGCGTACCTACCGTGACATCCCGAGAGACGTCGTCGACCAGGTGATCCTGGTCGACGACCGCTCGGCCGACGACACGGTGGCCATCGCCGAGCTGCTCGGCATCCAGGTCAAGGTGCACCACCAGAACCGTGGGTACGGCGGGAACCAGAAGTCCTGCTACGACATGGCGCTGGCAGCCGGGGCCGACGTGGTCGTGATGGTCCATCCCGACTACCAGTACGACGCCACCCGGATCCCCGACCTCATCGCCCCCATCCTCTCGGGCGAGGCGGACATGATGCTCGGCAGCCGCTTCCTGGGCGATCCCCTGGCGGGAGGCATGCCCTGGTGGAAGTACGTGGCCAACCGGGCCCTCACGGCCATCGAGAACAAGGTCTTCGGCATCGTGCTGTCCGAGTACCACACCGGCTTTCGCGCCTACTCCCGTTCCCTGCTCGAGAAGGTCGACTACCACGCCAACTCCGACGACTTCGTCTTCGACCAGGATCTGGTGGCCCAGGTGGTGGCGGCCGGACTGCGCATCAAGGAGGTGGCCGTCCCCACCCGCTACTTCGCCGAGGCCAGCTCCGTCAACTTCCGGCGCAGTGTGGTGTACGGGCTGGGCACCCTGCGCACCCTGGCCCGCTACAGGCGGGACCAGCGCCGCGACAGGCGGGTGGGCCGTCTGGGTGCGCCGGTGCCCTCACCCTCCCGTCAGGGGACGGCGGACCCTCCAGACCAGCACTCCCCCGACGCTGCTCGGGGACACCCTGAGCACGCTGGTCAGCCAGTCAGCCAGGCGCATCTGGGTGCCCCTCAGGGTGGGCTTGGACACGATGTGGTCCCTCACGCCCAGGCGAGAGAGCTCGGCCTGGGTCGCAACCCTTAGGGCGGGGGTAAGGGCCTGCACCCGCCTCTCCCAGGGCAGCAGGACCTCCACCGCCCCCTGCCTGGCCAGCTCGGCCTTCACGGCGTCCCGCAGGGCCGGGGTGACCGGAGGCAGGCGCTGAGCCGTCTCGGCCGCGGCGCTGGCTGCGGCCAGGACGGGGTCGGGCAGGGCCCCCCGGTCACGGCTCACGTTCAGGCCCGTCCGGGCGGGCATCGAGAAGCAGTAGCCCGCCTCGGCCTGCCAGTAGAGAACCGCCTCGTCGCTGGACGGCAGGAGCTCCACAGGGGCCCCCGCCCGGCGGGGGCAGACCCACCCCGCAGCGAGGCCCTTGGAGGAAGGGAGGGAGTTGGTCCGGAAGGGCAGGCGGGGAACGAGCGAGATCAGGATCAGCACGACCAAGCCTGAGCCCACGACCACCACGCGGCGCGGGCGGCCCGGGGGGCGAGCCGGCAAGGAGACGAGGGCATCGACCCCCAGGGCCACCAGCAAACCCGCTCCGAGGAAAAGCATGGAGGAGAACCTGAGGGGCAACAGGTCCTCCAGGACGGGGAGGTGGTCAACGAGGCCCCAGGGCAGAGGGATGTGGGTCGGGTGCCCGGCCACGTGGAGCCTGCCGCCCAGGGTCAGGACGCCACTCACCACGGTCACCGCCAGCGCCACCCAGGTGAGACGGCTCCTCCAGCACAGGACGACGGCGAGGACGAGGAAGATGAGCAGGGGGATCCCCAGGTACGCCCCCCACTCGGTGTAGTTCCCGGTGAAGCTCTGGGTCAGCCGGTGAGCCCACACCGGGTCGAGGGCGGTGACGGACGTCGGGGTGATGAAGTTCCACACGTCGCCCACGTAGACGCCCCGGGGCTGGAGCTGGCCGAGGAGCCTGTCCGGGCCCAGGAACTGCACGGCGAGGGGGTAGGCGCTCACCACGACCCAGACCCCGAGAGCCACGGCCAGGCCTTTGGCCGCATGGAGGGCCCGGCGGGGGACCTGGCGGCCCCCGAGGAGGCAGAGGACCACCACGCCGGCCAGGGCGGCTATCGCCTCCATGACCAGTATCTCCTCGCTGATCAGCAGCTGAGCTGCCGCCAGCAGTCCCAGCCACAGCCCGTCCCGCCAGGCAGGCGCTTCCTGCACCACCAACAGGCGGTCGGCGACGATGAGCATGAGCGGCGCCGTTACGAGGAAGGTCAGGAAGGGATGGTCATTGGACTGGGCCGCCATGTAGGGCGAGAACCCGAATATCAAGGCACCCAACAGCGCCGATCCGGGCATGGTCCAGCGCCGGAAGGCGAGGTAGGCAGCCCAGGTGGTGAGGGCGGGAGCGGCCGTGGCCAGCACGTTGTAGGAGGTGACCGGCCCGGTCACCACGGTGAGGGGCGACAGGAGGAGCGAGAGGAGGGGCACCGTGGGCGGCAGCCACATGAGGTTGGCGCCATGGGGGTACTGGACCCGGTGGCTGAAGAAGGGATTGAGCCCGTGGCTCAGGGCGTAGGGCCACCACCCGAGCCCCCAGATGAGCGGGTAGCTGTCGCCCCCGCTGCCTACCGTGTGGGGCCCCTGCCCGGACCAGGTCGCATAGAACCAGGCAGTGGCCAGGCAGGCGGCGACGAGCAGGACGGTGAGGGACTCCCCCGCCTGCACCCGGTTGCGCCCGGGGTCGCCACCCGCCGACGGGGCCTGGCCCGTGCCGGCCAGGTCACCAGCGGGAGCTGACGTCGTCCGAGCCGGGGCCGTCGGCGCCGCCTCCTCCACTGGCTGGCCAGCGCCCGGTCGCACCGCCCTGAAAGGTAGGTCCTGGGAGGGCGTGGCGCCCCCTCAGCCCTCCGCCGCCCGGGCCTGGTCGAGAGGCTCGGCCCGGATGGGGTCCCAGTCCTCGGCCGTGAGGCACTTCCCGGTGGCCAGGTCGAACTGCCAGCCGTGCATCTGGCACGTGAGCACCCCGTCCTCCACCCTGCCGAACCGGCGCAGGTCCGCCTGGAGGTGGGGGCAACGCCGCTGCACCCGCCACCCCCCTATCTCGCACCACTCGTCCTCGGGACGCCCGGAGGGCCGGCGGCGGGCCCCCCGCCTGCCGCCCGGTGCGATCCGGGACGGGGACGGGGCTCCGGGGGGAGCCGGCGCCACCTTCTCGGCATAGGCCAGGCGCTCCTCGGACATGCACTTGAACCAGGCGTACAGGTGCTCGTTGTAGGGCCCGTCCCGCTCGGCGGTGAAGCGCATGGAGAGGAAGAGGCCGTTCACCCAGTCCTGCTCCCTGGCCGCCACGCTGGCCAGGAACGGCCCGGCCTGGAAGTGGAACCGGTACGGGCAGTCCTCCCCGGCGAAGGGCCGCACCCGGCGGGCAGGGAAGTCCACCACGACCGCCACGTCGCCGGCCCTCAGCAGAACGGGGGCACCGATGCCCGAGCACAGCCGGTCCGCCTTGGCCAGCAGCGGCTCCCACCACTCCCGCAGGATCCCCACCACGTCCATCCCCGCGTCCGCAGCCGGGTGGTCGCTGCCCGCCCCGGGCCAGCTGCGGTGAGCCTCCTCCAGGACGCGTCGCCGGCGCTCCCGGTAGGCCTCCAGGTAAGCGCGCTTGTCCCGGAAGGGCGCCATGACCTCGGCCTCGGGCCCAGGGTGGGCCACCGAGCACCTGCCCCCCTCCAGGTCCACCACGCTCCCCGGCACCACCAGCCGCCCTCCCTCGACCCCATGGGAGCGCAGGTGCTCCAGGAACACGGTCTGGTCAGGGAAGGGGTTGGCGTCATCCCCGCCGAAATCGTTGAACCCGAAGAGCGAACGGTCCAGGAAGCAGGGCGGGCCGGCCGAGGGGAACACGTGGGTGGCGCCCACGTCCTCCACGTAGCGCCGGGCCCGGTCCATCCCCCGCAGGCGCTTCTCCCGGGAGAGCCCCGCCTTCACCTCCGGGTCCAGCACATAGACCACGGGGTACCAGATGGCGCCCGAGAACTGGAGGAAGTGGGCGTCGAAGCTCCCGAAGGCGGCCAGGGCGTCGAGGTCCCGGGGCCGGGCGTCGTTCTGGTCCAACAGCCTGGCCGTGCCGTCGTCCACTGCCAGGGCCGAGTCCCCGAGGGGGCCGTCGGAGGTGGTCACCTCGGTCACCCCCATGACCCGAAGCCCTCCGCCCAGGTCGACCGGCTCCCGGTCGGGGAGGCGCTCGAACCGCCTGAAGCCGAGTCGGCGCAACTCCCGGCCCAGGTCGTCCACGGGGAAGTCGGGGAGCAGCACCGTGGCGTCCTTGGACACGGCCGCCTCGAGGAACTCGGGATCGAAATGGTCGTGGTGCTGGTGCGACACGTACAAGAAGTCGGGCCTGGCGACGGTCACCGGGTCGATCCCCTCGTTGCTGGGGAAGGGGAACCAGGACGCGAAGTAGGCCGGGCTGAACCAGGGATCGCACAGGATGCTGCCTTGGCCGGTCTCGATGAGCATCCCGGCATGGCCGAGGAAGGTGACCCGCATGACCGCGGCAGTCTACGTGGTGGCTCCCTTCCGCCTGGTGACCGTCGAAAAGCCGTCCCTTCTCGTTCGCCCTACCGGCCGGGAACCCGTCAGCCCACGGCCGCCAGGGGCTCCACCCCGAGGGCAGCCTCGAGGGCAGCTGCCGCCCTGATCACGACGGCGTCACCGTGCTGGGGGCCGACGAGCTGGATGCCCACGGGCAGCCCCGCGGAGGTGAGCCCGGCGCAGACGGTGGCCGCCGGGGACCGGGTGAGGTTGAAGGGGTAGGTGAACCGCACCCAGTTGAGCTCGGGCCTGCCGTCGATCCCGCCCGGCTGGCCCGACAGGGGGGCGGGGGCAGCGGTGGTGGGGGTCACCAGCAGCCGGGCCCCGTGGAACACCTCCACCAGGTGCAGGTTGAGCAGGTGGCACTGGTCCTGGGCCCGGGCCAGCTCGGCGGCCGTCAAGCCCGCTGCCGCCTCGGCCTGGGCCGCCATCTCCTGGTCGAGCCGTTCCCAGTCCTCGGTGCCCCGCAGGTGCCCGATGGTGCGCAGGTTGTAGGAGTTGGTCATGGTGAGCCAGGCCCCGATGGGGTCCTCGGGAAAGACCCGCTCCACCACCTCCACCTCCGCCCCCAGACCCTCCAGCACCCGCACCGCCCCCTGGCAGACGGCAAGCACCTCGGCATCCACCGGCGCGTAGCCGAGGGTCGGGGACCAGGCCACCCGGGCCGGGACCCCCGGCTGGCGCAGGCTCCCCAACCAGGGTGCATCGGGCATGGGCAGGGAGTGCAGGTCGGTGGGCTCGGGCCCCACCACCGCCGCCAGGGACTCCACCACGTCCGCCATCCGCCGGCCGATCACCCCCTTGGTGGACAGCGACCCCCAGCCGGGGGGCTGCTGGCCCCCAGAGGGCACACGGCCCAGGGAGGGCTTCAGCCCCGACAGGCCGCACACCGCTGAGGGGATGCGGATGGAGCCACCTCCGTCGGAACCGGTGGCCAGGGGCACCATCCCCGCTGCCACCGCCGCCGCGCTCCCCCCCGAGGACCCACCGGGGCTCCGGGCCAGGTCGAAGGGGTTGAAGGTGGCCCCGTGGGCCGGGCTCACGGTGTCCGCCTTCCAGCCCAGCTCCGGCGTGGCCGTCTTGCCCATCACCACCGCTCCCGCCGCCTTGAGCCTGGCCACCAGGACCGAGTCCGAGGCGGCCGGCCGGGGGTCCCCCAGCACCGCCGATCCCCTGCCCGTGGGCAGGCCGGCGGCGTCCTCCAGGTCCTTGACACCGATCGGGACCCCGGCGAGCCGGCCCGGGTCACGGCCCTCCTCCCGGGCCTGGTCCACGGCCAGCGCCTGGGCCAAGGCACCCTCGGGGTCCAGGGACACGAAGGCCCTCACCTTGTGGTCCAGGGCCTCGATGCGGGCCAGCGCCTGCTCGGCCAGCTCCACCGCTGAACGCTCACCAGCCCGCACCGAGGCTGCCAGGCCGGCCACGGTCTCACTCCGGAAGTCCATCGCCGGCAGCCTAGGATGCTGGCCTCCCTCGCTGCCGGCGGTACGCTGGGCTCCACATGGACCTGGTGGAGCGCTTCAAGCAGTGGCTGGCCGAGCCGCCGCCGCCGCCCCGTCCCTTCGGCTCGAAGGGGGCGACCGGCCAGGCCCCGAGGAAGGGCCTGTTCGGCCAGGCGCCGGCGCCCCTCATGGACAACCGGGAGCGCCTGTACGGGTTCGTGGCGGCCGCGGCCCTGGCCGTCGCCTTCGCCGTCATCTGGATACCCCACCTCCACCAGGCGACCGTCGTGCTGAAGGGCCACCACACCTCGCCCGTCGAGAGCCTGGGCTTCGGGCTGGCCATGGCGGCCATCCTGGCCTGGTCCACCGTGGTGCGCCGGCGGTGGCTGGTCGGCCTGGTGGCCGTCTACATCGGGCTGGTGGGCCCTTGGAACGTCTACGTGGTGCTGGGCTATGCCTGGGTGGTCTTCGGGGGCTGGCTCGTCATCAGGAACAGCAGGCTCCAGATCGCTGAGAGCAAGAAGGCCCAGCCCGCCGCCAAGTCCTCGCCGCCGGCCCGCAGCGCTCCCGCCGGTGCCAGGGGCAGGGGCCGGATGGCAGCCCGGGAGAAAGACAAGGAGAAGGTCGATGCCACCGGCCGCCCCATCCCGGCTCCCTCGCGCCGGTACACCCCCCCGGCACCGCCCGGCAAGCACGACCGCAAGACCCGGAGGGAGAGGCGGGAAGCGGCCGCCCGGGGGGAGCTGAAGCCGGCCCGGCGGTCGACACCCGCCAAGTAGCGCCGGCCAGGTAACGCCGGCCCGCCCCCGGCCGGTCTGACCAGCGAAGGGGGAGGATGCTAAGAGAGGACTTCATGACGCCCGCTCCCCACCCCCACGCCGGCCGGCCGGTCCGGCCATGATCGCCGGCGCCCTGGCGGGCCGCCGGGTGGGGGTCACCGGCGCCACCGGCTTCCTCGGCACCGCCCTGGTCGAGCGCCTTCTGCGCTGCGTCCCCGACTGCGAGGTGGCAGTGCTGGTCCGCCCCGGCCGGCGCTACGACGCAGCCCAGAGGACCCGGCGGGAGATCATCCACAACAACTGCTTCGACCGCCTGAGGGAGCAGTGGGGCGAGCGCTTCGATTCCGAGGTGGGAAGGCGCCTCCTCGTCATGGCCGGGGACGTGAGCGCCGACGGCCTGGGCCTGGACGAGGCCGGGAGGCAGGTCCTGGCCGGCTGCGACGTGGTCGTGCACTCGGCGGCCACGGTCAGCTTCGACGCCCCCCTGGACACCGCCGTGGAGGTGAACCTCCTCGGGCCGTCGCGGGTGGCGAAGGCCATGGCCGATCTGGCGGCCGGGGGTGACCCCACGACACGGGGGGCCGCCCACCTCATCGCCGTTTCGACCGCCTACGTGGCCGGCACCCGCAGGGGGGACGCCCCCGAGGCCCTGCTGGCCGAGACCCCCTATGCCACCGACGCGGACTGGAGGGCCGAGGTGGCCGCCGCCCGGCGGGTGCGCTCCGACCTGGACGCCGAGAGCCGCACACCCTCCCGGCTAGCCCGCTTCACCCGGGAGGCGCGCCGGGAGCTGGGAGCGGCCGGCGTCCCCCTGCTGTCCGAACGGGCCGAGAAGGCCCGCTCGGACTGGGTGCGGGAGGGACTGGTGGAGGCGGGAAGGGCCAGAGCCCAGGCTCTGGGCTGGCCCGACGCCTACGCCTACACCAAGGCCCTGGGCGAGCGGGCCCTGCTGGACAACCGGGGAACCGTGCCCGTCACGATCGTGCGCCCCTCGATCATCGAGTCGTCCCTCGCCGAGCCCCGCCCGGGGTGGATCAGGGGCTTCAGGATGGCCGAGCCCGTCATCATCTCCTACGCCAAGGGGCTGCTCACCCAGTTCCCCGGCCTCCCCGAGGGCATCCTGGACGTGATACCGGTGGACCTGGTGGTGGCGGCCATCCTGGCCGTGGCCGCCCGCGGCCCCGACCCCTCCGGCCCGAGCGTGTACCACGTGGCCTCGGGCGCCCGGAACCCCCTGCGCTACGACCAGCTCCAGCAGCTGGTGGAGTCGTGGTTCAAGGAGCACCCCCTCTATGACGGACGGGGCCAGCCCATAGTGATCCCCGAGTGGTCGTTCCCCGACCGGGGCAAGGTGAGCCGCCAGCTCACCAGGGCCACCAAGGGCCTGGCCTGGGCCGAGCGGGTGTCGCGGTCCCTGCCCGTGCGGGGCCAGCGGGCCCGGATCACCGCCACCTTGGAGGAGCGCCGCAGCGAGGGGGAGAGGGCCCTCGGCTACGTGCGCCTGTACGGCTCCTACGCCGAGACCGAAGCCCGCTTCCGGGTGGACAGGCTGATGGCCCTGTGGGAGGCCCTCGGGCCCGAGGACCGGGACCGGTTCTGCTTCGACCCGGCGGTCGTGGACTGGCCGGGCTACGTGCACGGGGTCCACCTCCCCTCCGTGGTGGCCCATGCCAGGGTGAGGACCTCTCCGGGCCGCCGGTCCGGCCCCAGCCGGGAGGAGAGGGGGCGCCGGGCGGTGCTCTCCCCCTCCCGGGAGCTGGCCGTGTTCGACCTCGAGAACACCCTGGTCGCCTCGAATGTGGTCGAGACATTTGCGTGGCTGGCCACCAGGCACCTAGGGACGGGGGGCCGGGTGGCCGTGGCGGGGCGGCTCCTGGCGGCTGCGCCCTCGCTGCTCGCCATGGACCGCCGGGACAGGGGGGACTTCCTCCGCTCCTTCTACCGCCGTTACGAGGGCGCTCCCGTGGACCAGCTCCGCCAGGACGCCTGGGAGCTGGCCAGCTCCCTCCTCCTGGCCCGCTCCTTCCCGGCGGGCATCGCCCGGGTGAGAAGGCACCGGGCCCTCGGGCACAGGACGGTGCTGATCACGGGCGCCCTGGACTTCCTCGTCGCTCCGCTGGCACCTCTCTTCGACGACATCATCTGTGCCCGGCTGGCCGAGCAAGGGGGCCACTTCACCGGCGAGCTGGTCCAGGTGCCCCCCACCGGCGAGGCCCGGGCCCTGGCCATGGCCGACTACTGCGCCCGCCACGGCCTTTCGCTCGCCGAGTCCGTCGCCTACGCCGACTCCTCGAGCGACCTGCCCATGCTGGAGGCGGTAGGTCACCCCGTGGCGGTGAACGCCGAGCCCAAGCTGGCCACCATCGCCCGCAAGCGGGGCTGGCACACCGAGGACTGGGGCCGGGCCGAGGGGGCGTCACGGGTGCTCGTCCCTATGGGCCCCCGGGCCCGGTCAGGGCCGGGGGGGCGCCGGGGATGGCGGCCTGGGCCGGAAGGAGGCCGGTGACGGTGCGGGCCCTGCTCGTCGAGCGCAGCCTCCCGCGCTTCGCCACCGCCCGCCTGGCCTCGGCCCTGGTGCCCGGGGCCGGTGGAGGCGTGAGGCCGCTGCGGCTGGTGGACATGGACCCCCCCGAGCTGCCCGGGCCGGCGTGGCGCCGGGTGAGGCCCCGCCTGGCCGGCATCTGCGGCTCCGACCTGGCCACCTTGGACGGCCGCAGCTCCCGGTGGTTCGAGCCCATCGTGAGCTTCCCCTTCGTGCCCGGCCACGAGGTGGTGGGAGACGTCGAAGCCGCCCTCCCCGAGAGGCCCGTGGGGGAGGGAGGCCGGCTGGCCCCGGACCGTCCCGGCCCGGAGGGTGGCCCCACCCGGGTCGTGATCGAGCCCGTCCTCTCCTGTGCCACCCGCGGCATCGACCCTCCCTGCCCGGCCTGCTCCGAGGGCCGGACGGGCAGCTGCGAGCGCATCTCCTTCGGGGAGCTGCGCCCCGGCCTGCAGACCGGTTATTGCGTCGACACCGGGGGCGGCTGGTCGGTGGAGATGGTGGCCCACCTGAGCCAGCTCCACGCCGTGCCGGCCGGCTTCTCGGACGAGGAGGCCGTCATGGTGGAGCCCACCGCCTGCGCCGTGCATGCCGCCTTGGCGGCCCAGGTGCAAGAGGGGGAGACCGTCGCCGTGCTGGGTGCAGGAACGCTGGGCCTGGGGGTGGTGGCGGCCCTCCGCCACTTCGACCTCCCCGGCAAGCTCCTGGCCTCGGCCAAGTACCCCGAGCAGCGCGCCCTGGCGGCCGAGCTGGGGGCGGACGTGGTGGCGGGGGCGGGCGAGGTAGTCCGGGCCGTGCGGCGGGTGACCCGGTCCTTGGCGGTGGCCCCGGGAGGACCGGGCCCCCGGGCCCCCCGCCTGGCCGGGGGGGCAGACGTGGTGGTGGACTGCGTGGGCTCGGCCCAATCCCTTGCCGAGGCGCTGGCGGTCGTCCGCCCCCGGGGCCGGGTCGTCCTGGCGGGGATGCCCGGCCCGGTCAAGGTGGACCTGGCCCCCCTGTGGCAGCGGGAGGTCACCTTGCAGGGTGCCTACACCTACGGGACGGAGGAGCGGGGCGGCCTCCGGGCGCGCACCTTCGAGCTGGCCTTCGAGCTGGTCCGGTCGGCCCGGCTGGGCCGGCTGGTGAGCGCCGGCTACCCCCTGGAGCGTTATGGGGAAGCCATCGCCCACGCCGCCTCGGCGGGGCGGCGGGGCGCCGTCAAGATCGTCTTCACCCCCCAGGAGGAGGCCCCCCGGCCCGCGCCTCGCCGGCCCGCGCCTCGCCGGCCCGCCGCAACCCGCCTCCCACCCGGGCCAGCCACCTCCCGCCGGCCCCCGAGCTCCCCCAGGAGGTCCCGATGACGTCCAGGCCCGGCTTCGTGCTGGAGGTGGACCGCTCCACCCCCCCCACGCTCATGTGGCACGGGGAGGGCTTCCGCCTGGAGCGCCTGCCGGTCGGCTCCCGGGTCGTCTACCCGCCCGAGCCGGTGGAGACGCTGGCGGATCCCGACGCCGCCATCGCCGAGGCCCTGGAGCACCCGCTCGGCGACAGCCCGCCCCTGCGGGCGCTCCTCAAGCCCGGGATGCGCCTCACCATCGCCTTCGACGACATCTCGCTCCCCCTTCCCCCCATGCGGCGGCCGGACAACCGTCAGCGGGTCATCGAGGCCGTGCTGGACCTGGCCGCCGAAGCGGGTGTGGACGACGTGGTGCTCATCGCCGCCCTCGCCCTCCACCGGCGCATGACCGAGGCCGAGCTGCGCCACGCCCTCGGCGACCGCATCTACGACTCGTTCGCCCCCTGCGGCCGCCTGACCCAGCACGACGCCGAGGACCCCGGGAACCTCGTCTACCTGGGCCAGACCGACGCCGGGGAGGACGTGGAGCTCAACAGGCGGGCCGCTACCTCCGACCTGGTCGTCTACGTGAACATAAACCTCGTTCCCATGGACGGGGGGCACAAGAGCGTGGCCACCGGCCTCGCCAGCTACCGGAGCCTCCGCCACCACCACAACGTCCGCACCATGGTGCACTCGCGCTCCTTCATGGACCAGCACCGTTCCGAGCTCCACTCCTCCAACTGGCGCATGGGCCGCTACCTGGCCGCCCAGGGGGTGAAGGTCTTCCAGATCGAGACCACCCTCAACAACGACCCCTTCCCGGCGTCCTCGGCCTTCCTCCAGCGCCGGGAGTGGGAGTGGACGCTCAAGGACCGGGCCGGGTTCCTGGCTGCCTCCAAGGCCCTGGCCCGCGCTCCCGAGCGCCTGGCCCGCAGCCTGCTGCAGTCCATCAATGCGCCCCACGCCATGGCCAGCGTCCAGGCCGGCGAGGTGGAGGCCGTCCACGCCGCCACCACGGAGCACATGTACCGCCAGTTGCTCGTCGAGGTGGAGGGCCAGGCCGACATCCTCACCATGGGGCTCCCCTACCTCTGCCCCTACAACGTGAACTCCGTCATGAACCCCGTCCTCGTGATGTGCCTCGGGCTCGGCTACTTCTTCAACCTCTACCGGGGCCAACCCCTGGTCCGCCGGGGGGGCGTGCTCATCCTCTCCCACCCGACCCCCTGGGCCTTCCACCCCGTGCACCACCCGAGCTACATCGACTTCTTCGAGCAGGTGCTGTCCGAGACGACGGACCCCTTGGAGATGGAGGCCAAGCACGAGGAGACCTTCGCCACCGATCCCTGGTACATCCACCTGTACCGGACCAGCTACGCCTACCACGGCGTCCACCCCTTCTACATGTGGTACTGGGGAGCCCATGCCCTGGACCACCTGGGCGGGGTGATCGTGGTCGGTGGCGACCGCCGGGCGGTGCGCCGGCTCGGCTTCAAACCGGCCAGCACCCTGGCCGACGCCCTGGAGATGGCCGAGGACATAGTGGGCCCCGACCCCTCCCTCACCCACTTCCACGCCCCACCCCTGCTCATGGCGGACGTCCGTTGAAGCCGGGCAGCCCCCGCCTTCCTCCTGGCCTGCGCGTCCCGGCACCGCGGCTCCCCGCGCCCAGGAGCGTGGTGACCCGCCTCGGCTTCCCGTGGCGGGCCCCGGACTGGCCGGGGCAGCTGCCCCGCCCGGTCCGGCGCACCCTGGGGGTGGACTACGACACCACCTGGGCCCGCCACGATGCGGTCCGCCTGGCCCGCATCGTGGCCCTGGGGGCCCTCGCCCGTCCCGCCCTCTGCTTGCTGGCCCAACCCAGCGTCACGGGCCTCGACCGCCTGGAGGGCCTCGACCCGCCCATCATCTTCGCTGCCAACCACGAGAGCCACCTCGACACCCCCCTGGTGCTGGTGAGCCTCCCCCCTCGCCTGCGCCACCGCACCATCGTGGCCGCCGGGGCCGACTACTTCTTCGACCGGGCCTGGAAGGCCCACCTGTGGGCCGGTGCCATCGGGGCCATCCCCGTCGAGCGTCGCAGGGTGAGCCGCCGCTCCACGGAGCTCGCTGCCGCTCTCCTCGAGGACGGCTGGAACCTGGTGGTGTTCCCCGAGGGAGGGCGCAGCCCCCACGGCTGGGGCCAGGAGTTCCGGGCCGGCGCCGCCTACCTCGCCCGCCGCACCGGGGTGCCGGTCGTGCCCGTCCACCTGGGCGGCACGGGGCGCATCCACGGCAAGTGGCGTCCGGGGCTCCACCCCGGCCGCACCACGGTCACCATGGGCCGCCCGCTGTGGCCGGCCGAGGGCGAGGATGCCCGCCGGCTGGGGGCCCGTATCGAGGCGGCGGTGGCCGCCCTGGCCGATGAGGCCGCCACCGACTGGTGGTCGTCCCGGCGGCGTGCCGCCGCCGGCGCTACGCCGCCTCTGACCGGCCCCGAGGCCTCCTCCTGGAGGCGGGCCTGGGCCCTCGGACCGGACCCCGACCAGGACCGCTGGCAAAGCCGGCGGTCCTGGCCCCTGAAGCGTCCTCAGCGCGCCTCGAGGTGATCACCGCGCCGAGGGGCGAGGGGCACACCGCGCCCCCCGTGCCGGCGGCCTTCCCCGGCCCCTCCTGAGGCGGTCCTCTGCCTTCGCCTCCAGCCCCGGCCCAGGGCGGCCAGCCGCTCGGACCTCAGCTCCTCGACATCGGGGTCCGCCAGCGCCGGCAGGGGTCCTACCACCATCTCCAGCAGATGATCGGCCAACGCCGGGTTACGGGCCAGGACGGGCCCGTGCAGGTAGGTCGCCACCACCCGGCCCGCCACCGCCCCTTCGGTAGCACCGCCTGTGCCGTTGCCGACTCCGGCGAGCACCCGGCCGAGAGGAGCCACCCCGGGACCCAGCTCGGTGACCCCACCGTGGTTCTCGTAGCCCGTGAGAAGGCCCCCCATCTCCGGGGCCTCGACCAGGATCTCGCCCACCGCCCTCCGCCCCGTACCCCGCCGGCTGGCCACGTCGATGAGCCCCACCCCCGCCCGGGGGCGCCCATCGGCGCCGGCGAAGGTGGCACCCACTATCTGGAAGCCGGCGCACACGGCGAGGACCACGGCCCCGCCGGCGACGGCCCGGGCCAGGGAACCGTCCTCGGCCAGCGCCGCGGCCGCCTGGGCCTGGGGCCCGTCCTCGCCACCTCCAAGGCAATAGATGTCGGCCGAGGCCGGCACCGGCGATCCCGAGGGTGCCCGCACCACCTCTGCCCCCATTCCTCGCCAGCGCAGCCGCTGGGCCAGGACGACTGCGTTGCCACCGTCCCCGTAGGTGCCGAGCAGGTCGGGGAACACGTCCACCACCCTCACCGTCGACGCCCCTCTCAACGCGCCCCCCGGGCCAGAAGGGCCGCCCGCAGGTCCTGGAAGGCCGTGTAGTTGGCGATCACGTCCACGGTGGCGCTGGCACCGCCATCATCGGGGGACCCGGCGCTGGTGCCCTCCGCCCCGGCCCGGCGCACCGCTTCGACCAGGTCCTCCACCACCTGGTGGCAGACATCGGCGTAGCGCAGCCGCACGGCCAGGTCTCGCCGGCGCTCTCCGGTGGCCACCGCCGGCCGTCCTGCCAGCCGCTCGAAGGGGACGTCCCACAGCCAAGACGGGTCCCGGCCGTCGGCGACCCGGGCATTGATGGCCAGCACGACCGGCGCCGGCGGAGGCGAGACCAGGTCCAGGAGCTCCGACCACCCGGCAGGGTTCTTGGCGAGCAGCAGCCGGGCCCGCAGGGGGCGCGGCCCGGCCAGGGTGAGCACCTGGTAGCGCCCTTCCACGTCCCCCACGGTCGCCATGGCCTCCAAGGCCTTGTCCAGCTCCACCCCCATGGCGGCGGCCAGGACCGCCGCCATGGCGGCGTTGGCCCGGTTGAACCGGCCCGGAAGGCCCAGTCGGAAGCCGATCCGCCCTCCGCCGGCCAGAGCCAGGCTCTCGCCCTCCAGCCATGCCTCGGGGCGGGGGCGGGCCAGCCCGCAGGAGGGGCAGCTCCAGTCCTCCCCCTCGAAGCGGATCCGCGCCTCGCAAGCGGGGCAACCTCCTGCATCCAGCCTCCACGCCTGGCCGGCCGCCACCCAGGTCACCTGGGACGCCGCCGACGCCGCCCAGGCCACGATGGGGTCGTCGCAGTTGGCCACGACCCGGAGCCGGGGCCGGCCGGCCACGGCCGCCCGCCAGCGGGCCCCCAGCGAACGCACCTCGCTCACCCGGTCCAGCTGGTCCCGGCTCAGGTTGAGCAGCGCCACCGCCACCGGGCTCACCTCCTCCACCACGTGCCCCAGCCACGCCTCGTCCACCTCCAAGGCGCCCGCGGCCCCCGCCGGAGCCTGGGCCAGGGCCGCCACCAGGCCGGCGGGGAGGTTGGAGCCGGTCTGGTTGCTCACGACCGGTCCCGCCGTGGCCAGGGCCGAGGCCAGCAGCCGGGTGGTTGTCGTCTTCCCGTTGGTCCCGCTCACCAGGCCCAGCGCATGGCCGCCAGCCAGCTGGCGGAGGGCACCGGGGTCCAGGGCCAGGGTCACGCGGCCACCTATCACGCTGCCCGAGCCCCGCCCCAGGCGCCGGGAGGCGGCCGCCACGGCCAGGCCCAGGGGAGCGGCCACGGCCGACCGGGCCGGCAGGTGCCTCATCCTCCCGAGCGGCCCGGCGGCAGGGTCAGGGCCAGCTCGGCCGCGCTGGGCTGGTGCCTGCGCCTGGCCTCGGCGGGGAGCAGGCGGACGATGGCAGCCATGATGGCCTCGGTGTCGGCCACGGGGTCCTTCCGGGACAGGCGCACCGGGGGCCCAACCCGGATCCGCACCGAGGGTGGGTGCAGTACGGCCGTCAGCCGCGGAACCCGCTCCGAGCGGGGCCACACCCGTTCAGTACCCCACAGCCCCACCGGGATGACGGGAGCACGGGTCATGGCGGCCAGCCGGGCGGCCCCGGTCTTGCCCACCAGCACCGGGTCGAAGAAAGCCCGGCCCCGGGGGATGGTCCCTTGGGGGAGCATGACCACCAGCTCCCCCGCCTCGAGGACCCGAGCCGCCTCCCGCAGCGGCTGGTCCGACCCGCTGGCGCGGTCCACCCTGATCCCTCCCATGGCCCGGGCCAGCTGACCCACCACCGGGGCGTCGAAGACCTCCTTCTTGCCGAGGAAGCGCGCCGGCCGCCCCCGGCGCACGATGGCCACCGTGAGCGCCACCGGGTCGAAGTAGCTCCGGTGGTTCGCCACCACGATCCCCGGTCCCTGGGCGGGGATGCGATCGACCGGACCGATGTCGAAGCGGGCGAACGGGAAGAGCTCGGGACGAGCCACCAGCCGGACCAGGTCGAAGGGCTCCATGCCGGCCAGCTTGGGCACCCCGGGTGGCACGTCCAGGTGGAGCACCGGCCACCGGCGCAGCAGGGCCAGGGCCCGCAGGCGGGGGTCGGGGTTGACGGCATGGGGATGGCCCACCACCGAAAGCAGGGGCACGTCGTAGATGCTGTCGGAGTAGGCGAAGCTGGCCCCGAGGTCGACGTCGTGGCGGGCGGACCACCTCCTCACCGCCCCCAGCTTCCCCAGGGCCCAGACGAACTCGCCCGCCAGCTTGCCGTTGTAGAGCCCGCCCTCCTCGGCGTAGCGAGTGGCCACCACGTCGTCAAACCCCAGCCGTTGGGCCAGCGGCTCCACCAGGTCGAAAGGAGTCGTGGTGGCCAGCACCCGCAAGTGGCCCGCCCGGGCGTGCTCGGCCAGGAGGGGCCGGGCATAGGGGGCCATCTGCTCCTCCAGCCGCTCTGCCGCCAGCCTGCCCGCCTCCCGCACCGCCTCCCGGGACCATCCCCTGGCCACCAGCACGGCCCCCCTCGCCAGGGCCATGGAAGGCAGCGTCTCACCCACCAGGTCGTACAGGCGAAAGAGCACCCCCTCCCCCGGCAGGCGCCGCTGCCCTGCGATCCCGGCCTCGGTAAGGGCGCGGTTGATGACCGGGCCGCTCGCCGACCGGAGCAGGGTCCGGTCCAGGTCGAAGAAGGCAGCTCCCCGGGGCATCGGGAGGCAGGCTACCGCCAGTGCCGCTCCCCCCCCGGACGCGCGAAAGGGGCCGGTGGGGGGGAACCGGCCCCTTCGCTCTACGCCCAGGGCCGAAAGGGGGGGGACATCCGGCTCACCTGGGGTCGCCACCCATTATGCCCCCCGGGGCAAGATCTGTCCAACCGCTTCCACTGATACTTGGCATCATGTTGAATGATGGACTTGCGCCAGCTCAATGCCCTGGTGGCCGTGGCCGACCACGGCACCTTCTCGGCCGCTGCCGACGCCCTTTCCACCGTGCAGTCCAACGTCTCGGCCCATGTGGCCCACCTGGAGCGGGAGCTGGGGGTGGTCCTGGTCGACCGGGGGGCGGGCCGGCTGACAGAGGAAGGGGAGGCCGTGGTGGCCCGGGCCCGGCGGGTCCAGGGGGAGATCGAGGCCCTGGTGGCGGACCTGTCCGCCCTGCGCGACGAGGTGGCCGGCACGGCCCGCCTGGGGCTGATAGGAACCACTGCCCGCTGGCTCGTCCCCCGCCTGCTGTCGACCGTCGCCCAACGTCACCCCCGGCTCCACCTGGAGGCCGTGGAGGGCAACACCACCCTCCTCGAGCCCCTGCTGGTTGCGGGGCGGCTCGACCTGGCCGTCCTGCAGGGAACGGTCGCCGGCAGCGACCTGGTGCTGACCCCCCTCTTCACCGAGGACCTGGTGCTGGTGGTGCCAGCCGATCACCCGTTGGCCGACCAGGGACCCTTGGACCCGGCCCTGCTGGCGGGCTTGGGCCTCCTGCTACCGGTCAAGGGCACCGCCTTCCGCAACGAGATCGACGCTGCCCTGGAGCCGCTCGGGATCACGCTCTCGCCGCGCGCCGAGCTGGACGGGGTGCGGCTCATCGCCTCGCTCACCTTCGAGGGGCTGGGGCCCGCCATCCTCCCCGCCACAGCCGTGCCCGGCTACCTGCGGGAGCAGTTCAGCCTGGTCCAGGTGAAGGGCATGCCGCGCCGGCGCATCGGCGTGGCCCTCCCCCGCAGGGGGAGGCCGTCGGCGCCGGCCCGGGCCGTCATATCCCTCCTGGACGAGGTCGTGGCGGACACCTCCTCCATCCCTGAGGGGCTGCATGCCGCCCCCCGGCTGGAAGGGTCCTCGAGTGGGAGGCACCCCGGGCAGGGATGAAGCGCCATTTCGTCATGGACCGGCCAACGCTTATGTTCGAGGCCTGATGACCAGTCCACCCCCTGCTGCTGCCGCCGTTGGATCCCTGGCCGAGAGCCTCCTGCGGGAACCGCTGCCCTTTGGCCTGAGGTGCTGGGACGGGAGCCGGGCCGGGCCGGCCGATGCCAAGGCCACCCTGGTGCTGCACTCACCCCTCGCCCTCCGGCGGGTCCTCTATGCACCCGGCGAGCTGGGTTTCGCCCGCAGCTACGCCGCTGGCGAGCTGGATGTGGAGGGAGACCTCCTGTGGCTCATCGAGGTGGCGAGGCCGGCCCTCCGCCAGGCGAAGGCCCTGCGACCGGCGTCCCTGGCCCGGGCCAGGCAGGTGGCGGCCCTGGAAGGGGTGCTCGGAGGACCCTTGCCTCCCCCCCCCGAGGAGGCAAGGGTGGCCAGGTGGCGGGGACCCCTGGCCCGGGACAAGCGGGGCACCGCCCACCACTACGACATGGGCAACGAGTTCTACCGCCTGGTGCTGGGTCCTTCCATGACCTACTCCTGCGCCCGCTTCGTCCATCCCGACGACACGCTGGAGGCAGCCCAGGAGGCCAAGCACGACCTCATCTGCCGCAAGCTGGGCCTGGAGCCAGGGATGCGGCTGCTCGATGTGGGCTGCGGGTGGGGGACGCTGGCCCGCCATGCCGCCAGCCGGTACGGGGCCAAGGTGGTGGGCATAACCCTGTCGCCGGCCCAGCGCGACTGGGCCCTGGCAGCCGCTGAGGAGGCAGGGTTGGCCGGGCAGGTGGAGATCCGCCTGCAGCACTTCCGGGAGCTGGCCGGCGAGCAGTTCGACGCCGTCTGCAGCGTCGGGATGTACGAGCACGTAGGCCCGGGGGAGGCGGAGAGCTACTTCGAGACCCTCCACCGGGCTTTGCGCCCCGGGGGACGGCTGCTCAACCACGCCATCTCGAAGCCCGGGGGGAGCCACTATGGATCCCGCTCGTTCCTGTTGCGTTACGTCTTCCCCAACGGGAGGCTGCGGGACGTGGGAGCCACGGCCCAGGCCATGCAGCGAGCGGGGCTCGAGGTGAGAGACGTGGAGTGCCTGAGGGAGCATTATGGGCTGACCCTGCGGGCATGGGTGGCGAACCTGGAGCGCCACTGGAAGGAGGCCGAGGCACTGGTGGGCCCGGGGCGGGCCAGGGTCTGGCGTCTCTACATGACCGGTTCCATCAACAGCTTCGAGACCGCCACCATCGCCGTGCACCAGGTGCTAGGAGTGAAGCTGGCCCCGGGAGGCCGCAGCGGGATGCCCATGACCAGGGCCGGCTGGCGATAGGGCCCCACCGCCCGCCGCCACGGCGACGGGCCGGGAGGCGGCCCGCCCGGGGGGGCCGGGGCGGCCGACCAGCCTGTACACCTCCTCGCCGGCCACGGTCTCCTGGTCGACCAGGAGCTGCACCAGGGCATCCAGGGCCTCCCTGTGCGAACGTATGAGATCGGTCGCCCGGGCCTCGGCCTCCCGCAGCAGGCGGGCCACCTCGGAGTCGACCAGGCGCTGGGTCCGATCGGAGTACGGATGACGCTCGAGAGGGTCCGGACCGAGGAAGCGCGGCCCGTGGCTCGAGTAGCCGACGGGTCCGAGGGCCGGGCTGAGCCCGAACTCCACCACCATCTTGGTGGCCAGCTCGGTTGCCGAGGCCAGGTCGTTGGCTGCACCCGAGGATGCCTCCCCCACCACCAGCATCTCGGCGGCCCGGCCTCCCAGGCGCACAGCCAGGGTGTCGTGCAGGTAGCCCTCGCCGTAGAGGTGGCGCTCGTCCAAGGGGAGCTGCTCCGTGACCCCGAGAGCCTGGCCGGCGGGCAGGATGGACACCTTGGCCACCGGGTCCGCCTTCGGGCACAGCGCCGCTACCAGGGCATGGCCTGCCTCGTGGACGGCCACCACGTGCCGCTCCTCAGGGCGGAGAGCGTTGGGGCTGAGGCGCTGGCCCAGGAGCACCCGGTCCCTGGCCTCCCAGAAGTCCTCGGAGGCCAGGACCTCCCGCCCGGACCGCACGGCGACAATGGCCGCCTCGTTGGCCAGGTTGGCCAGGTCGGCACCTGAGAACCCCGGGGTCCCCCGGGCGATCTCCATGAGGTCCACGTCGGCGCCCAGCCGCTTGTCGGCACAGTGGACCCCGAGGATGGCAGCCCTCTCGGAGAGGTTGGGGAGGGGGACGGTGATCTGCCGGTCGAAGCGCCCCGGACGGAGGAGCGCCGGATCCAGCACCTCCGGGCGATTGGTGGCTGCCAGCACCACCACCCCCTGGCCGGGCTCGAAGCCGTCCATCTCGGCCAGGAGCTGGTTGAGGGTCTGCTCCCGCTCGTCGTTGGCCCCGGCGGTCAGGCCCGCCAGGCGCCTGCCTCCGATGGCGTCGATCTCGTCGATGAACACGATGGCCGGGGCCCGGCTCCGGGCCTGGGCGAAGAGGTCCCGGACCCGGGAGGCCCCCACCCCGACGTAGAGCTCCACGAAGGCCGAGCCACTGGTGGCAAAGAAGGCCACCCCGGCCTCGCCTGCCACCGCCCGGGCCAGCAGCGTCTTGCCTGTGCCGGGAGGCCCCGAGAGGAGCACGCCACGGGGCCCCTTGGCTCCCACCCGCCGCCACCGGGAGGGGTCCTTCAGGTAATCGACCACCTCGGCAATCTCCGCCTTCACTCCTTGATAGCCAGCCACCTCGGCAAAGGTCGTCCTGGGCATGTCCGGGGTCACCACCTTGGCCCGCGACCGGCCCACTCCCATTATCTGGCCCAGCACACCGCCGCGGTTGCGCCTCACCGCCCATCCGATCCAGGCGAACAGGCCGACGAAGAAGGCCAGAGGGAGGAAGCTGACGAGCACCGACACCCAACCGGGGCCGGCCGGGACGGCGCGCACCCGGACATGGTGGGAGGCGAGCAAGGGGAGCAGCCCGGTGTCGGGTACCGCCGTCGGAGCGGCCGAGATGAACGCCTGCCCATTGCGCAGGTGCCCGGAGAGGGTGCCGTCGGAGGCGATGGCGACCGAGGCGACCTGGTTGTGGGCCACGTCCGAGACGAAGGAGCTGTAGGCGAGGGAGCGAGGAGCGGCCTGAGGGGGCGCCCCCACCGCCAGGGGCCAGAAGAGCAGGAGGGCGATGGTTGTCAGGCTGCCTACGACGAGCAACCATCCTCGCCAACCCGGAGGCTCGGGAGGCGGCGGGGAAGGAGGCGGGGTCTGGTCCCTCGGGGTTCCGGAGCGTGCTGGCGTGGACACCTTGCTACTCCCCTTGCGTCATGCGCCCTTTGTATACCAGGACGCTTCCGGGACCGGGCGTCAGGCCCGGCCCAGGTTCCCCTGCGACGGCGGGGCTGCGGGCTGGGTGCCCCGGGGCCGGCTTCCGTTCGCCCCCCAGGCTCGGTAGCCTGCCCGGGGTGAAGGGAAGGACGACCCCCATGGAGCCCACCACCACCCCTTCTGACCATGCCATCCATGCCCCTGACCTGGCCGGCCTCATGGCCGGTGAACGGCCGGCCGCCACTATCTACCTGGCAACGGGAACGGGAGGAGAGGAGGCCCTGGCCGAGGTGGAGCCCCGCTGGCGCGAGCTGCGAGCCTCGCTGGCCAAGGACGGTTGCCCGGCCACGGCGCTCACCGGCATCGACCGCCTGGTCCGGAGGTACCACTCCGAGGAGGGGTGCCTGGCCGTGGTGGCCGACGAGACGGGTGTGCGCTTCACCACCCACGAGCCCGAAGCTCCTCGGCGCGACCTCGCCAGGTGGGACAGCCTGCCTTCGGTCGGCCCTCTCCTGGAGTGGCGACAGCTGGCCATCCCCCATGTCGTGGTGGTGGCAGACCGGGTAGGCGCCGACCTGGTGGGCGTGGGACCGGGCCAGGCGGAGGTGCACGAGGAGATCGAAGGGGCGACCGAGCCGCTCACCAAGTCCAAGCCGGGGGGCTGGTCCCAGCGCCGGCACCAGCAGCGGGCCGAGAACACCTGGGACCGCAACGCCAAGGCCGTGGCCCACGAGGTGGCCGCTCTGGCGGCCGAGGTGAGGGCTCGCCTGATCCTGGCAACGGGAGATGTGCGGGCCCTCGCCCTCCTGGAGGAGCACCTCCCCGAGGGGGCCCGCCCCGACCTCCGGATCCTCAGCCACGGCGTGGGCTCCGATGCCCTGGCCGACGAGGTGGTGAGGCTGCTCTGCGACGTGTCCGCCCGGGACACGGTCTCCGTGCTGCGGGCCTGGCGGGCCGGCCTGGGCAAGCCCGTGCAGGGAGCAGAAGGGACCCCGGCCGGCGGGCGGCGCGCCGTGGAGGGAGCCGAGGACACCATGGCCGCCCTGCGCGCCGCCCAGGTGGCCACCTTGCTCGTCCACGACGACCCCGACGACGAGCGCCGCGCCTGGTGGGGGCCCGACCCTGTCCATGTAGCCCTGGGACGGGGGGAGCTGGAGGACCTGGGCGCGGCCAGCCTCCAGCCGGCCCGCCTGGTGGACGTGGCCCTGCGGGCCGCCCTTCTCACCGGAGCTGGTGTCCGGGTGGTGCCCCAGGCAGGGGGGCCCCGGGACGGCTTGGGAGCCCTGCTGCGCTGGACCAGCGCCTAGCGCAGGTGGACCCCGTAGCCGACGAAGAGGTGGCGGGGGTCGTCAGCCGTCGGGAGTTCCTCCGCCGGCTGGGGGCCGGCGCCGCCGTGGCCGGGGCCGCCGGGCTGGGCCTGGGAGCAGCTGGGTGCGGCACTTCTCCGCCTCGCCGGCGGTCTGCTTCCACCAGCTCGTCCCTCCCCTCCCCGTCCTCCACCCCCAGCTCCTTGGGGCCCTCCAGCCAGGCCACCCGCCTGCCGGGTGGCCCCGTGGTGCAGACCGCAGGCTGGGTGAGGGCCGAGAACGCCCGGCCCGGGACGACGGAGTGGGCCATACAGGGCCACGCCATCCCCCGTGTCCTCGAGGGTTACGCCGACCGGGTGAGCGCCACCCAGGGGGAGGCCGTGACCCTCTATGTGAGCAGCCGGGACCCGAGCTTCGAGGTCGCGGCCTACCGGATGGGGTACTACGGCGGCAAGGGGGGCCGCCTCATCTGGCGCTCCCATCCCCTTCCCGGGAAGGTGCAGCCCGACCCCACCTTCACTCCCGGGGTGAACATGGTGGAGTGCCACTGGTCCCCCTCGGTGCACGTTCCCATCACCCGCCACTGGCCGCCCGGCGACTACCTGTTCAAGCTGACCGGTAGCAGCGGCCAGGCCCGCTACGTGCCCTTCGTCGTGCGGGACGACGCCAGCCGGGCCGCCTATGTGATCCAGAACTCCGTCACCACCTACCAGGCCTACAACTGGTGGGGAGGATTCAGCCTGTACTTCGGGACCAGTGCCGGGAACGGCATCTACATGGGGCCCCAGGGGGGAGCGGGGAGCTCCTTCGCCACGAGGTCGCGGGTGGTCTCCTTCGACCGCCCCTATCCCCACGACTGGTCCTACGGGGCCTCCGACTTCATCGGCAACGAGCTGCCCCTGGTGATGCTGGCCGAGAAGCTGGGCTTGGACGTCACCTACTGGACCGACGTGGACTTCCACCAGCGGCCCCAGCTGCTATCCCGCCACCGGGCCCTCATCAGCCTGGGCCATGACGAGTACTGGTCGGCTCCCATGTACTACGGCGCCCTGGATGGTGTCCGCCACGGCGTCAACCTCATGGTCCTCGGGGCCAATGCCTGCTACCGCCACATCCGCTTCGGCCCGTCGCCCCTGGGCCCGGACCGCCATCAGATCTGCTACAAGGTGGCCACCGAGGACCCCCTCTACGGCAAGGACAACGCCGCCGTCACCTCTGACTGGCCCGACCCTCCCAACCCCCGCCCCGAGTCCCTCATCATCGGCAACATGTACCAGTCCAACGGCGTGAACGCCGACCTCGTGGTGGTGGACGCGTCGTCGTGGATGGTCTCGGGCTCCGGCCTGTCGGACGGCGACCGGCTCCCGGGGGTGGTGGGCTCCGAGTACGACGGCTACGACCCGGCAGTTCCCGCCCCCCGCAACCTCGACGTGGTGGCCCACTCCCCCGTCACCGCCTTCGGGACCCCTGGCTACTCCGACATGACCTGGTACACGAGGAAGCGCGGGGGCGGGGTGTTCGCCAGTGGCACCAACTACTGGGTGTCGAAGCTCTCCGACAACCCCGCTGTGTTCAACCCCGGCCTGGTCCCCAAGCCCATCCCGGGCGTCACCGCCCCCCTCACCCGCATAACCGAGAACGTCCTGGCCGCCTGCGGGGCCGGCCCCGCCAGCCACTCCCACCCCTCTACCGGGAACTGGCGGCGCTTCTACCCCGGGCCTCGCTCTCCTGGCGTGGCCTCCAACTACCGTACGTTCTGGCCGGCGTAGAGAGCCCGAACGAGGGTGGCAGTGGCAGAGCCGGCCGGCTCGGCGCTGGCTGGCGGCCGCCTCCTGGCCGCCTGAAGGGGGCTCCCCGCCCAAGGACCCTGCGGCCAGGGCCCGATCCCTAAGCTGGCTCTACCAGGTGAGTCCCTGGCCGGAAAGGACAGGATCCGGGGAATGAGCTTGAGCAGGACCGACGAGCGGGCCGGCCAGGACCACCGCCTCCCGTCGGGCGGGTTGGCGCCGAGGGATCGACCCAGCACCGCCCGGCCCAAGGAGGTGCCGGCCCGGCGAGGGCCGCGCTGGTGGCGCTGGTTGCGCCGCCTCCTGGAGCTGGCCGTGATGGGAGGGGCCGCCTACGCCCTCTGGCACGAGCTCACCCGCTTCCACAACGCCTCGGGCCTCTTCAGCCACCTGCGCTGGCCCTGGCTGGTGGCGGCGGCGGCGGCCGAGGCGGCCTCCATGGTGGCCTTCGCCCGCCTGCAGCGCTGGCTTCTGCGGGCCGGCGGCGTGGACCTCGATCTCGGCTCCATGGTCGAGATCACCTTCGCCGGCAATGCCCTTTCGGTCAGCCTGCCCGGGGGGGCGGCCTGGTCGGCAGCTTGGGCCTACGAGCAGCTCCGCCGGCGGGGGGCGGACCGCACCCTCGCCGTGTGGGTCCTGCTCGTGGCCGGGGCCCTGTCGAGCTACGCCCTGTTCCTGCTCCTGGTCACCGGCGTGTGGTGGGCTGGGGACCAGGGCCCCGCCAAGGACTTCCGCCTCCCGGGGCTGGCCTTGGCCTGCATCCCGCTGGCCGCCCTCGCCCTGGGGCTCCTGGCCCGCCGGAGCCGGGCGGTCCGCCACCAGGTCGTCGCCGTGGCCTCCTGGGGGGAGCGGCGGCTGCCCGGGGGGCCGGCCGCCGGGCGGGGCCTGCGCTCGCTGGCCGGCCGGCTCCGGGCTGTCCAGCCCCGCCCCCTGGACTGGATGGGCACCTTCGGGCTGGCCCTGCTCAATTGGGTCTACGACGCCGGCTGCCTGGTCCTCTCCATGATCACCCTCGGCATCCCCGTCCCCTGGCGGGGGTTGCTGGTGGCCTACGGGCTGGCCCAGGTGGGAGCCAGCCTCCCCATAACCCCGGGGGGGATCGGGGTCGTCGAAGGCAGCCTGTCCTTCGCCCTCATCGCCTACGGCGTGGGCGGCAAGCAGGCCGTGGCGGCCGTCCTGCTGTACAGGATCATCAGCTTCTGGGCGCTCGTCCCCATCGGGTGGGGGGCTTGGGGCTGGCTGGAGCTGCAGAGCCGGGACCGCCGTCACCCCGAGCGCCACCATCCCTGGGCCTGGCACCACGGGACGCCGGCGCACAGCCGTTGAGGGGGGCAGCGAGGGGCCGCGGAACCCGCAAGATCCCGGCTGGAGGGCTCAGGCGCCGGCCCAGGCCTGGGCCTGCACCCCCGGACCACCTCCCTCAGCCGGAGCCGAGCGGACGACGGGACTCGAACCCGCGACCCTCACCTTGGCAAGGTGATGCTCTACCAACTGAGCCACGTCCGCGTTGGCTCCTCATTCTAGCCCGGCGCCTTCCCCTTCGGCACGGAGCCTGTCGCCTGGCCCGATCCCGCCCGGGCCCCTCCGCCCCCGCTGCGCCGCCGCCGCGACCGGCGGCCCGCCGCCTTGGCCAGCTCGGCCAGCGACTCCCCGAGGCCGGCCGCGATCTCCTCCAGTCCGGGCACGGTCTCCCGGCACCCCACCAGCCCGAAGTACATCGTTCCCTGGTAGCTGATGACGGTCATGTTGAGCCCGACCCCGTCGGTTATGGGGCCCATCGGGTACATGGCCCGCATGGGGGCGCCGGCGCAGTAGAGGGGGAACGAGGGGCCGGGAACATTGGAGATCACCACGTTGAACAGGGGGCGGACCCGGTCGAAGACCTTCATCCTGGAGATCAGCCGGGCTGCCCGGGCCGCCACCGCCGGGGCGGCGAACTCCACCCAGTTCATGAGGGTCTCGGCCCCGATGGCCTCGTGCTGCTCCTTGGCGCCCTGCGTCCCCCGGCTGATGGCGTGCAGGCGCTCCACGGGGTCGTCGAGGGCAGTGGCCAGGGAGACGAGCATGGCCGAGACCCGGTTGCCCAGCGTCCCCCGCTCGTCAGCCCGGCGCACGGAGATCGGCACCATCCCCACCAGCGAGGCCTCGGGTAGCTCGCCCCTGGCCGCCAGGTAGCGGCGGAGGGCGCCGGCGCACACAGCCAGCACCACGTCGTTGACCGTGCCGCCCAGGGCGTTCTTCACCGCCTTCACCTCGTCTAGGGGGACCTCGGCGAAGGCCACCCGCCGATGGGGGGTGATGCTGGAGTTGAACGAGACCTTGGGAGCGCTGAACGGCGCCGGCGGCGGGACCTCGAGCTCCCGCCGCTGGCGGGCCACGTGCAACCCCGTCTCCACCGACCGCTCCAGGGCCCGGGCCAGCTCGAGAGGCTGGCGGGCCAGCGACAGGACGGCAGAGGAGAGGAGCTCGAGATCGCTCGGCACCCGGTCCGGCCGCCAGGGGGGGTCCTCGGGGGGGACCTTCCTCGGCTCGGGGCTCATGTCCAGCAGATTGGCCACCAGCTCGGCGCCCGAGATGCCGTCGATGGCGGCATGATGGGTCTTGCTCACCACCGCCACCATGCCCTCCTCCAAGCCCTCCACGACGTACATCTCCCAGAGGGGCTTGGCCCGGTCCAGGGGACGGCCCATGAAGTCGGCAGTGAAGTCAGCCAGCTCGGCCGGTCCCCCCGGAGCGGGCAGGCAGGCCCGGCGCAGGTGGTAGTCGAGGTCGAACCCCGGGTCCTCGATCCACAGCGGGTGGTGGAGGCCGAAGGGCACCTCGACCAGACGCCGGCGGAACGGCGCCAGCAGCGGCAGCCTCTCCTCCACGAGGTCCCGGACCCGGTGGAAGGACCAGTCTCCCTCCACACCCGAAGGGTCGAAGACGGCGGCCATGCCCACGTGCATGTGGGTGCTGGGCGTCTCCAGGTAGAGGAAGCCCGCATCGAGCCCGGAGAGGCGTCTCATCCGCCCATTCTTCCCCTACTTGATGAGCCGGGACAGCCGGCGGTCGGCCAGGACCCTGCCTTTGGTCTGGCACCTCGGGCAGTACTGGAGGGACCGGTTGGAGAACCACACCTCCCTGATGGTGTCGCCGCAGACCGGGCAGGTCAGCCCGGCCCGCCCGTGCACGGCCAGCCCGGCCTTCTTCTCTCCCTTCAGCTTCGACGCCGCCAGGCCGGCGGAGCGGGCCAGGGCAGCGGAGAGCACCCCCACCAGGCCAGCATGGAGCCGGGCCACCTCATCCCCCGTGAGACGCCCGGCGGGCTTGAATGGCGAGAGGCGGGCGGCGTGCAGGGCCTCGTCGGAGTAGGCGTTGCCCACCCCGGCCACCACCCGCTGGTCGGTCAGCGCCCCCTTCAGGTTGCCCCCCCGTCCAGCCAGCGCCGCGGCCAGGGTCGAGACGTCGAAATCAGGCGCCAGGGGGTCGGGCCCGAGATCGGCCAAGGGCCTCACCTCCAAGGGATCCCGCACGACCCAGAGGGCCAAGCGCTTCTCCGTGCCGGCCTCGGTCAGCTCCAGCCCCCCGCCGCCCGAGAGCCCCAGGCGCAGGGCGAGAGGGCCCCGCCCGGGGTGGGCACGGGCCGAGGGCAGCTCGTCCCTCCACCGGACCCATCCCCCCCGGGCCAGGTGCACGACCAGGTGGAGGGGTGGGCCCGGCCCCGTCGCGAGCACCAGGAACTTACCCCGCCGGCCCACGCCGGCAACGGACCGCCCCAGCAGCTCGGTGAGCGGCGGGGCGAAGGTCTTGAGGGCAGCCACGGCCACCAGCTCCACCCTCTCCAGGACGCGCCCGGCCAGCCTGCGCTCGAGGTCCCTGGCCAGCGCCTCCACCTCGGGCAGCTCAGGCACCGTCGCCCCTACCGCCCGGTGTGCCCGAACCCCCCCATGCCCCGGGCACTGGCAGGCAGCTCGGCCACCACCTGGAACCGCACCTGCTCGGTCGCCATCACCACCAGCTGGGCGACGCGGTCGCCCCGCGCCACCTCGTAGTCCCGCTCGGGATCGGTGTTCACGAGCACCACCTTCAGCTCGTCCCGGTAGCCGGGGTCGATGAGGCCGGGGGCGTTCAGGACGGTGACCCCGTGGTGCAGGGCCAGGCCACTCCGGGGGACCACCAGGCCGGCCCACCCCCTGGGTATGGCGACCGCCACCCCGGTGCCGACGGCGGCCCGGCCCCCGCCGGCGGCCAGGCGGACATCCTCGCGGGCGACGAGGTCAGCGCCGGCGTCCGCTTCCCGGGCATAGGCGGGCAGGTCCAGCTCGGGATCCAAGCGGAGCAGGTCGACTCGGACCACGGGCCGGCGGGCCTCAGTGACCGAGACCGAAGGCAACGGTCAAGGCCACCATGGCGCAGGCCACGACCGTGATGAGGGCCATCGGCCACTGCGCCAGCAGCTCGCGGCGGCTGGAGGGGAAGATGTGCCGGTCGGAGAGGGGCATGCCCGGAGAGTACCCGCCGCCTACCATCGACCTCTGTGCTCGTGTGGATGGACCTGGAGATGACCGGGCTGGACCCCTCCCGCCACGTCATCCTCGAGATCGCCACCCTGGTCACCGACGACCAGCTGGGGTTGGTGGCCGAGGGCCCCGACCTGGTGGTGCAAGCCCCTCCGGCCGCCCTGGAGGCCATGGAGGAGCCCGTGTCCAGCATGCACGCGAGGAGCGGGCTCATCGACGCCGTCCGGAGCTCAACGGTGTCCCTGGAGGAGGCGGGTGCTGCCACCTTGGACTTCCTGCGGTCGCACGTCCCCGAGCCAGGCACGGCACCCCTTTGCGGCAACTCGATAGGCACCGACAGGAGGTTCCTCGCCACCTACCTTCCCCGAGTGGACGCCCACCTCCATTACCGGTCCATCGACGTGTCCAGCGTGAAGGAGCTGTGCCGGAGGTGGTACCCCGAGGAGTTCCGGAAGGCCCCCCGCAAGGTCTCCGGCCACCGGGCCATGGACGACATCAAGGAGAGCCTGGCCGAGCTCGCCTACTACCGGGAGGCCATCTTCCGCCAGCCCGAGGAGGCCCGCCCGTGACACCCAAGCAGGAGCAAGAGCCTGCGGAGGAGGAGCCGAGGGAGGTCTCGCCCGGCATCGTCCGCCTGCAGCTCCCCGTGGACATGCCGGGCCTGGGTCACGTCAACGCCTACGCCATAGGGGACGGGCGGGGCGTGACCCTGGTGGACCCCGGCGTCCCCGGGGACCGCTCGTGGAAGGCCCTGCTGGCCAGGCTGGCGGACGCCGGGCTGTCCCCCGCCGACGTCCACACCATCCTCATCACGCACTCGCACCCCGACCACTTCGGGGGCGCCCACCGGCTGGCGGAGGAGGTGGGTGCGGCCATTGTCACCCACGGGGCGTGGCGGACCCGGCTGTGGCCGGGGGACGGCCGGGCAGCGCCCTGCCACCACCTGGCAGAGCTGCCGGACATCGACCCCGCCGACGTGGCTCCGTCCAATCCCTGGGAGGATCCTCTCCCCTGGGGAGGCGAGAGCATGGCGAGCGGCTGGCGCCGGCGCCTGGCCGAGGCCGGCCCGGCAGATCGCCCCCAGGACTGGGTTCCCCCCGAGCCCGACCGAGGCGTCGCCGACGGTGACAGCCTTCTCCTCGCCGACCGCGAGTGGATCTGCCTCTACACGCCAGGGCACACCCTCGACCACCTGTGCCTCTACGACCCGGAGACCGGCACCCTCCTGTCGGGGGACCACGTGCTGCCGACCATCACCCCCCACATAGCCGGCATCGGCTCGGGCCGCGACCCCCTCTCCTCCTATGTCGCCTCCCTGGACCGGGTGGCCGGCGTGGGCCCGGTGAGGGTGGTCCTGCCCGCCCACGGGCAACCCTTCGCCGACCTGGCTGGCCGGGTGGCAGCCATCAAACGGCATCACGAGGAGCGCCTGGACCGGGTGGTCCGGATACTGGAGGGACTCAACCGGGCCACCGTGGCCGAGCTGTCCCACCACCTGTTCCGGCCCGACCTGTGGGGGCCAATGGCCGAGAGCGAGGCCTACGCCCACCTGGAGCACCTCCGGCTGGCCGGTGGGGTCGAGCGACGCCGGCGGGACGACGGTCTGCTGGAATACAGCTTGGCCACGGCGGAAAGGACTTAAGCCCATGGAGTACCGCACGCTCGGACGAACCGGGATCCAGGTATCGGCGCTCTGCCTGGGGGCCATGATGTTCGGCTCCTGGGGGAACCCCGACCGCCAAGCGGGGATGGAGGTGATCCGTGCCGGCCTGGATGCCGGGATCAACTTCATCGACACCGCCGACGTCTACAGCCGGGGGGAGTCCGAGGAGATAGTTGGTCAGGCCATCAAGGGCCGGCGGGACGACGTGGTGCTGGCGACCAAGTTCCACGGGGCGATGGGCGAGGACCCCAACCAGCGGGGCAACTCCAGGCGCTGGGTGGTCAGGGCCTGCGAGGACAGCCTGCGCCGGCTCGGGACGGACTGGATCGACCTCTACCAGGTGCACCGCCCCGACCCCGGGACGGACATAGACGAGACCCTCGGCGCCCTAACGGACCTGGTCCGAGCGGGCAAGGTGCGGACCATCGGCTCTTCCACCTTCCCGGCCGAGGAGATAGTCGAGGCCCAGTGGGTGGCCGAGTCCCGCGCCAGGGAGCGGTTCCGCTGCGAGCAACCCCCGTACTCGATCTTCGCCCGGGGCGTGGAGGGCTCCGTCCTGCCCACCTGCCAGCGCTACGGGATGGGCGTGATCCCCTGGAGCCCGCTGAACGGCGGCTGGCTGACCGGGCGCTACCGGCGGAGTGGCACGGCTCCGGGAGCAGGCGAAGGGGCGGGCGGGACCCGTGCCCAGCGCATGCCAGAGCGCTTCGACCCCTCGGACCCCCACAACTCCCGCAAGCTGGACCTGGTGGAGGAGCTGTCCAAGCTGGCGTCCGAGGCGGGCTGCACCCTGGTGCACCTGGCGCTGGCCTTCGTGCTGAACCACCCGGCCGTGAGCTCGGCCATCATCGGGCCCCGGACCATGGACCAGCTCCAGGGTCAGATGGGGGCTTGCGACCTGCACCTCGAGGAAGCGGTGCTGGACCGGATCGACGAGCTGGTGCCTCCGGGGACCAACGTGGCGCCCTGGGACGCCGGATGGGCCTCGCCGGCCCTGGAGCCGGGACGACGCCGCCGGCCACGGCCCGGGCCGTAGGAGCGCTCTGGTCCGAGGGAGGGACCGATTAGGTCTTGGCCCGCGGCCTTTCGTAAGATGACCGTGCCCCGATGCTGAGGAGAGGGAGGCGGGCATGGCCAGGTCGTGGTGGAAGCGTGGAGGGACCGGTGTGGCGGCCAGCCTGGGCGCCGTGTCCCTGGCCCTGGGACTGACCGCCGTGCCGGCGGCGGCCTCCCCGGCGAGGCGGATCGTCTACCACGTCCACCCCTTGGCGCACCTGGCCATCAGGACCTCCAAGGCGACCCCCGGGGGCTTCCCCTACACCCCGAGCCAGTGCGTGGCCAAGTTCGGCCTGGCCTGCTACAGCCCTCAGGACCTGCGCACCGGCTACGACATCCCCGCCGCTGACACCGGGGCAGGGCAGACCATCGTCATCGTCGACGCTTACGGCAGTCCGACCATCCGCTCCGACCTGGCCGTCTACGACGCGGAGTTCGGCCTTCCCAAGGCCACGCTGAACATCTTCTATCCAGAGGGCCGCCCCACCTACAACCCCCGCCAGCACCACGGCGAGACCTCTTGGGCCGAGGAGACGAGCCTCGACGTCGAGCAGTCCCATGGGCTGGCCCCCGGGGCGACGATCGACCTCGTGGTGGCACCCAACAACTCCGGCAACGCCCTGAACCTGGCCGAAGCCTTCGCCGTCGACCATCACCTGGGCAACGTGATGAGCATGAGCTTCGGGGCGCCCGAGGACCTCTTCCACGGCAACAACAACCAGGTGGCGCAGGCCAATCGCATCTACCGCCAGGCGGCGGCGGAGCACATGAGCCTGTTCGCCTCGTCGGGGGACGGCGGGGCCACCGAGGGGACGGCTACCCCCACGGCCCTCTTCCCCTCCTCCGATCCCCTGGTCACCTCGGTGGGGGGCACCAACCTGTTCCTCTCTGACAGCGGCGCCTACCAGTCCGAGGACACCTGGAACGACGCTGTCGACTGCCCCTTCGGCTGCACCGCCGGCGAGTTCGGGGCCACGGGAGGCGCTCCGAGCACCCTGTTCGCCTCACCCTCCTACCAGGACGGGATCACGGGGCAGGCGACAAGGACCACTTCTGACGTGTCCTTCAACGCCTCCGTCTACACGGCCACCATGATCTATCTGGGCTTCCTGGGCCCCAACAACGGCTTCTACTTCTTCGGGGGCACCAGCGAGGGCTCGCCGTCCTGGGCGTCCATCACCGCCATCGCCGACTCGGTCATCGGCCGGCCCCTCGGGCAGATGAACCCGCTCCTCTACAAGATCTATGGGACCTCCTCGTACTCGAGCGACTTCCACGACATAACCGTGGGCAACAACGCCTTCCAGGGCCCCGGCTTTCCCGCCCGGGCGGGCTACGACCTGCCCACCGGCCTCGGCTCACCGGACGTGGCCAACCTGATCACCTCCCTCGCCGCCGGCCAGTAAGGCAAGGACGGGTAAGGACGGGTGCTCCTCCGGGTACGGTGCCTGACGTGATAGACGACGCCGTGAAGAACCTGGCCCAAGGCCCCAACTTCGCCGCCCTCACAACGGCGCTGCCCGGGGGCGCCTTCCAGACCAACGTCATGTGGGTGGACTGCGATGACGAGCACCTCCTCATCAACACCGAGGTGCACCGCCAGAAGTACAAGAACGTGTCCCGGGACCCCCGGGTGACGGTGGCCATCTGGGACCAGGCCAACCCCTACCACTACGCCGAGGTGCGGGGCAGGGTGGAGTCCACCACCACCGGCCCGGAGGCCAGGGCCCACATAGACCACTTGTCGCGCAAGTACACCGGCTCGGACTACGACGCCTCCGCCATCCAGAGCGAGAGGGTCATCCTGCGCATCGCCCCCGAGCGCCAGCGCCACCAGGCCTGAGCACCCGCCTGCTCACCTTCGGCCACGGCACGCTCCCGGCCGAGGGGATCGCCTCCCTGCTGTCTGGCGCCGGCGTGGAGGCCGTGGTGGACGTGCGAACCGCCCCGGGGAGCCGCCGGCACCCCCATGTCGGGCGGGAGCAATTGGAGACCTGGCTACCCACCGCCGGCATCCGCTACCGCTGGGAGAGGAGGCTCGGGGGATGGCGGAAGGCCGGCGCCGGGTCCCCCAACGGAGGGCTCAGGAACGCATCCTTCCGCGGGTACGCCGACTGGATGGCCACCGCGGAGTTCGGGGCGGCCTTGGACCTGCTCGTGGAGGAGGCGGGCCAGCGGCCCACCGCCGCCATGTGCTCGGAGGCGGTCTGGTGGCGGTGCCACCGCCGGCTCCTGGCCGATGCCGCCGTGCTGCTGAGGGGCCTCGAGGTCCTGCACCTCGGGCACGACGGCAACCTCACCCTCCACCCCCCCACCCCCGAGGCGGTGCGCACCGAGATCGGTGGACGCCCGGTGCTGCGCTATCCCCCGGCTGCCGGCGACCCTCGTGCCAGGTAACGTGCCGGCCGTGACCGATCGCAGCCTGCCCGAGGGGATGGCCTGGGACGGGATCGGAGTGCTCATCGCCCAGCACCGGCAGGTGGCCGCGATCTGGGAGCGCCTCGAGGGCTCGGCGGGGATCATCCCCGATGACCGTCGGTGGGCGATGTCCGCCGAGCTCCTGAAGCGCCTGTCCATCCATGACGGCGTGGAGGAGGTCTACCTCTACCCCATGGTCCGCTCGGCCCTGCTGGAGGGTGACGAGCTGGCCGATCAGGCCCAGGCATCCCACCACGAGCAGGCCAGGCGCCTCTCGGTGCTGGAAGGCCTGGGACCCGAGGACCCCGGTTTCGAGGTGGGCTGGGCCGAGCTGATGGCCGAGGTGTCCAGGCACGTGACCATGGAGGAGAGGGAGATCTTCCCTCGCCTGCTCCAGTCAGTGGACCGCCTGACCCTCACCCTGCTCGCCGGTCGGATCCAGCGGGCATCCCGTGTCGGGCCCACCCGTCCCCACCCTCGCATGCACCAGAGCCGTCTGCTGGGCCGGGCCACCGCCCCGGTGATCGGGGCCATGGACCGCCTGAAAGATGCCACCCGCTCCCGGCCCACCGAGGGTGCGGGGGAGCCGTCCGAGTCGACGCGGCCCTGAGGCTCGTGTCCCGGGGTTCGGGGAGATCCCGGGCGCCTTCCCCATCGGGAAAGGGCGACCTGGCCAGGTTTCGCCGGCGCCGGCGCGCCAGGTGGCGGGGCCGCTGGGGAGGCGGGTAAGCCCGGGCGCCGGCGCAGGCGAGAGTGGCTGGAGGCGGCACGGCCCCGGCCTACATGCCTCCTACCAGTCCGATCCGGTTGCCCTGGGGGTCGGCGAACATGGCAATGACGGGCCCTCCTGGCACCTCCGTGGGAGGGAGCAGGGTCTTGGCCCCCAGGGTCTCGGCCTTGTCCAGGTACTCCTGAAGGCTGTCCACCTGGACGTAGAAGCTGACCTGCGAGCTGCCGTCTGCCGAGGAGCTCACGCCGCCGCCGATGGCCCCCTCCCCGGTGGTCACCATCCCGTAGCCCGAGGGGTTGTCGGTGTCGATGGTCCAGTCGAAGAGGGACCGGTAGAAGCCCTGCAGAGCCTGGCCATCGGGACCGAGGATCTCGAAGTGAACCACTGGATTGCCCACGGGAACCCCCTCCCTGCCATGCGCCATCCCCGCCGGTGCAGCCCCACCTCGCTGCCTGTCCCGTTGGGTCCTACGCTGTATGCTTATTAGCAGTATCCCCTAGCTGGGGCAGCTGGTCAAGGGGGAAGTTCACCTGCGTTCGGGACAGCTGGGAGGTCGAATGATGCAGATGACCGGGACGGAGAGCAGGCGGGTGGCCCCAGCGGGTCCCAACCTCGCCCCAGCCGGCAAGGACAAGGGGGGGGCCGGGGCCGTCCAGGCCAGGCCGGGAAGGCGGGCCCGGCTCTCCCGGGACCTGGTCCTCGACACGGCCCTGGCCCTGGTCGACCAGGAGGGCCTGGAGGGGCTGTCGATGCGGCGCCTGGCGTCGAAGCTGGGGGTGGAGGCCATGGCCATCTACCGCCACGCTGCCAACAAGCAGGAGCTGCTGGGGGGCATCATCGACCGGGTCCTCAGCGAGCTGCGGGTGGACAGCCGTGACTGTGACGACTGGCAGGAGTGGTTGCGAAGCTGGGCCCGGGACTTCCGCCGGGTGGTGCTCGCCCATCCCAACGTCTTCCCCTTGCTGGTAACCAGGCCGCTGTCGATCCCCCTCAGCCAGCGCCCGCCCGCCGTCCTGGCGCAGCTCGAGGCCATGCTCACGGTGCTGGAGAAAGCCGGCTTCTGCCCACAAGAGGCCCTGAGGGCACAGCAGACCTTCAGCGGCTACCTGCTCGGACACCTTCTCATCGAGCTGCGACAGGTGATCGAGGACCCCGAGGAGCCGGAGCCCGCCTTGAGGCTGGGCCTCTACCGCCTACCGGCCCGCCAGTTCCCCCGGCTCCGGAAGGCAGCGGTCCTGCTCGTGGACCAGGACGCCGACGCCGCCTTCGAGACCGGGTTGGGGACCATCCTGGACGGCCTGCGCCGGCAGGCGGGCGCAGGAGCCGAAGGGGCTGGCGCCGGCGGGAGGGCAGGCGAGCCCCACGCGGTCACCCCGAGAGCCAAAGCAAAGCAGGAGCCGGCCTAGACATCCCCCGGGGCCCGCCCGGGCCGGGTCCTCAGCGGGCGGTCACCTGGACCGGCAGCCGGGCCAGGCCCCGCAGGGTCAGGCCGGGGCGCCACTCAGGCTCGTCGACCATCAGCTCCATAGCGGCGAACCTGCGCACCAGGGCACCGAGGGCCACCTGACCCTCCAGACGGGCCAGGGCGAACCCCAGGCAGTGGTGGATGCCGGCGCCGAAGCTGAGCGGGCCGTTGTCGGCCCGGAGCACGTCCAAGGTCTCCGGGTGGGCGAAGCGCCCGGGGTCCCGGTTGGCCCCGCCGATCAGCGTGAGCACGAGCGCCCCGGAGGGAACGAGGTGGCCGGCCACCTCCACCTCCTCCAGGGCCACCCGGCCATCCAGCTGGACCGGGCTGTCCCAACGCAACAGCTCCTCCACGGCCGAGGCCAGCATCCCCGGGCCGGGGTCCGGCCCCAGGCGGGCCATCTGGTCCGGATGGCGGAGCAGGGCCAGGAGTCCGTTCCCTATGAGGTTGGTGGTGGTCTCGAACCCCGCTCCGAACAGCAGTATGGCGGTGGCGATCACCTCCGCCTCCGTGAGGGCGTCGTCACGGTCCCGAGCCTGGGCCAGGGCGGTCACGAGGTCGTCCTGCGGGTGAGCCCGGCGCTCGGCCATGAGGTCCCTGAAGTAGGCGGCCATGGTGGCCTCGGCCTGGGCCGCCCGGGCCATGGTCTGGTCGTCGACCACCACCTCCAAGGTGGCGGCGGCGTCCCTCACCAGGGGCTGGAAGCCAGCGCGGTCGGCCGGCGGCACCCCCAGCAGCTCCCCTATGACGGTCACGGGGAGCGGGAAGGCCAGCTCGGTCATGACATCGGCCTGGCGAGCCTCGGCCAGCCTGTCGACAAGCTCCTCCACGATCGAGGTCACCGCCGGCCGGAGCGCCTCCACCCGTTGGGGGGTGAAGGCCCGGCTCACCAGCCGGCGCTGACGGGTGTGCTCGGGGGGATCGAGATGCAGCATCGAGGCCACTGGCCGGTGGGCCCCCTCCCGGGGGTCGCCGGCTCCCTCTCCCCGCCCCGCCGGGTTGGCGCCCGGGCCCGAAGGTGCCATCTCGAAGCCCTTGCCCAGGCGATGGTCCCGCAGGGCGCGCAGGCAGTCGTCGTAGCGGCTGAGCACCAGCCCCCAGTCCCCGCGGTACACGGGGGCCAGCTGGCGCAGGCGCCGGTAGTAGGGGTAGGGGTCGGGCCTTGCCTCCCCGTTCACCGTGAGGGCGGAGACGAGAGCGCCGGGGTCGGCGGGAAGGTCCCCGGGAGGGTGGGCAGGCACCCACCCAAGTTACCGCGCAGTAGGTTCGGGCTCGGCATCGGCCCCCTTGGCGGGCTCGCCCCCCCTCCGGCGAGCCGAGCCGGGGAGACCAGGCCGGAAGGAGCCTGGCCACCACAGCCCCGGGATGGCCGATCGCTCCAAGGGGTCCCTCTGCTGGCGGTAGTAGCCCGCCACGGCGAGGACCACCCCCGCCACCGGCACGGCCAGGAAGGCGCCCACCACCCCGCCCAGGATGGTCCCTATGCCGAGGACCAGGATCACAGCCACGGGGTGGAGCCGCACGGCCCGACCCAAGACGAAAGGCCCGACCAGGTAGCCCTCCAGGTTGTGGATCAAGATGGTGGCCCCCACCACCACCCCGGCAGCGATGGGGCCCTTGGCCACCAGGGCCACCACGGCGGCCACCAACCCGGACAGCACCCCACCCACGAGGGGCAAGAACCCCCCCACGAACGTGAGCAGGGCCAGGGCCCCGACCAGGGGCACCCCCAGGGCCAGCAGGGTCAGGGCCAGGACCAGGGCGTTCACGGCCCCGTTGAGAGCGGTCCCCCGGATGTAGCCGGTGAGGACACCCCAAGCCCGCCGCCCCAGCTCCTCCATCTCCATGGCCCGGGCGGGGCTGGCCCATCCGGTGAACCACCGGGCCAGGCTGGCCCCGTCCTTAACGAAGAAGAAGGACAGCACCACGGTGAGAAGGACGCCGGCCAGCACGCTGGCCGCCACCGACACTCCGGTCAGGGCCCCGTGGATGAGGGCCTGGCGGTGCGAGTTGAGGACCGAGGTGGCCTGAGCGAACAGATGGTGGACCTGGTGCCGGGACAGGTGGAGGGGGCCGTGCACCAACCACTGCTCCGCCTGGCTGACCCCTGTCCCGAGCGCCTGGCCCAGCTTGCCGAACTCCGTCTCCAGCCCGGGCAGCACGCCGAACACCACGCCGGCCACGACCGCTCCCGCCAGCAGGAAGACGATCCAGGTGGCCACCAGGGCCGGCAGGCCGCGCCGGCGGAGCCATACCGCTGGCGGGCTCAGCACGGTGGTGACGAACAGAGCCGCCACGACGGGGACCACGATCACCCGGAGGCGCACGAAGGCCAGCCCGATGAGCACCAGGGCTCCCGCCACCACCAGCACCCGCCATGACCAGGCCGCGGACCTGGCCAGCCAGCGGGGCACCGATGAAGGCACAGGTTCGTCGGGGGTCACAGGACGCTCATCTCACGTAGCGGAGCTTGGTCCCCAAGGCTAGTGGCCCCGCTCCGGCGGCGGGCGGAAGGCCGCCCGGCCGCCCCGGCCGGAGGCAGGCCCGGCCCCTCCTAGGGGGCCTGCTCCCGCCGGCGAGCCCCCTTGCCGGAGAGGTACTGCACCGGCCACACCACCCCGGGTCCCTCGTAACCCTGGTCCAGGGCGGCGTTGAGCGTCCAGTAGGGGTCCACCAGGTGGGGGCGGGCCAAGAGGCACAGGTCGGCCCGGCCCGCCAGGATGATCGTGTTCACGTCGTCCACCGACGAGACCGCCCCCACCGTCATGGTGGGCACGCCCACCTCCTGCCTGATGCGATCGGCGAAGGGCGTCTGGTACAGCCGGCCGTACTCCGGGCGCTGGTCCGGATGGACCTGGCCCGAGGAGACATCCACTATGTCGCAGCCGTGGTCGACCAGCATGGCCGCCAGCTCCACGGCGTCGTCGCCCGTGAAGCCCCCCGGCACCCAGTCGGTGGCCGAGATCCTCACCGAGAGGGGACGGTCGTCGGGCCAGACCGAGCGCACGGCGGACAGCACCGAAAGGGGGAACCGGGACCGCCCCCGGAGCGAACCCCCGTAGGCGTCCGTGCGCCGGTTGGTGAGCGGGGAGAGGAACGACGACAGGAGGTAGCCGTGGGCCATGTGCAGCTCCAGCCAGTCGAAGCCGCAACCCGCCCCCAATCGCGCCGCCGCCACGAACTGGTCCCTCACCGAGCGCAGGTCGGCCAGGGTCATCTCCCGGGGCACCTGGTTCTCCGGGCGGTAGGCGAGGGGCGAGGGCGCCATCACCTCCCAGTTCCCCGAGGGCAGGGGCAGGTCCTCGCCCTCCCACATGGCCCGGGTGGAGCCCTTGCGCCCCGAGTGGCCGAGCTGCAGCCCCACCGCCGCACCGGTGTGGCCGTGCACGAAGGAGACGATCCGGGCGAAGCCGGCAGCCTGGCGGTCGTTCCAGAGGCCGGGGCAGTAGGGGGAGATGCGGCCCTCGGGGGACACGCAGGTCATCTCCGTGAGCACCAGCGCCGCCCCGCCCACCGCCCGGGACCCCAGGTGGACCAGGTGCCACTGGCCCGGAACACCGAGGTCCTCCCCCGAGGACGGGCAGGAGTACTGGGCCATGGGCGATACGACCACCCGGTTGCGCAGCTCCAGCCCCCGCAGTCGAAAGGGGAAGAACATGGGTGGGGTCCCCTCTGCCACCTCCATTCCCTGGCTGCGGGCCTGGGCCGCCAGCCAGGCGTCCAGGTCCCGGACGTAGGCCGGGTCCCGGAGCCGGAGGTTCCCGTAGGTGACCCGCTGGGATCGGGTGAGCACCTGGAAGCAGAACTGCTCGTGGGGCAGCCGGGCGTAGCGACCCACTCCCTCGAACCATCGCATGGACGTGGCCGCCGCCCGCTGCAGCGAGGCCACGACCGGCTGGCGCTGCTCCTCGTACTCCTTCAGGGCCGCCTGCAGGTCACCGCCCTCACCGGCCATCGCCAGGGCGCCGGCCAGGGCAATGGAGTCCTCCATGGCCAGCTTGGTCCCCGAGCCCACCGAGAAGTGGGCCGTGTGGGCAGCGTCGCCCACCAGCACCACGTTCCCGGTGTGCCAGACCTGGTTGTGCACGGTGGCGAACTGCAGCCACCGGGAGTTGTTCGCCAGCAGCGGGTGACCGTCGAGGAACTCCCCGAACACTTGCGCGGCGAAGGCGATCCCCTCCTCGTCGGGCCTGTCGCCCAGCCCGGCCCGGGCAAAGGTGGAGGCCGGCATCTCCACGATGAAGGTGGCCAGCCCCTCGGAGTAGGGGTAGACATGGGCCTGCACCCAGCCGTGCTCGGTCTCCTCGAAGAGGAACGTGAACACCTCCACGGGGCGGGTGGTGCCGAGCCACATGTACCGGCAGCTGCCCCTCTCCACGCTGGGCCCGAGCTGGCCCGCCCGGGTGGCCCGCACCCGGCTGTTGACCCCGTCAGCGCCCACCACCAGGTCGTAGGCCCGGGAGAGCTCCTCCACGTCGGTCACCTCGGCCCCGAACCGGACCGAGGCCCCCAGCTCCAGGGCCCGGTCGGCCAGGACGCCGAGAAGATCCTTGCGGGCCAGGGCGGCGAACTGGTGGCCGTCCGAGCGGGTCACCCGTCCCCGGTGGTGGATGTCGATGGCGCTCCAGCTCCGCCATCTGGCCGCTACCCGGGAGAAGGCCACGGGGTCCGCCTCCTCCAGGTTGTCCAGCGTCTCCTGGGAGAAGACCACTCCGAAGCCGAAAGTGTCGTCCCTGGCGTTGCGCTCGAAGACCTGCACCTCGTGTCCCGGGCCAGACCGCCTGAGCAGTGACGCCAGGAGGAGCCCACCCGGCCCGCCGCCGACGACGGCCACCTTCACCTACGTCCCCCGGTCGAGGAGGTGCTCGAAGACGAGCCCCAGGTCGGTGACGGCGACGCCCACGAACCCCAGGGCATGTCGCACGTTGGCCGTCACGCAAGGCGGGAGATCGTCTCGCCCCGCCAGGTGGCGCAGGCGGGCGTAGACCTCGAGCAGCTCGGCGTCGGCATCCTCCACCGGCCGGCCGAGCAGGTCGGTGGGGCCGGCACCTGCGCCGTACCCGGCCGTCGCCCTCACGGGGCCACCTCGAGGGTGAGAGGGCGGGAGGCAGCCCTCAGGTCCACGAGGCGCTTGGCCTTGAGCTCGAAGCGGGGAAGGGAGCCGGGCTCGGCCAGCTCGACCCGGAAGCGCAGGCCCTCGTGGGCGCCGGCCAGGGCGTCGGCCAGCCAGGCCTGGATGGCCGGCCACTCCGCCGCCCGGGCCGCCTGGTCGTGCAGCTCGCAGCGCAGGTAGATCTCATCCCGGATGCCCTCGGTGACGATCCGCACCTGGAACTCGTCGATCTCGGGGCGGGCCCGCACGATGCTCTCCACCGCCCGGGGGTAGACGTTGGTGCCCCTCACCAGGCGCATGTCGTCGGCCCGGCCCAGCACCCCGCCCTCGTAGATGTCGAAGGTGCGCCCGCAGGAGCAGCGGGAGGCGGGCACCTTCACGACGAGGTCGGAGGTGCGGTAGCGGATCAGGGGGATCATGCTCCGTCCGAAGGAGGTCACCACCCTCTCCCCCATCTCGCCATAGGGCACGGGCTCGTCGGTCACCGGGTCGACCACCTCCTCCAGCACGTGGTCCTCGATGATGTGGGCCCCGCCCGGCTGGTGGAGGCACTCGAACATGAAGATGGTCGCTATCTCGGTCATCCCCGCCGTGTCGTAGGCCCTGGCCCCCCACTGGTCCTCTATCAGGCGCTTGGTCTCGGGGATGGACCCCGCCGGCTCACCGGACAGCACCACGGTCCTCACGGCCGACCCGGGCAGGTCCAGACCGAGGTCGCGGGAGCACTGGGCCAGCCGCAGGGCATAGGTGGGAGTGGTGGCCACCACGGTGGCGCCGAACTCCACGATCTGGCGCACCCGGCTCTCCGTGGTCTGGGCCCCCCCGGGGACGACCAGGGCACCCAGCTTCTCCAGCCCGTAGTGCAGGCCCCAGAAGCCAATGAAGCTGCCGTAGCCGAAGGCCAGGTAGGCCAGGTCGTGGGGGCGCACGCCCATGGCCCACATGCCGTAGCACCACATGTCCGCGGCCCACGCCCAGTCCTTGCGGGAGTCGAGGGCCCGCAGGGGCGTGCGCCCGGTGGTACCCGAGGTCGTGTGGAGGCGGATGGCGGCCTCGGGACCGGCGACCGGCAGGGTCCCGTAGGGGGGCCGGAGGTCCTGGCCCTCCATCCACTCCTGCCTGGTGGTGAAGGGGAGGCGGCGCAGGTCGGCCATGGTCGAGAGGTCCTGAGGCCCCACCCCGGCCTTGGCCAGGGCAGCCCGGTAATGGGGGCTGCGCTCTCCCGCATAGGCGACCACCCGGCGCAGCTTGGCCAGCTGGAGGGCCTCGAGCTCCTCCCTCGCCATGGTCTCGGTCCTCGGGTTCCAGTAGGGCTGGTCAGCCACGGCGCTCCTTTCGGAGGTCCTCCGCCACCTGGCGGATGACGGTCATGCCCCGGTGCACCTCGCCGAAGCTGGTGGAAAGGGGCGACGGCCCCAGGCGAACCCTCTCGGGGGCCCTGAGGTCGGCGACGACCCCGCGGGCCGCCATCCCCTGGACGATGAGGCCCGCCAAGGGGTGATGGAGGGTCACGTGGGAGCCTCGCCGGGCCGGGTCCCGGGGGGAGGCCAGGGAGAAGCCGAGAGGGCGGAGCCAGGCCTCGTACAGGCCTATGAGGTACTCCGTTAGTGCCACCCCCTTGGCCCGCAGGGCCTCGATGCCCGCCTCGGCCAGGAGCGCCACCCCTTCCTCCACGGCAGCCAGGAGGGGTACCGGTGGGGTGCCGGTCAGGAAGCGCTCGATGCCGGCCCGGGGCCGGTAGCGAGGGCCCATCTCGAACTGGTCCTCCTGGCCGAACCATCCCCAGATGGGCTGGCGCAGCTCGGCCTGGAGCTCGCGCCGCACGTAGAGGAAGGCGGGGGCTCCAGGCCCGCCGTCCACGTACTTGTAGGTGCACCCCACAGCCAGGTCCGCCCCCGCCGCCATGAGGTCGATGGGGACGGCCCCCACGGCGTGGCACAGGTCCCACAGCACCAGGGCGCCGGCCCGGTGGACCAGCTCGGTGACGGCAACCATGTCGGCCAAGGCGCCCGAGCGGTACGCCACGTGGGACAGGCTCACCAGGGCCACCGCCCCTGCCTCCAGGGCGGCGGCCAGGCGGTCCATGTCCAGGCCCTCGTCGGGGTCGGTGTGCAAGAGGCGCAGCTCCCGCCCCTCCCGCTCGGCTATCCCCTGCAGGACGTAGCGGTCCGTGGGGAAGTTGTCGTCGTCGGTGATGATGGCGCCCCCCTCGGGGCCGGCATCCAGGGCCGCCACCGCCAGCTTGTACAGGTTGACGGTGGTGCAGTCGGACAGGGCCACCTCCCCAGGCCGGGCCCCGAGGAGGTGCTCGGCCATGAGGTCGCCCACCCGCTGGGGCAACCCGATCCACTGGTCCCAGGACCGAACCAGGCCCCGTCCCCACTCCTCGTCTATGACCTGGCCCAGGCGGGCCCGGGTGGCCAACGGGAGCCGGCCGAGGGAGTTCCCGTCCAGGTAGACGAGGTCAGGATCGGGGATGGCGAACCGGTCCCTCAGGTGGGCCAGGGGGTCCGCCTCGTCGAGGGAGGCTGCGTAGGCGGGGTCGGTGAGGTCAGCCGCCGTGGTTGCCGTCGTCTCGCTCACCTCTCGCGTGCCCGCCCGCTCTCCTGTCTCGCCTCTCGCCCTTGTCGGCACATGGTAGGACGCTGGTAGCGTCCTACGAGTTACATCACCTGCGGACGACCTCGGGGCAGGGAGGCCCATGACCGGCCGCTCCTTCGGCGAGGAGGGGGGGCGGCTCTCCTACGGCAGCTACCTCAGGCTGAGCCAGCTCCTCGACCAGCAGAGGCTCCTCTCCGACCCGCCCGCCCACGACGAGCTGCTGTTCATCACCGTCCACCAGGTCTACGAGCTGTGGTTCCAGCTCCTCCTGTTCGAGCTGGAGACGGTGCGGGACCTGCTCCGGGAGGGTGCCGACCTGTGGACCCCCCGACGCCTGCTCGACCGTTGCGCGGTGATCGAGCGGATGCTCGTCGCCCAGGTCGACGTGATCGAGACCATGACCCCCCAGGACTTCCTGGAGTTCCGCTCCCTCCTGGCCCCGGGGAGCGGGTTCCAGTCCGTCCAGTTCCGGGAGCTGGAGTTCCTCTCGGGAGCCAAGGACCCCTCCTACCTCGAGCGCCTGCACGATGCCAGGCCCGCCGAGCTGGCTCGGCTGCGCCGGCGGCTCTCCGAGCCCACCTTGTGGGATGCCTTCTTGGACGCCATGGCCGGCCAGGGGCTCCCGGTGGAGGACCCCGAGGAGCGGATGGCCTCCCTGCAGGAGGTGGCCACCAACCGGGAGCGCCACCGGGCTCTCTGGGACGTGGCCGAGGGCCTCGTGACCCACGACGAGCTTTCCGCCGCCTGGCGCAGCCGGCACGTTGCCATGGTGGAGCGCCAGATCGGCACCAAGTCGGGGACCGGCGGCTCGACCGGCGCCCCGTACCTCCGCAGCCGGCTGCACTTCCACTACTACCCCGAGCTCTGGGACCTGCGCAGCCGGCTCTAGCCCACCGATGCGGTGAGCCCTCTCCTCAGGCGGCAGGGCGGCGGGACCCCGATCCCGTCACCCACACCGCCGAGGCCACCCGGCTCCTCACCCGGGCCCGGTGACCCCTCACCTCGAGCACCATGGTCCCCTCGTCGTCCACCGAGACCACGGTTATGGGGGTGGTGGGGACGAGGCGGGCCCGGTAGGCTTCGTCCAGGACGTCGTGGGCGTCGTGCTCGGCCAGCTCGCTGATGCGGACCACTTCGGCCCGCTCGCCCGCCCCCAGGTCCACCAGGCGCCGGGCACAGCGGGCGGAGGAGGGGACCGGCTCCCCCGGGATGGGGTTGCCATGGGGGCAGCACGACGGCCTGCCGATGGTCTGGTGCATGCGGTCGAGGACGCGCTCCGACACGACCGGGGCCAGGCGCTGGGCCTCCTCGTCGGCCGCCACCCAGTCCAGGCCCAGTGACATGACGGCCCAGGCCTCGATGATGCGGTGGCGGCGCACCACCCGGGCGGCCATGTCCTGGCCTTCGGAGGTGAGCTGGAGAAGGCGGCCCGGCCCGGCCTGGAGGAGGCCCTCGTCGATGAGGCGGCCCACGGCCTCGGTCACCGAAGGCGCTGATATCCCCAGCCACTGGGCCAGGCGCGCCCGGCGGATGGGCAGGCCCTCGCCCGCCAGGTAGTAGGCCGCCTCCAGGTACCGGAGGGTGGCGGCAGACACCTCCTCGCGTTCGGGCTGGGCCATACGGCTCACCGGGGACATACTGTCACGGCCGGGCACCGGTCCCCTTTCGGCTAAGCAGGCACCAGGACCCGGAGGGCGCCCGGGCGCGACCGGTACCGCAAGGGGGGATGGAGCTCCACCACCTCGCCGTCCAGGGTGACCTCGGTGCCGGGTTCCAGCCCCACCTCCACCGCCTCCACCAGCTTCTCCTCCACCACCCCCGAGCGCCCCATCCTCCCCGAGGTCAGGGCGGCGATCAGCCGGAGCCTGGACAGGCGGTGCTCCGCCCGCACCACCCTCAGGTCCAGGACCCCCCGGTCCAGGTGAGCCCGGCGGGCCAGGGCCACCGGGCGGGCGCCGTAGTGGTTGTTGCCCACGAACACCATCCAGGCCCACACCTCCCTTCCACCCAGCACGACGGGCACGGAGTCGGTGGCCACCAGCTCCTCCACGCTCGCCAGCATCACGGCCAGGCCCTTGGGCAGGCCCCGGTGGCGCCACCCCTCCCTCTTGGCAATCAGCTGGGCATATATGCCGACGCTGGAGTTGTTCACGAAGCACCTACCGTTCACCTCGCCCAGGTCGACCTCCCTCACGTGACCGGCAGCCAGGGCCCGGGCCGAGGCGCCGAGGTCGGTGAGGCCCAGGTCCCGGGCGAAGTGGTTGGTGGCCCCCGCCGGCACGACCAGCAACGGGACCGGTGACCCAGCCAGTGCCTCGGCCACCGTCCTGATGCTGGCGTCCCCGCCGGCCATCCCCACGAAGGCGGCCCCCTCCGAAACCGCCGCCCGGGCCCGCTCGGCCACCTCCTCGGGCGGGCACACCGCCAGATCTGCCCCGGGCAGGAGGCGGCGCAGCTCGCCGGGGACGTCGTGGTGCCTTCCCAGGTGGGCGGCACCGGGGTCGACCAGGACCGGTCCGGATGGGGGCCCGCCCCCGGGCCCGCTCACCTCTCGGCCACCACCGCCACCCCCATCAGCTCGACCAGGGCAGCGGGGTCGAACAGGCCATTCACCTCGATGAGGGCCATGGCCGGATAGTGCCTCTGGAAGTGCCTGCGCCACACCTCGCCCAGCTCCCTCAGGCAGGTCCGGTAGGCCCCGGCGTCGGTCACGAACACCTGCAGCGACACGAGGTCCGACGGGGTCCCGCCGGCGGCCTCCAGGGCGGCGAGGAGGTTGGCAGCGGCCCGGTCGAACTGCTCGACCAGGGTGGCTCCCACGATCTCGCCCTCAGGACCCTGAGCAGTCTGGCCCCCCAGGTAGACGGTGGCCCCCGGCCCCGCCACCACGGCGTGGGCATAGCCCACGGGCCGGGGGAGCCGGGGGCTGGTGACGATGCGGGAGGTCAAGCCTGCACCCCTCCCCCGTCGAGCACCACGGCCTGGCCGTTCACGGCCCCCGCCTCGTCGGACGCCAGGTAGGCCACGGCCGCCGCCACCTCCTCCGGGTCGAGCAGACGGCCGAGGGGCGAGAGGGAGGCCAGGGCGGCCCTGGCCTCCTCCTCGCTCCTCCCCGTGCGGGACACGATGCGGGCCACGGAACGCTCCGTCATGGGGGTGTCCACGAAGGCCGGGCACACGGCGTTGGCCGTCACCCCGGTCCCCGCCACCTCCGCGGCGACGGCCCTCATGAGCCCCACGGCGGCATGCTTGGAGGCGGTGTAGGCCGTCGTGTAGCGGGACCCGGCCCGCCCCGCCGTGGAGGCCACCGTGACCACCCTCCCCCACCCCCGCTCCAGCATGCCCGGGACCACGGCCCGGGTGCACAGGAAGGGGCCCGTGGCGTTAACGGCCAGGTGCTCCTCCCAGCTCTCCACCGAGGTGGCCGCCAGGGGGGCGCTGTCGGAGACCCCGGCCGCATTGACGAGCACATCCACCCGCGCCAGGGACGAGAAGGTGGCGGCCACCGAACCTGGGCTGGACACGTCGCAGGCTCCCACCTCCACTCCTCCCACCTCGGCGACCAGCTCCTCCAGGGCTCCCAGGTCCCGCCCCAGGGCCAGCACCTGGTCACCAAGGGAGGCCAAGCGCCGCACCACCGCCCGCCCGATGCCGCCCGCCCCGCCCGTCACGACCACCCGCCGGCCGGTCACGACAGCGCCCCCATTACCTCCTCGGAGAAGAGGCGCATCTGGGCGAGGCGCTCGGGGTAGCGGCCCACCAGGAACTGGACGGCGACGTGTCCCACCCCTACCTCGGCAAAGCGCCCCAGGGCCGCCACCACCTGCTCCGGCGTGCCCCGGACCCGGTCGGCCTCCTCCTCGACGGGCTGGTCGGTCACCTCCACGGGCAAGCAGCAGTTGAGCCGGACCTGGGCCGGGTCCCGCCCCGCCTCTTCGGCATGCCGGCGCACGTTGGCGAAGCGGTCCCGTAGCTCGGAGGGGGTGATGCGGGCGAAGTACGGGAACCAGGCGTCGCCATAGCGGCCCGCCCGCCGCTGGGCCGCTTTGCCCTCGCCTCCACACCACACCGGCACCGGCCGGGCGGGGTCGAATCCCTTCGGGTAGAAGGCGATGTCCTCATAGGAATAGCGCCGGCCCCGGAAGGTGCAGTGGTCCTCGGTGAACAGGTTGCGCAGCACCTCCAGCTGCTCGTCGCCCACCTGGCCCCTCTCCTTGTACAGCTCGCCCCGGCCCAGCGCCTCGAACTCCTCGGCCATCCAGCCCACTCCGACGCCCAGGACCAGGCGGCCCCGGGAAAGCCAGTCGATGGTGCTGGCCACCTTGGCCCAGTGGAGGGGGTCCCGGTAGCCCATGACCAGGACGCTCACACCCAGGCGGACCCGCTCGGTGCAGCCGGCCAGGAAAGCCAGGGCCGTCATGGACTCGAGGAACGGCTTGTCGGGCGGGACGATGAACCGACCCGTCCAGCTGTAGGCATAGGGGGTCTCGATCTCCCAGGGGACCACTATGCGGTCGGCGGCCCACACGGTGGAGAACCCCAGCTCCTCGGCCTCCCGGGCCGCCCCCATGAGCCCCTCCCGGGCGCAGGCCCGCCCCGACACAGGGAGGAAAACTCCGAAGTCCATGGCGCAGCAGTCTCAGCCCTGCCCGTTCCGGCGTCAAGACGCCTCCCTCTCCCGCTCCCGCCTCCCTCCTCCTCCGCCGCTCCCAGCACCCTCCTCCTCTCCCGTAGGGTGGCGGGCATGGGTGCGGGAGGTCAGTGGGTGGAGCGACCGGTGTGGGCCGACCTGGCCGAGCCCTTGGGCCCACTCCCTGCCCTGGAGGGGCACCACGAGGCCGAGGCCTGCGTGGTGGGGCTGGGGGGGACGGGCCTTGCGGCCCTGGGCGCCCTGGTGCAGCGGGGCCTCCGGGCCGTGGGACTGGACTCGACCGTGGTGGCCGGCGGCGCTGCCGGGCGCAACGGCGGCTTCCTGCTGGCCGGAGCGGCCGATCCCTACCACCGGGTGGTGGCCACCCTGGGCAGGCCGCGGGCCGCAGCCATCTACCGGGCCACCCTGGACGGCCTCCTGGGCATGGCCGCCGAGACGCCCGAGTCGGTGGCCCTCACGGGGAGCCTCCGGGTGGCCCGGTCAGAGGAGGAGGCCCTCGACTGCCAGCTCCAGCGGGAGGCCATGGAGGCCGACGGCCTCCCGGTGGAGCCCTACGACGGGCCGGAGGGAACGGGCCTGCTGTTCCCTGCCGACGGGCGCTTCCAGCCCGTGGCCCGGTGCCGCGAGCTGGCCCGCCGCCTGCTGGCGGCCGGCGCCTCCTTGCACGAGCACAGCCCGGTGGTGGCCGTCGAGGGGGGGCGGGTGGCCACGACCCGGGGCTCGGTGACCTGCCGTTGGGTGCTGCTCGCCACCGACGGGGGCCTGCCCCGCCTGGTCCCGGCCGCCACCGGGGCGGGTGGGGTGCGCAGCGTCAGGTTGCAGATGCTGGCCACCGCCCCCGCCGCCGACCGGGGCTGGCTCCGGCCCGTCTACGCCCGCTGGGGCCTGGACTACTGGCAGCAGCTCCCCGACGGGCGGGTGGTGCTGGGGGGCGGCCGGGACAGGGCCGGGGAGGAGGAGTACACCGAGCAGCAGAGGACGACGGCCACCGTGCAGGGGCACCTCGACCGGCTTCTCCGGGAGGAGCTCGGCGTGGAGGCCCCCGTCACCCACCGCTGGTCGGGGATCGTGTCCTACTCGGACAGCGGCCTGCCCCTACTGGGCCGGGTCGGCCCGGGCGTGTGGGCGGCCGGCGCCTACAACGGCACCGGGAACGTCATCGGTACCCTGTGCGGCAGGGCCCTGGTCGAGCTGGCCCTGGACGGACGCTCCGAGGTGGCCGAGGTCCTGGCGGGGCCGGTCCCGGCAGGGCGCTAGAGGCGCCGACAGGGACGGCCGGGGCAGCCCCGTCCCGGACAGGCGCCTACCCTGCCTGCTTCCGTCGAGGTCGTCAGCGGGGACGCTGCGTCGCTAGGAACACCCGCTGGTGGTGCCACAGGTCGGGCATACGTAGCAGGCGCCAGCCCGCTGCATGGCATTGCCGCACTGGTAGCAGTAGGGAGCGTCCCTGGCCTCACTGGCCGGGCCCCGCACCTCCGGGCCTGCCGGCGACGGCGCCCCCGCCAGCTCCAGGCCGGCCCGGTCGGCCGGGCTGAGCGGGCTCTCCACCATGACCTGGTTGGAGGTGGCCGCTTCCTCCACGCCAGGCAGGGTGGGCTGGGTCCTCTCACCGGTGGTGAGGACGCCCAGCTCCACCCGCTCCTCGTAAGGCAGGTAGTCCACGGCCAGCCGACGGAATATGTAGTCGACAAGGCTGGTGGCGATCCGGATGTCGGGGTCGTCGGTCATGCCCGCCGGCTCGAAGCGCATGCTCGTGTACTTGCGCACGAAGGTGGAGAGCGGGACGCCGTACTGGAGGGCGATGGAGACCGCCACCGAGAAGGCGTCCATGATGCCGGCCAGGGTGGAGCCCTGCTTGGACACCTTCATGAACACCTCGCCCGGGCGGCCGTCGTCGTACTCCCCCACCGTCACGTAGCCCTCGCAGTCGGCCACCTGGAACTTGAAGGTGCTCGACCGGCGGCGGCGGGGGAGGCGCTCGCGGATCGGCTGCTTCACCACCACGGTGGTCTGGTTGCCGAGGGCCCGCTCCAGCTCGGCCACCTTGGCGGCCAGCTCCCGGTCATGGGCCTCAGCGGGGGAAGCCGCCTCCTCCGGCGGGCCCGGCTCGGCGCCACCCTGCCTCTTGGTGGTGGCCAGGGGTTGGGCCACCTTGCAGTTGTCCCTATAGATGGCAATGGCCTTGAGGCCCATGCGCCAGGCATCGACGTGCAGCTGTTCCACGTCCTCCACGCTCACCTGCTCGGGCAGGTTGACGGTCTTGGAGATGGCCCCCGAGATGAACGGCTGGGCGGCCGCCATCATGCGGATGTGGCCCATGTAGTGGATGGTGTTGTCGCCCATGGAGCAGGCGAAGACCGGCAGGTGCTCCTCCCGCAGGTGGGGGGCGCCGACGATGGTCTTGTGCTCGTCGACGTAGGCCACGATGGCAGCCACCTGGTCCTCGTCGTAGCCGAGCCGGCGCAGCGCCCGGGGGACGGTCTGGTTCACGATGGACATGGTCCCCCCACCCACCAGCTTCTTGGTCTTCACCAGGCTCAGGTCCGGCTCTATGCCGGTGGTGTCGCAGTCGAGGAGGAAGGAGATGGTCCCCGTGGGGGCGATGACGCTGGCCTGGGAGTTGCGCACCCCGTTCTCCTCCCCCACGGCCACGGCCTGGTCCCAGGCATCCTGGGCCGCCGACAGGATCCCTGCCGGGACCAGGCACCGGTCGATCCTCGCCACCTCGTCCCGGTGCATGCGCAGCACGCCGAGCATGGCGTCACGGTTCTCGTGGAAGCCGGCGAAGGGCCCCATCCGGGCCGCCGTACGCGCCGAGGTCAGGTAGGCGTGGCCGGTCATGAGAGCGGTGATGGCCCCGGCCCACGCCCGCCCCTCGTCTGAGTCGTAGGGGAGGCCCTGGGCCATGAGCAGGGCGCCCAGGTTGGCGTAGCCGATCCCGAGCTGGCGGAACCGCCTGGACGTATCGGCAATCTTCTCCGTCGGGTAGTCGGCATTGCCCACCAGGATCTCCTGGGCCGTGAAGAGGACCTCGACGGCGGCCCTGAAGCCCGCCACGTCGAAGTCCCCGTCGTCGGAGAGGAACTTGAGCAGGTTGAGACTGGCCAGGTTGCAGGCGGAGTTGTCGAGGTGCATGTACTCACTGCACGGGTTGGAGGCGTTGATCCGCCCCGTGGCCGGAGCCGTGTGCCAGCGGTTGATGGTGGTGTCGAACTGCATCCCGGGATCGGCGCACTCCCAGGCTGCGGTGGCGATCTGGCGGAAGAGGTCCCGTGCCTTGACCGTCCGCATGACCTCGCCCGTGGTGACAGCCCGGAGCTCCCAGTCCCGGTCCTCCACGACTGCCTGCATGAACTCGTCGGTCACCCTGACGGAGTTGTTGGCGTTCTGGTACTGGATGGAGTGGCTGTCCCGGCCGTCGAGGTCCATGTCGAAGCCGGCGTCGCGAAGGGCACGGGCCTTGCGCTCCTCAAGTGCCTTGCACCAGATGAAGTCCTCGATGTCCGGGTGGTCCACGTCGAGGATCACCATCTTGGCGGCACGGCGCGTCTTGCCGCCCGACTTGATGGTCCCCGCCGATGCGTCCGCCCCCCGCATGAAGCTGACCGGCCCCGAGGCCGTCCCTCCGCCCGTCAGGGGCTCCCGGGACGAGCGGATCCTGGAGAGGTTCACCCCCGCCCCCGAGCCCCCCTTGAAGATGATCCCCTCCTCTGTGTACCAGTTGAGGATGGAGGCCATGCTGTCCTCCACCGAGAGGATGAAGCAGGCCGAGGCCTGCTGGGGGACGCCCCTCACCCCGACGTTGAACCACACCGGGGAGTTGAAGGCCGCCCGCTGGGACACGATCAGGTAGCGAAGCTCGTCGGCGAAGGCCCGGGCCTCCTCACCATCGACGAAGTAGCCGTCCCGCTCCCCCCAGGCCGTTATGGAGTCCACCACCCGGTCCACCACCTGGCGCAGGGAGGACTCCCGCTCCGGGGAGCCCAGGGGGCCCCTGAAGTACTTCTGGGCCAGGATGTTGGTGGCGTTCATGCTCCACGTCGACGGCACCTCCACCCCGCGCTGCTCGAAGGCCACGCTCCCGTCGACGAAGCTGGTGATGCGGGCATCCCTCCGCTCCCAGGTGACCTGGTCGTAGGGGTGGACCCCCTTGGTCGTGAAATGGCGCCGGATGCCGATGCCCAGCCGCTGAGGAGCAATGGCCATATCCCTCAAGCCTCCTCGCCCAGAGAGTGCGTTCCAACAACTGCCCCGGCCACCTGATCGGCAGCCCCGCGGGCACACTTCCCCGGAGGGCCACGGTCACAACGACCGGGGTGTAATTACACCACCGTAGTCCTCCGCCGTCAACGCCAAGCCTGGCACGGGCCCCTAGACGTGGCGAATCACCTGGTCACGGGGCCGGCGGTCGGCCCTGGCCACCCACTCCTCGGGTGAGCGGCGCCCGGGGTCGGCACCTCCTTCGGGGTACCCGAAGGAGATGATGGTAGCCACCTCCTCCCCTTCCGCCAGCCCCAAGGCAGCGGCCACCGCCCCGGCGTCCCGGGGGCCGTTGGGGCAGGACCCCACACCGGCGTCCCAGGCGGCGAGCATCATGTTCTCGGCCGCCCGCCCGGCGTCGAAGGAGACGGGGCCCTTCCCCCCCGTCACCACGGCCACCACCAGGGCCGCCCCCCGGAGGTTGGCCGGCTCCCAGACCGCTTCAGCCACCCTCGCCACCGTCCCGGGGCTGAGGACCAGGAAGCTCCAGGGCTGACGGTTGCGGGAGCTGCCGCTCACCCTCCCGGCATCCAGGATCCGCTCCACCACCTCCTCGGGTACGGGGCGGCCGGCGTAGCGCCGGCGGGCCCGCAGGCTGGCCAGGGCCAGGTACGTCTCCATCACTCCTCCTCGTCCAAGCGGGAGCCCCGCGTCATCCGGGCAACGTACCTCTCGGCGGACCGGCGGACGGCGCCCGCTCCGTCCCCCACCACCACCCTCCCCCACCACCCGCCGTAGATCCGCTCGAAGCGGTAACGGCCCACCCGGTCGGCGATGTCGAGGACGGTGGCCGCCGGCAGGGGTATGAGGTTCGGGTAGCTCCACATGAAGCTGACCCAGCGCCGGTCAGCCACCACGGTCACCGTGTCGCCGGTGAGGAGGGCACCCCGCCCCCCGGCACCCGTCGGCCAGTGCAGCACGGCCGCCCCGTCGAAGTGCCCTCCCGTGCGGGCCAGGGTCACCCCCGCCACCGGCTCGACCTCGTCCTCGTCCCACACCCTCAGGCTGGGGGGGCGGCGCATGACCCAGTCACGGTCGGCGGCGGGGACCCAGACGGTGGCGCCACCAAAGGCCTCGCTCCAGTCCACCATGCTGCCGTAAAAGTGGGGATGGGAGAAGCAGATGGCATCTATGCCCCCGAGCCTGCGCACCGCCTCCACCGTCTCGGGGTGAAGCAGGGGTATGCAGTCCCACAGCACGTTGCCTCCCGGGGCCCGCACCAGGAGGGCCCTCTGGCCGATGGCGAAGGAGGGGCTGGTCCCGATGCCCCACAGCTCGGGCTCCTCCTCGCGCAGCTCGTTGGTGTGGCCCGACGCCAGCTCCTGCTGGGTTGTCCAGCGCTGCCCCCCCCATCCCACGTACTGGCGCTCGTCGAGGCAGATGGGGCAGGAGCCCGGGGGGTCGGCGGTGTCCTCGTGCTGCACGCCGCAGGTGGCGCAGATCCAGGCTGTCATCCCCCGATCATGCCCGGCGCGAGATGATGGTGCCGTGGCCTCCCTCCCCTCGCCCGGGGCCGCCGGCGTTCCCGGCCCCCCGGGGGAGCCGGCGACGACCGATGCCAGCGCGGCCTACCTCCGCCTCCTCGTCGTGCTGCTCGCTTCAGCGGCGTTCTTCGACGGCTTCGACGACCAGGTGATCTCCCTCCTGCTGCCCGACGTGCAGCGCAGCTTCCACGCCAGCGTCACCACCTTGGGCCTCATACACATCCCCATAGGCGCCGGCCAGTTCGTGGCCTTCTTCATCGTCTACCTGTCGGACCGCGTGGGCCGCCGGCCCCTGCTCCTTTGGACCATCTTCGGCTACACCCTGTTCACGGTCCTCACGGCCGCCTCCCCCACCATCTGGGCCTACGCCTGGTTCCAGTTCGGGGCGGCCACCTTCACCGGCGCCGAGTACGGCGTGGCCGTCACCATGGTCATAGAGGAGTTCCCCACCCTCCAGCGGGGACGGGCCCTGGGGGGCCTCATGGCCATGGGGCCGCTGGGGGCGATCCTGGTCGGCCTCCTGGCCGCCACCCACCTCCAGTCCTCCCCGCTGTCGTGGCGGGCCTTCTACCTGGTCGGGGTCATCCCCCTTCTGGTCGTGGCCTGGGGGAGGCGCAGGTTGCGGGAGACGGCCCGCTTCGAGGCCGAGCGGGCCCGCCGGGCCCACTCGCCGGGAGCACGACGCTCGGGGCGCCAGCAGCTCCTGGAGCTGCTGGCGGCCTGGAGGGCCGAGTCGCGGGGCCGGCTCGTCGCCGTGGGCCTGGTCTCCTTGTGCCAGACGCTGCCGGTCTCGGCCGGCACGGCCTGGTGGGCCTTCTACGCCGAGCGCCAGCTCGGCTACTCCTCCACCCGGGTGGCCCTCTACTTCCTGGTGGCGGCGGGTGTCGGCGCCGTCGGCTATTACGCCTGCGGGTGGCTCATGGAGCGCGTCGGCCGGCGCCCCACTTCCGGGCTGTACGTGCTGGCCACCATCGGCTTCGGCGTGTCCCTGTTCCAGGTTCAGGGCCACTGGCTGAGCTTCGTGCTCCTCGTGGGGGCGGTGTTCTTCGGCCTGGGGATCGGGCCGGTGCTCTCCGCCTTCGCCACCGAGCTCTTCCCGACCAGCATCCGGGCCCAGTCGTCGGCCTGGATCCGCAACTTCTTCGCCAGCACGGGCATGCTGGGGGGGCCGGCGCTGGTCGGGGTGCTCGGGGCCAGCGGGGGCCTCATCGGCAACGTGGGCGATGCCGCCAGCGTCCTGGGGGCGCTGCTCGTGCCCAGCCTCTTCATCATCTGGCGCTATCTCCCCGAGAGCCGGGGCCGCCAGCTGGAGGAGCTGTCGGGGTGAGCGTCGCCGTGGTGGCCGTGGACGCCGGCACCACCGGTGTACGGGCCTTGGCCGTGAGCGAGGAGGGCGTCCCATTGGCCGGCGCCTACCGGGAGATAGGCCAGCACTTCCCCCGGCCGGGCTGGGTGGAGCAGGACCCGGAGGAGATATGGCAGGCGGTCGTGGCCACCGTGGGCGAGGTGGCAGCCTGGGTGGCTGATGGTGGCCACACCGTGGCCGCCATCGGCCTCGCCAACCAGCGGGAGACCGTGGTGGCCTGGGACCGGCGCAGCGGCAGGCCGCTGTACCGGGCCATCGTGTGGCAGGACCGGCGCACCGCCGGCCGCTGCCGGCAGCTGGCGGAGGCGGGCCACCACGACCTGGTGCGGGCCCGCACGGGCCTCGTGCTCGACCCCTACTTCTCGGCCACCAAGATCGAGTGGCTGCTCGCCGAGGGAGGCGTCGAGGCCGGACCCGACCTCGCCCTCGGCACGGTGGACGCCTGGATCCTCTGGCACATGACGGGGGGCTCCAGCTTCGCCACCGACCCTTCCAACGCCAGCCGCACTCTCGTGTACGACATCGTGGAGCGGCGCTGGTCGGAGGAGCTGTGCGAGCTGTTCGGCGTGCCCATGGCAGCCCTGCCCGAGGTGCGCCCCAGTGCCGGGCGCTTGGGGCAGCTGGCCCCCGGCGCCTCCTGCGCCACCGGGCTCGTGGCCGGCACTCCCATCGCGGGCATGGCCGGGGACCAGCCCGCCGCCCTTCTCGGCCAGGCCTGCCTTCAGCCCGGCATGGCCAAGGCCACCTACGGCACGGGCACCTTCGTCCTGCTCAACGCCGGTCCCGGTCCGCCGGCGCCCGGGCCCGGGCTGCTCGCCTCGGTGGCCTGGGACCTGTCAGGAGCGGTCCGCAGCCACCACCTGGCATACGCCCTCGAGGGGTCCATCTTCTCCACCGGCTCGGCCATCCAGTGGCTGCGAGACGGGCTGGGCCTCATCGACCGGGCCGAGGAGGCCGCCACCCTGGCCGCATCGGTGCCGGACACCGCCGGCCTCGTGCTCGTCCCCGCCTTCACCGGCCTGGGCAGCCCCTGGTGGGACCCCGCTGCCCGGGGAGCCGTGGTCGGGGTGACCAGGGGGGCAGGCCGGGCCCACCTGGCCCGGGCCGCCCTCGAGGCCGTGGCCCACCAGGTCCGTGACGTGGTGGATGCCATGGCCGCCGCCGGCGGCCATGGCATCCGGTGCCTGCGCGCCGACGGCGGGGCCTCGGCAGCCGACCTGCTCCTACAGCTCCAGGCCGACCAGCTGGGGGTGCCGGTGGCCCGGTCGCAGGTGAGGGAGACAACCGCCCTCGGGGCCGCCTACCTCGCCGGCCTGGGCGTGGGGGTGTGGGCCTCGCCGGCCGAGGTGGCCGCCTGCTGGCACCTGGACCGTGAGTTCCGGCCCGGCCCGGGACGGGCCGGGCCGGAAGGCGCCCACTCCAGCTGGCTCCGGGCCCTGGAGAGAGCAAGGGGCTGGGCCCCCGGTTAGCGCTCCTCGCCCTTAGATCCGGAAGCCCTAGGTACGGAGCGGGGCCGGCGCCAGCGGCGCCGGCGCCCGGCCCTCCATCCCCTCTCCCCGCTTGGCGTAGCGGTCAACGTACTCCTGGCCCGACAGGGAGGCGATCTCGAACATCACCTCGTCTGTCAGCTCCCGCAGGACGAGGGGGTCGGCAGCGCGCTCCAGGTACCGCTCCAGCGGGACCGGAGGCGAGAACCGGACCGTCACGGAACGGAAGACCCTCGGGCGCACCCGCCCGATGGGCAGCACCTCGGCCGTGCCGATCATGGCCACCGGTATCACGGGAACCCGGCACTCGAGGGCCAGGCGGGCCACCCCCGTGTGCCCACGGTAGAGGCGGCCGTCGGGCGAGCGGGTCCCCTCGGGGTAGATGCCGAACAACCTTCCGGCCTCCAGCACCTCCCGGGCCGCGGCCAGGGCTCCCTCGGAGGCCGCCCCGCCCGTGCGCTTGATGGGGATCTGACCGGTGGAGCGGAAGAACCACGCCTTGCGAGGGTCCTCGAAGTACTCCGCCTTGGCCACGAAGGTCAGTCGCCGGCGTAGCACCAGGGGAAGGAAGATGGAGTCGCAGAACGACAGGTGGTTGCTGGCCAGTATCGCCGCTCCCCGGCGGGGCACGTGACGGGCCCCCTCCACCCTGACCCGGTAGAGCAGGACCAGGATGGGGGTGAGCACGGCCTTGATCACCCAGTAGGCCACGCCGCAGCGTACAGCCGGTCCGCGGGTCGGCACCGAGCTACCTTTACCGCCCGATGCCCACGGCCCGGGGCCTTACCGAGCGCGGCCGCCAGCGCCGGCGCCAACTTCTCGACCATGCCGCCCGTCGCTTCGCTACAGGCGGCTACGACCCCACCCCGGTGGCCGGCATCGTGGAGGACCTGGGGGTGGGCAAGGGTGTCTTCTACTGGTACTTCTCCTCCAAGGAGGAGCTGTTCAGGGAGATCCTGCGGGAGGCTCAGCAGGACCTGCGCCGGCGCCAGCAACAGGCCATAGATGGCGAGCCGGACCCCGTGCGGCGGCTGGAGCTGGGCATCCGGGCCTCCCTGGGGTGGCTGGCCGAGCACAGGCACCTCGCCACGCTGTTCAGCTTCGCCCGCAGCGACGAGCGCTTCTCCACCATGGTGAGCCACGGAGACGACGTGGCGGTGGCCGATGCCCTCCGACACGTGAAGGAGGGCATCGTGGCAGGCCGCATCCGTGACGCCGACCCCCTCGCCCTCACCCATGCCATGGTGGGGGTCATAAACCACCTGGCCCGCACCATGGTGCTGGAGGGGGGCGCCGATCCCGGGGAGGTGGCAGAGGAGGCGGTGGCCTTCTGCCTGGGGGGGCTGCTGGCGCCCGGCCAGGCGCCGGCGCCGGTTCCAGGGCACATGGGCCCGGTGGGCAGGGCGGCCCTTTCGTAGGACTACCATCCCACCTGGGCCGGGACCGGGGCGGCGCGCCTGTCAGGTGCGGAGGTGGCTGTGGTCCTGCTCCGCCCTGGCCTTCAGGTCGTCGAGAGCGGTGTGGATGATGCGGCCCTCGGCCCGGCGCTTCACGAAGCCGGGGATTGGCACGCGCAGCTCCACGTCCAGGTGGTAGACGGCCTCGGTGTCGCCCCCTTCGGTGGGCTCGAAGATGTAATGGCCGTCCAGGCGGGACGTCAGGTCCCCCCTGGACTGGACCCAGGAGAGGGACCCGGGCGCCCCGCTGTAGTCGTAGGAAAGCGTGTAGGTCGTGCTCCTCCCGAAGGCGGCGGCACGGAAGGTCACCTCGACCGGCCTGCCCTCGTCGTCCCGGCGCTCGACCTGGACGGACTTGATGTCCGGCACCCACTCGGCGTACCGCTCGAAGTCCGTGATCACGGCGAAGCACCGGTCGGCAGGGGCCCTTATGACCGTGCGCTGTGTCGCCTGCTCCGTCACCCCATCCTCCTGTGAGCGAACCGCCCTGCAGCGTAGCGAGGGGCGTCTGCCTCGAGGACCTGGGCCAGGCGGGCAGCCAGGAGGTCGTAGGAGAAGAAGCGCTCCACCCTCTCTCTCGCCCGGCGGCCCAGGCGGGCCCTGGTGGCCTCGTCGTCGAGCAGCCGGGCCAGGCTCGAGGCCACGGCAGCCGGGTCGCCCGGCCTGTCCACCACCAGGCCGGTCCTCTCGTGCAGCACGGCCTCCGGGGCCCCGCCGCTGCGCCCGGCGACCGAGGGAACACCACAGGCGGCCGCCTCCAGGAACACGATGCCGAAGCCTTCCTGCTCGAGGCCCGCCCACCGGGTGCGGCAGGCCTGGACGAACACGTCAGCGGCGCCGTACAGGAAGGGCAGGTGGGCACCGTCCACCCGCCCCAGGAGGCGAACGGGGGCCCCGGTGGCGGCCACCAGCTCCCGGAGCTGGCCCTCCTGGCGCCCGGTACCGGCTATGGCGACGGTGAGGTCGGAACGGGACGGGGCCAGCCTGGCCACAGCCCGTATGAGGGTGTCCATTCCCTTGCGGGGTACGAGACGGCCCACGCTCAGCACCAGGCGGCCGTCGGGGGGAAGGCCGCTGGCTACCCGGGCGGTCCGGCGCTCCTCGGGCGTGAGGGGCCGGAAGCGGTGATGGTCGACCCCGGGCGTTATGTCCACGAACGGCGGGAGAGGCGGCACCGGCTGCTCCTGGCGGCGGTACGGGAGCGCCCCAGTGCGGGCGAGCCGGCGGGCCTCGGCCTCGGTCCAGCGTCCGCCCGTCACCACCAGCTCGGCCCCCCTGAGCACCTTTGCCATGGCCCAGCGTGTCCCCGGGAGCCGACCGGGCACGCTCACCTCGGCCCCGTGCAGTATCACCGCGTAGGGCAGGCCCAGGGACGGGCCGAGGAGGCCCACGGGGAAGAGTGGGTCGAGGACCACCAGGCTCGATCCGGTCCTGTCTGCCACATGGCGGATCCTCCTGGCCAGGCGGGGGGTGGGCAGGAGCATGGGCACCGGGACCCGCTCGATAGGGAACCCCTGGCCCGCATCGAACCGGGCGGCGCCGGGCAGGTCGATGGTGAGCACGCTGAAGGACTCCGGTGGAAGCCGGCGCCACAGCTCCCACAGGTAGGTCTGGATCCCCCCGATCTTGGGCGGGAAGTCGTTGGTGACGAGAAGGTGCCTCACCGGGGCGTCACGTGGGGCGAGGCCCGGGGGTTGCGTCCCGGGCGGCTCCTTGCGCCCAGGCGCTGGCGGCCGGCGGCCTGATGGCGCCGGCGGTCACCCGGGCCAGCTCGGCTAGGACACCGGGGTCCCCCTCGCCCCCCATCCGGGCCAGCAGGTCCTGCCTCCCCAGGCGAGCGGCGGCCCACACGGCGTGGCCCCGGACCAGGGGATCAGGGTGGGAAAGGCAGGCCCTCAGGGCTGCTTCGACCTCGGGCTCCGAACCCTCGGCGATGTTGCCCAGCGCCACCAGGGCGTTGCGGCGCAGGTAGCGGGCCTGCCGGCGGGGGATGTACCAGCGGCCGAAGTGCTCGAGCAGGGTGGCGTCGTCCTGGGCGAGCAACCACGCCAGGTCGACCCAGGCCTCGTCGTCGGCGCCGGCAGGGGGCGGTGGGCGGCGGCGCTCGGCGGCCCGGTTGGCCGGGCAGGCCTCCTGGCATTCGTCACAACCGTAGATGCGCCCTCCCAGCGCCTCACGCTGCTCGGGGGGGAACCAGCCCGGCGCTTCCAGCAGCCAGGCCAGGCAGCGACGGGCATCTAGCACCCCGGGAGCCACCAGGGCGCCCGTGGGGCAGGCGGCGAGGCAGCGGGCGCAGGACCGGCAGCCGTCGCCGACCCGCTCGGCGGAGGCCGGCAGCGGGGCGTCGGTCACCACTGACCCCAGGACGTACCAGGAGCCCAGGCGGGGCAGGAGCAACAGGGTGTTCTTCCCGTACCAGCCCAGGCCCGCCCGGTAGGCCGCCTCCCTGTCCACGAGGGAGTTGTCGTCGACCAGGACCCGGGCCCGCCACCCCGCATCCTGCAGATGCCCTGCCAACGACCCCAGGGCATCCCGCAACGGCTGGTAATGGTCCTGCCAGGAGTACCTGGCCACCCGCCCGCGAGGGGTGCCCGCCCTGGCAGGAATGGCGACCGGGACCGGCTCCTTGGTCGGCATGCCGACGGCCCGGCCCGGATCGGCCCGGCGGCCTATCCCTGCCTCGTGGCCCGGCTCGGCCCGGCGGCCTATCCCTGCCTCGTGGCCCGGCTCGGCCCGTCGGTACGAGCGGGCTCCCACCAGGAGGGAGCGAGCACCGGGGAGGGCCTGCCCGGGATCCGTCGAACGCACCGGGTTCCCGTAGGTGAAGTGCATGCCGGCATGCAAGCCAGCGTTCCGCCGCTCCTCCAGGACGCGCCTCGTGCCCAAGAAAGGGTCGGCCCTGGCCACCCCGATGGCGTCCAGACCCGCCCGCCGGCCCAGCTCCAGCAGGTCGGCGGCGAGGGACGCCATCGCCTCCCGGGAAGGGGCGGGTTCCTCGTGGTCGGCCCCGGGCACCATGGGACCATCGTGTCATGAGCGGGCGGGAAGCATGGAGGGCGGTGGGGCGAGGGTTCCTGGTCCGGGGGCCGGGGGCACCGAGGGGTCGGGTAGGAGCGCGGGTGGGACGGCGCCCGGTGGGGACGGCCCGAGGGGGGCAGGGGCAGGTGACCTGCGGCTCCGGCCTGCAACCCCGGGCCTGCGAGCGGAGCCAGGCAACCGACGGCGCCCGGCCCCTGGCCGGACTATCCCGCCCGCCTGCGGTGGCGCAGCCGGGGGACCAACCCGGCCTGGCCCAGGAGACGCACGGCCCGGGCCTCCTCGGCATCGATGACCACCGCCCGGCCCGGCTCCTCCTCGAGGAGGAACGTCACGACACAGTCATTGCAGGCGTCCGTGTGCTGGCAGCAGCACTCGTCACAGTCGATGGTCAGCCCGGTCATGCCCACCACTGTGACGAAAGGGTGTGACAGGTCCCGGGAGATGACCCATGACTGCGGGGGCCAAGACGGTCAGGAGCCCCCCCGGCCAGGACCGGGCTCGAGCGGTCCCGTGGTGAGGGGCTCGATGTCGGCTCCGGAGCCGCACCAGCGGCAGGTGACGTCGTTCACCTGTTCATCCAGGACCACCACCTCCTCCACGTTCAGCTCGCCCCCCAGCGTGTAGTGGTGGAAGGCTCGCACCGTGCGCGTGGTGGTCACGTCGAAGCGGGTCCGGTTCCCGCACGCCCGGCACCGGAACCGCCGGCTCTCCCCGGGGTGCTCCGGGGCGGGCGGGAAGGGCGATGGGGCCACCATGACCCAAAGCTAGCCTCCGCCCCCATGAACCCCCGGTTGCGAGCTGTGTGCGACCTCTCCGTGGCCGAGGTGCGGGAGTACGCCGGGCGCCACGAGTACGACGGGGTGGTCCAGGACCTCTCCCCCGCCGGCGTGGCGGCCGGTCTGGCCCGGCTGGGCGGCGGCCCGGCTGAGGCCGATCCCCACGACGAGGCCCACCTGGCAGCGGCCGAGGCCGGGTTGCGGGCCTGGTACGGGATAGCCGAGATGCACCGGCGAAACCCGCTGGTCCACCTGGCCAACCTGGACCTGGCCAGCTACGACCGGGAGTACGCCCCGCCCGAGGAGCGGGCCGAGGCCCGCCGGCGCCACCTCTCCGCCTGGCCCGAGGCAGTGGACGGGGCCCTCCAGGCCCTGGACCAGGTACCGGCCCCGGTCGCATCCTCCCTGCTCGGGGCGGCTCGCGGCCTGGCTGCGGGCCTCGGGGATGAGGCCGGGCCCGAGGCCCACAGCGCCCACAGCCGCCTCGTGGCCCACCTGGAGAGAGCAGCCCGGGAAGGGCCGCCCGAGGTGGCCCTGGGGGGAGCGGTCCTCGCCCGGGTCATGGGGGACCCCGAGGCCCTGCCGGTCGACCTCGGGCGCCTGGCAGAGCGGGCCGACCGTGAGAGGGCCCGGTTGCGGGAGCTGACGGCCCAGGCCTGCGAGCAGTTTCGTCCCGCGCTGGAGCCCGGCGGGATCCCCGCCCTCCTTGCCGAGCTGGATGGCGACCACCCCGGCCCCGATGGCATCTCCTCGGAGGCGAGCGCCCAGATCGACCAGCTCCGGGCCTTCGTCACCGAGGCGGACCTGCTCCCCGATCTGGGAGGAACCTGCCTGGTCGGCCCCGCCCCGGCGTCGCGCCGGTGGGCCATGGCCATGATGTCGTGGGCCGCCCCTTCCGAGCCCGAAGCGCCCGCCTGGTACTACGTCAACCCGCCCGACCCGTCCTGGAGCCCCGAGGAGCAGGAGCAGTGGCTGGCCGTGTTCAGCCGCACCACCCTCCCCGCCATCACGGCCCATGAGGTCGTGCCCGGTCACTTCGCCCACGGCCAGATGCTGCGCCGGGTCAGGGGCGAGGTGCGCAGGACCCTCTTCTCCCCGGCCTTCGTCGAGGGATGGGCCCACTTCGGCGAGGAGCTCATGGTGGAGGCCGGGTTCCGGTCCCGCGACCCCCGCTTCGCCCTCGGGGTCTGGCTCGAGGGGCTGGTCCGGGTCACCCGCCTGGCGGTGGCCATCGGCATCCACACCGGTGCCATGGACCTGGCCGAGGCCGTGCACCGGTTCGAGACCGACGCCTTCATGGGCGGCCGGGCCGCCCGCAGCGAGGCCGAACGGGCCACCTTCGACCCCACCTACGGCCGTTACACATGGGGCAAGCTGGAGATACGAGCCCTGCGTGACGAGGCTGTGGCCCGCTGGGGCCGCCGGTACGGCCACCGGAGGTTCCACGAGTCGCTCCTCGCCCTCGGTGCCCCACCCCTCGGTCTGATGGGAGACGCCCTGGACGGGGCCTGAGAAGCGGCGCCCGGGCGCTCCTTCGTGCCGCCCCGGGCCTGGGCCACAGCCCGGCGGTAGCCTCCGGCCATGGTCCACGCCTTCGTCCTCATAGACGCCGAACCCGCCCGCATCGCCGACCTGGCCCAGGAGCTGGCCGACGTCGAGGGGGTGTCGGAGGTCTACTCCGTGGCGGGCGAGACGGCAGACCTGGTGGTGGTGGTGAGGGTGCGCCGGCACGAGGAGCTGGCCGAGGTGGTGACCAGGCGGATAGTGGAGCACCCGGGGATCCTGGCCACCTCCACCATGATCGCCTTCCAGTCCTACAGCCGCCACGACCTCGAGGCCATGTGGGACCTGGGGCGGGGCTGACGGGCAGGAGGCTGGCTGCCCAGCGACCGGCGCTCGAGGACGGCGCCTCGGGGCCGCAGGGCGCCCCCGGCGCCCGGCGGCCACAGGCGCCACCACCCTCCCGGCGACCCCTACGGGACGGCTCCTCCCTCCGCCTCCCGGGCCGCCTTGGAGGTACGCACCAACCCGTCCAGCACCTCCGCCGCCCGGCCCCCGTCGATGGCCGCCTGGGCCCTTTCCACCCCCTCGCCGAGGTCGTCGGCAAGGCCGGCCACGACCAGGCCGGCCGCCGCGTTGAGCACGACTATGTCCCGTTCCGGTCCGCCCTCTCCGTCGAGCACCCGGTGCGCCACCCGGGCATTGGCCCCGGCGTCTCCCCCGAGGAGCGCCTCGGGAGGGGCCAGGGCCAGGCCCAGGCGGGAGGGGTCGACGTCGAACCGGCGCAGCTCGCCCCCCGGCTCCAGGCACAACGCTGTAGACGGCCCCGTGGTGGACAGCTCGTCCAGGCCGTCGTGGCCCCAAACCACCATGGCCCTGGCGGCTCCGTTCCTAGCCAGGACCCCGAGCATCTTCTCCGCCATGGCCGGGTCGCTCACCCCCACCACCTGCCGGCGAGCCCGGGCGGGGTTGGCCAGAGGCCCCAGGAAGTTGAACACCGTGGCCACGCCCAGCTCCCGGCGCACCGGGGCAGCGTGGCGCATGGCAGGGTGGAAGCGGGGGGCGAAGCAGAACCCCATCCCCACCTCCTCGATGCAGCGCGCCACCCCCTCGGGTCCGAGGTCGATCACGACCCCCAGGGCCTCCAGCACGTCGGCCGACCCGCTGGCCGAGCTGGCCGCCCGTCCCCCGTGCTTGCACACGGGAGCCCCGGCGCCCGCCACCACCAGGGCCGCGATGGTGGAGACGTTCACCGTATGGCGCCGGTCCCCCCCGGTCCCGCACGTGTCCACCAGGCGCTCCGCCACCCCGGGGGGCACGGGTACGGGCTCGGCGTGGGCCAGCATGGCCCGCACCAGGCCGGCCATCTCCTCCACCGTCTCGCCGCGGAGTCGCAAGGCCGTGACGAAGGCGGCTATCTGGGCCGGCGTGGCGTTCCCCGCCAGGATGTCGCCCAGGGCCGCCCCCGCCTCGTCGCCCGAGAGCGTCTCGCCCTGCAGGAGCCTCCCCAACACCGATGGCCAGGCGAAATCCATCCCGGCGAGGCTAACCCGCTTTGCCCACTGCCGCCGGTCCCCCGCCTCCCGCCTCCCCTCAAGCAGTTCGCCGGCGCTGGCGGAGGATCCTCCTCCGTTCCCGCTCGGTGGCTCCCCCCCACACCCCTTCCCGCTCCCCCTTGGACAGGGCGTGCTCGAGGCAAGCCTGGCGCACCTGGCAGCGCCCGCACACGGCCTTGGCCCTGCCCGCCTCCTCTTCGGCCTCGGGGTAGAAGATCTGAGGGTCGAGCCCCCGGCAGGCGGCCCGCTGGCGCCAGGAGTGGAGTTTCACCTCCGGTGAACTATTACCGCCCCCGGCCCCCCTCAACCAGTTCGTGAGCCGACCGGGGCCCGTGGGAAGATCACCATCCGCGATGCCACGAGCCCGCACCGTCTTCAGCCGCCGTGCCGCACTGGACCGCCTGGCAAGGGAGAGCTTCGACGTCCTGGTGCTGGGCGGGGGCATCACCGGGGTGGGCGTGGCCCTGGACGCAGCCGCCCGGGGCCTGCGCACGGCCCTGGTGGAGCGGGAGGACCTGGCCTCCGGCACCTCCTCCCGCTCCTCCAAGCTCGTCCACGGCGGGCTGCGCTACCTCCAGCAGCACGAGTTCGCCCTGGTGCACGAGAGCCTGGCCGAGCGCCGGCACCTGCTCGCCAACGCCCCTCACCTCGTGCACCCCATGGAGTTCCTGATACCTCGGTTCGGGAACGCCACCGGGGCCCGGACCGTCAGCACCGGGCTGTGGGTCTACGACCTCGCCGGGGGATGGCGCATCGGCCATTGGCACCGCCGGGTGAGCCCGGCATGGGCCCACCGCCGCCTCCCGGCCCTCCGGCCCGACCGGCTGGTGGGGGGATGGACCTACTGGGACGCCCATGCCGACGACGCCCGCCTGACGCTGGCCATAGCCCGGACCGCCGCCCTCCACCATGGAGCGGCCGTCGCCACCTACACGCCGGCCACGGGCTTCTTGATGGACGGGGCGGGGAAGGTGGTGGGGGCCAGGGTGGCGCCGGCGGGTGGCGAGGAGATGGAGGTCAGGGCCGGGGTGGTGGTGAACGCCACCGGGGTGTGGGCCGACCAGGTCGAGTGGTGGGCCGAGGGCCGGGCCGGGGCTGGCCACCACCCGGAGCGCCCTGGCATCCGGCCGGCCAAGGGGGTGCACGTCACCGTGCCCGCCAACCGGCTGCCCACCGACCTGGCCGTGGTCCTGCCCGTACCGGGGGACCGGCGCACGATCTTCGTGGTGCCCTGGGGGGGCCAGGTCTACCTGGGCACCACCGACACCGACTACCGGGGGTCGCTCGAGGACCCCCGAGCCACCCCCGATGACGTGGGCTACATCCTGGAGGCGGCCAACCACTCCCTCACCACCCACCTGTCGCCGGCCGACGTGACCGGCGTGTGGGCGGGCCTGCGGCCCCTGCTCGCCGACGACAGGGTGCCGGCCCGTACCGCCGACCTCTCACGCCGCCACCAGGTGGGCGTGTCCCCGAGCGGCCTGGTCACGGTCACCGGGGGCAAGCTCACCACCTACCGCCTGATGGCAGCCGACACCGTGGACCGGGTGGTCGGCCTCCTCGGGCGGGGGAGCCGGCGCAGCCCGACCGCCTCCCTCCGCCTCCACGGGGCGGCCGGGGGGGGTCACCGGGCTGGGCCGCCCGGGACCGACCCCGCCCTGTGGGACCACCTGACCCGGCGGTACGGGGCCGAGGCGGGGTCCGTGCTGGCCCTGGCCCGGACCCGGCCCGAGCTGGCCCGCCCCCTGGTCGAGGGGCTTCCCTACCTGGTGGCCGAGGCGGTGTGGGCGGCCCGCTACGAGATGGCCCACACCCTGGAGGACGTCCTCTCCCGGCGCACCCGGGCCCTGCTCCGGGACCGCCTGGCCACGGCCCGCGCCGCCCCCGAGGTGGCCGGCGTCCTGGCCGGCGAGATGGGGTGGGACAGCGAGGAGACCGCCCGCCAGGTGGCCTCGCTCGTGGAGAGGGTTGCCACCGAGGGCCGGCTCGCCGGCCTCGCCGTCCCCGAGCCCGTGACCCCCCGCTGAGCCGGCCGTGGTCACCCTGCCCCCCGTCCCCCTGGCGAGCGGCGCCCGCAGGCGCCTGGGCGCCACCCCGGTGGAGATCGGGGACCGGGTGCTGGAGCGGTTGCGGGACGCCTGCCCGGCGGTGGAGGAGGGGGAGGAGGCCCGCCTGGGAGCCGCCCGGGACTGGTGGCCCCTGTCCCTGCACTGGGCCCGGGAGGGCCTGGTCCCGGCCCTCCCGGGGGCGGTGGCCCGGCCCGAGAGCACGGCCCAGGTGGCCGGAGTGGTGGCGATCTGCGCCAAGCACGGTGTCCCCGTCACGGTGGTGGCCGGCCGCAGCGGGGTCTGCGGGGGGGCGGTGCCGGCCTATGGGGGCCTGGCCCTGGACCTGGTGGGGCTGGCGGGCGTGGAGGAGGTCGATGTCCGCTCCCTCCTGGTCCGGGTGGCGGCCGGCACCTTCGGCCTCGACCTCGAGGGAGCCTTGAGGGAAGGGCACGGCCTGACCCTCGGGCACTGGCCCCAGTCCATCCAGCTGTCCACCGTGGGGGGCTGGCTGGCCTGCCGATCGGCGGGCCAGTACTCCACCCGTTACGGCAAGATCGAGGACATGGTGACGGGCCTGCAGGTGGTGCTGGCCTCGGGCCAGGTGGTGGAGACGGGGGGACGGGCACCCCGGGCTGCCACCGGGCCCGACCTCAATCAGTTGTTCGTGGGCAGCGAGGGCACCCTGGGGGTCATCACCAAGGCCTGGCTCCGGGCCCACCCCCGGCCCCCCTGCGAGCGGATGGGGGCCTGGGGGTTCGCGGCCTTCGACGCCGGCCTGGAGGCCTGTCGCCGGGCCCTGCGGCGGGGCGCCACCCCTGCGGTCCTGCGCCTCTACGACCGGGCCGAGGCGTCCCGGCACTTCGGGGCCGAGGAGGATGGCGTGCTGATCGCCCTCGACGAGGGCGATCAGCTGGTGGTGGAGGCGGCCATGACCGTGCTGGCCGAGGAGTGCCGGGCAGCAGGGGGCCGACCCCTCGGCGAGGGCCTGGTGCGGAGGTGGCTGGAGACCCGCAACGACGTCCCCCCCCTGGCCGCCCTCACCGAGGCCGGGATCGTGGTGGACACCGTCGAGGTGGCGGGGCGCTGGTCGGTGCTGGCGGCCCTCTACCACCGGGGGACGGAGGCCCTGGCCTCGGTGGAAGGGACGGTGGCGGCCTCCGCCCACCTTTCCCACGCCTACCTGGACGGGGCCTGCCTCTACTTCACCTTCGCCGGCCAGGGCCGGGACGACCCCGAATGGGCGGAGGGCTACTACCGGGCGGCCTGGGACGCCATCATGGGCGCCACCTTGAGCTCGGGAGCGGCCATCAGCCACCACCACGGCATCGGGCTGAACCGGGGCCGGTTCCTCGCCGCCGGCCTGGGGCCGGCCTTCCCCGTGCTGGTGAGGCTCAAGGAGGCCCTCGACCCGGCGGGGATCCTCAACCCGGGCAAGCTGGGCCTCCCCTCGCGCTTCGGGCCACTGCCGTGGCCATGACGGGTGAGCGGACAGGAGAGGTGGAGGGCAGGGAGCTGCCTTTCGCCAAGGAGCGGGTCAGGAAGGACCGAGGAACATGAGCATCCTGGTGGTTGACGCCGGCACCAGCGGCGTGCGGGGGGCCGTCGTCGAGGGGGACGGGACGGTGAGCCACACCGTCCACCGGCGGGTGCCGCCCAGCTCCCCTGCTCCCGGGTTCGTGGAGTTGGACGCCCGGGTGCTGGCGGAGGCGGCGCTGGAGGTGGCAAGCGAGGCGCTCTCGGCGGGCGGCCCGGTGGAGGCGGTGGGGATCGCCAACCAGCGGGCCACCACCATCGTGTGGGACCGGGCCACCGGGGAGCCGGTGGGGCCGGGCATCAGCTGGCAGGACCTGCGCACGGCCGGGATGTGCCTCAGCCTGGCAGCCCAGGGGATCCGCCTCGCACCCAGCGTGTCGGCCACCAAGCTGGCCATGCTGCTCGACCTGTCCGACCCCGACCGGTCCCGGGACCTGTGCTTCGGGACCGTGGAGACCTGGCTGGCCTGGACCCTCTCCAAGGGGTCTGTCCACGTGACCGACGCCACCAACGCGGGGGTGACCGGCCTGGTGGAGGGGGAGACGCCGGTGTGGTCGGAGCGCATCCTGGCCGCCCTGCGCATACCGGCCTCGGTCCTGCCCACCATCGTCGACTCCTCGGGGCCGGTGGGCGAGGCCACCGCCCTGCCGGGGGCGCCCCCCATCACCGGGCTGGCGGGTGACCAGCAGGCGTCGCTGGTGGGCCAGGGCTGCACCAGGCCGGGGCTGGCCAAGGCCACCTTCGGCACGGGCGGGATGCTGGACCAGTGCACCGGGGAGGGCCGGCCCGGCTTCGACACCCGCGGCGAAGGAGGGTGCTTCCCCATCGTGGCGTGGCGCCGGCAAGGGAGGTTGCGCTGGGGGGTCGAGGCCGTCATGCTCACCGCCGGCACGGCCGTGGACTGGCTGGTGGACGACCTCGGCATCCTGGGCTCGGCGGCCGAGTCCGATGCCGTGGCCGCTTCCTGCCCCGACACCGGGGACGTGTGGTTCGTGCCGTCCCTCCTGGGGCTGGGCACGCCGGTGTGGGACTTCGGCGCCCGGGGGCTCCTGATCGGCCTGACCAGGGGGACGGGACGACCCGAGGTGGTGCGGGCGGTGCTAGAAGGGGTGGCTCATCGGGGAGCCGACCTCGTGGAGGCGGCAGAGAGGGACTCGGGGTTGCCCATCGCTTCGGTCAGGGTTGATGGAGGGATGAGCGCCAACGACACGTTCCTCCAGCTCCTGGCCGACGCCACCAGCCGGCCCGTCGAGGTGTCGCCGGTGCTGGAGGCGACGACCCTGGGGGCGGCCTACCTGGCCGGCATGGCCGTGGGCACCTGGTCGGACGAGGAGGAGGTGGCCGAGGCCTGGTCGCCCCGGAAGGTGGTCGAGCCCTACCAGGGACCGGGTGCGGAATCCCGGGCCCGGGCCGCCAGGGAGAGGTGGCTGGAAGCCCGGTCCCGGGCCGAGCGCACCGTGCCGGAGCTGTCAGCCCTGGAGTTCTGAGGACCAGCTTGGACGCCCCCGGCCCCGGGCAGCTGGGTACGATGGATGGCGCATGGGGTTGACAAGCTTCCGGGCCTTTGGCCACCGCCATGATGCGGGGAGGCAGGCCGCCCTGGCCACGGTCTGCGCCGTGCTGTTCCTCACCTTCTTGGACAACACGATCGTGGCCGCAGCCATGGCCGACATCTACTCCACCCTGCACGCCGGGGTGTCCCAGCTGCAGTGGATCGTGGACGGCTACGCCCTGGCCTTTGCCGCCTTGATGCTCACGGGCGGCACCCTCGGCGACCTGTTCGGGCGCAAGTCGGTGATGCTCTCCGGGGTAGCCATCTTCTGCGCCGGCTCGATCCTGGCCGCCCTGGCGCCCAGCAGCTCGGTGCTGATCGGGGCCCGGGTCATCATGGGCCTCGGCGCCGCCGCTTCGGAGCCCGGCACCCTGTCGGTCATCCGCCACCTGTACCCCGAGCGCCGGGCCCGGGCCCGGGCCATCGGCGGCTGGGCGGCCGTCTCGGGCACGGCCCTGGCCCTCGGCCCCGTGATCGGGGGCGCCATCGTAGGGTTCTCCAGCTGGCGGGGCATCTTCTGGTTCAACCTGGGCTTCGGGGTGCTGGCCATCATCGCCGCCGCCCTTACGGTGCCCGAGACCTCCGACCCCGAGGGCAGGCACCTGGACCCGGCCGGCCTGGCCCTCGGCGGTGGGGCCATCGCCGTGGGGACCTATGCCGCCATCGAGGGGGAGGCGGTGGGGTACACGACCTGGTGGGTCGTCCTGGCCTTCGTCTGCGCCATCCTGGCCATCCTGGCCTTCCCCCGGGTGGAGAGGATGGTGAGGAGCCCCGTCCTCTCACCGGGGCTGTTCCGCAACCGCAGCTTCACGGGGGCCAACTGGGGCGCCTTCGCTGTCTTCTTCGGCATCTTCGCCATCTTCTTCTTCGTGCTCCTCTACCTGGAGGTGATCGTCAGCACCTCCGCCTACAAGACGGTGATCGAGTTCCTGCCCATGGCCGTGGGCATGATCGCCGCCTCGGCGCTCACCGGGTTCTGGGTGGCCAAGGTGGGGCCGCGCCTGCCCATGGCCACCGGGTGCCTGCTGGGCGGCGCCGGCCTGCTCCTGACGGACGCCTACATCGGGCCCCACGTGGGCTTCGCCACCATGGCCTGGACCCTCGCCATCGCCGGCATCGGCTTCGGGATGGCCATCGTGCCCGCCACCTCCGCCGCCCTCTCGGCCGTCCGCCCCGAGCGCTCGGGCATGGCGGCCTCCGTCACCAACACCAGCCGGGAGCTGGGAGCGGTCATCGGGGTGGCCTGCCTGGGAGCGGTGGTGGACTCACAGCTCACCGGGCACCTGGCCGCCTCCCTCAAGAAGCTGGGCCTGCCCCCCAACCTGCAGAGCTTCATCATCACCTCGGTCACCTCCGGTGGCCTGAGCAGCAAGTCCTCCGTAGCCAAGGCGCAGAAGAGCTTCGGCCACATCGTGACCCAGGTCATCAACGCCGCCTACGGCGCCTTCTACGCCGGCATCAACGTGGCCCTGCTGCTCTCGGCGGCCCTCATCCTGTCAGCCGCCGTGGTGGCGATCGTGATGGTGCACCGCCGCCCGGCCCCGCTGGAGGAAGCGGCCGGCGCCCTGGACCTGGCCGTCGCAGGGGACGGGGTGGAAGGACCAGCGGGCGGCCCGGAGAGCGATGGCGGTCCCCGGCCCCGCACAGAGGCGGAGGTCGGCGCTCGCCCTTCCCTCCGGCGCCACGAGCGTCCCCGGTCCCGTCTGCGACGAGGCCCGGGGCGCCCACGGCGACGCCGGCGTCACGGGGTGGCCCGGGGGTCGGGGGAGCTGGCCCCGAATGGGCACGGACCTCCCGGCGGAGGGCAAGGAAGGCTGCGCCGGCTGGTGCGGCCCCGACGGGATCGGGGCTGAGCGACGCCGAGCCGGCTCCGCCGGCCTCGGGACCCAGCCAGGGACTACAGGACCCGGGCGGTGGCTCGCCGCCCGGGGAGCTTGACCACCTCGATGGCGTTGGGCAGCTGCTCCTTGATGTCGCTGGCATGGGTGACGACCAGGACCTGGCGGAACCGCCCCCGCAGCCGCTCCAGGGCCAGCAGCATCCGCTCTTTGCGCTCGTCGTCCAAGGGGCCGAAAACCTCGTCCAGCACGAGCAGCCCCACGGCGCCGCCGGACTGGAAGCGGACCTGCTCGCTTATGGCGACGCGCAGGGCCAGGTTGGCCAGGTCGGTCTCCGAGCCCGAGAAGCGGCGCATCCCGTAGCTGGTCCCCTGGTCGCGTATCTGGATCTCGTAGGTCTCCGGGTCCACCTCCAGCTGGTCGTACTCGTGGTCGGTGAGCTCGGCGAAGAGCTCTCCCGCCTGGGCCGACAGGCGCGGCCCCACCGTGGCCACCACGGTGTTGCGAAATGCCCCCAGAAGCTCGGCCGTCCTGCCCAGGTGGCGGCTCTCGTCAGCCAGGTCCCCCAGGCGGCGGTGCTGGGCCTGAGCCTCCTCCAGGCGGGCCTCGGCTCCCTGGAGGGCGGCCTGGGCCCGGGCCAGGCCGAGCTGGGCCTCCTGGGCCGCCGAGGCAGCCCGTCCTGCTTCCTCCCGGGCCAGCCGGTACGCCTCCCGAGCCGCCTCCAGGTCCTGGGGGCGGAAGCCGAGCCCCCGCACCTCCTCCCGCAACCCCTCGACTTGCTCCTCGAGGTCCTCCGTCCGGTGAGCCAGGTCCTCCAGCTCCCGGCGAACGGCGGGCCTGCGCTCCAGCCTCCCCCGGATCCGTGCCGCCTCGGCAGCAGCCGCCCTGCCCCGGGCAAGCTCGCCGGCCAGGTGGGCCCGGTAGCCGGAGAGGCGCTCCACCAAGCGGTCCAGCTCCCCGCCGGAGGCTTCGGCCGGCGGCAGGCCGGGACCGCCCAGGTTGGCAGCGGCCATCGACGCCAGGTCGACAGCGGTCGCCGCCGACATGGCCCGGTCCAACCGCTCCCGGGCATCATCCCGGCGCTGCCTGGCTGACTCGTAGGCCGCCTGCAGGCGTCTCGCCTCCTCCAGGGCGGACAGTGCCTCCGCCGCCTGGCGTTCGGCCTCGGAGGCGCGCTGGCGGGCTTCTCCCAAGCGGCTCAGAAGGGAGCCCAGCTCGGCCTCGGCCTCATCCAGCTCGGCCGCCCGGTGGGCCCGGACCTCCTCGAAGGCCGCTCCCAGGGCCTGGCCACACAGGGGACAGCTCGCCTCGCCCGAGAGCCCCGCCGCCTTGGCCACGGCCTCCTCGGCCCGCTGGCGCGCCGCTCGGGCCGACCCGATGCGGCCCTCCAGCTCGGCCACCGCCTGGCGAGCGACCTCCGCCTGCCGGGCCGCCTGGCCAACAGCCTCCTCGTCGGGACGGGCGGGCGGCGCCGGCACGGCGCCCGCCGCCGAGCCCAGCTCGGTGGCCGCCACCAGCACGGCGTCGACCAGCGGGAGGGCTGCCTCCAGCTCCTGCAGCGCCGCCCCCTGGGTCTCCAGGACAGCGAGGCGCTCCTCCTCCCCGGCCAGCTGGCGGTCCTCGCCGACCAGCTGCTGCTGGCGGCACCTGGCCTTGTCGAGTTCGTCCTTGGCCCGCTTCCCCTGCTCGACCAGGCGCTCCCAGTGCCGGCCCAGGTGGTCCAGGCGGTCCCGCTCCGCCTCCGCCCTGGCCTGCTCCTCAGCTGCACCGGCTGCCGCCTTGGCTCGCTCCTCGGCCCGCCCACTGGCCTCCTCGACCTGCAGGCGGTGGGCAGCGAGCTCTTCCTCCAGCTGGGACAGGTCGGCGAGCATCCCCCGCAGCCGGTCCACCTCCTCCCGACGGGCCCGGGCGTCCCTGCGGGCCTGGTCCCGTGCCGTGTCAAGAGGGGTGATGCCGAGGAGGCCCAGCACGAGGTCCCTGCGCTCCTGGGGCCTGCGCTCCGAGAAGGCGGCCAACTGGCGCTGCTCGGCAAAGACCGAGGCCCGGAAGGCGTCATCGTCCACCCCCAGGACGGAGTGCACGTAGCGGCCCGTGTCGCGTACCCCCTCGGTCACCTGGGAACCGTCGGCCCAGGCCTCGGCCCGGGCCGTTGAGGCCACCCCTGACAGCGTGCGGCGCACCAGGTAGAGGTGCCCCTCGTGCTCGAACTCCAGCTCGGCCACGCAGTCGGAGTTCACCCCCGAGGTCCGCACCTCATCCTTGGGGGTGCGGGCCACCCCCCACAAGGCCCAGAGGAACGACTCCAACAGGGTGGACTTCCCCGAGCCGTTGGGCCCGTAGATGCCCACCAGCCCCGGGGGGATATCGAGGTCCAGCTCCTCGTAGACCCGGTAATGGCGGAGGTAGAGATGGGTGACCCTCACGGGCCACCTCCGCTTGCCCCGGCCTCGGGGCGGAGCCTGGCGGTTCTCACCGGCTTCCCTCCACGGCCCTGCCCAGGTACTCCCGGCCCAGCCGGTCGATCCGGTCACGGTCGTACCCGGTCAGGTCCTGGCCTCGCACGTACCTGGCCCATTGGGCAGGCATGGCGTCCAGCTCGGGCAGCTGCACGTTGGCTTCCACCCCGGCGAACTGGGGCTCCAGCCGGCAGACCAGCGCGTCCCGGTGGGCCTCGCGGATGGCGTCGGCGGGCAGCAGCCGATAGGCCTCGGGGTCCACCCCCTCCAGGTAGAGCCGGGCCACGGCACCGGGGGGGACCTCGGAGACCCGCTCCAGCACCGCCTGAGCCAGCTCGTCCGGCCCCAGGCCGAGGGCCTCCACGGTGGGCAGGGTGACGAGGGGGCGCTGGCCCGTCAGGGGCAGGTGACGGCACACCCCGGTGTCGGTGTCGAGGGTGATGACGCCCTTCTCCCGGTCCGGCTCGTCCCCGAAGCTGAAGGTGTCGGTGGATCCCGCGTACCACATGCCCGGCCGCACCTGGGTGTGGACGTGGTAATGGCCGAGGAGGACCAGGTCGGCCCGTATGGACCCGGCATCGACCTCGATCTCGTTGATGTCGGCGTGACGGGGCTCGACCTGGGGAAGCCGGGGATGGGTGAGCAGCAGGTTGACCCGGTCCAGGCTCCGGGAGCGGTCCGCCTCGTCCAGAGCCTCCAGGGTGGCCTCCACCGTCAGCATCTGGGGGACGGCGTGGACCACCAGGCCGGGGAGCTCTATCCGCTCGTAGGCCAGTCGGTGGGCGAAGTGGAACATGGGGAAGGCGTCGGCCAGGGCGGAGTAGGGGCTGCCGGTGCCTGGCAACCGGGGGGTGTCGTGGTTGCCGCTTATGACCACCGCCACCCGGCCGTGGTCCCGGATCCGGGCCAGCGCCCTCTGGGCCACGCGAAAGGACCTGTACGTGGGCCTCGGGTGGTCGAAGATGTCGCCCAGCCAGATCACCAGGTCGGGCTCCTGGGCCAGGGCCAGGTCCACGGCGGCCTCGAAGGAGACCTCGAAGTCCCGTTCGCGCTGATTGACCCCCTCCGGGGTGGTCGCCGGGTAGTAGGAACGTCCCAGGTGGGCGTCGCCCAGGGCAGCGACAAGCACAGCAGCTCCCTCCCTCGGCTACTCCACCATGGCCGCCACGTTGGGGGCGGCGCGGGGGCGAGGGGCCGGGGGGGAGGCCACGTTGGCCACATGGCGGTCGTAGAGGTGGACCTTGGCCGGCACGGCGAAGGGGGCAGCCAGGTTGACCACCAGGCACTCCCCCGGCATCAGCGTCTGGATCTCGGGACCGAGGGCGGACAGGTCCTGCTTGGACGAACCCCTCAGGATGGAGCGGTCCTTCTCATCGGCCAGCCCGAGGATGAAGAACGTGTTGAGCTGGCTGAGGAGCTCGTCGTCGAGGAGCTTGGGCTGCTGGGTGATGGCGCAGATCCCCACCTTGAACTTCCGCCCCTCCCGGGCCAGGCGGGGGAACACGTTGGACTCTCGGTCCTTGCTCGCCGACAGCACCCGCTGGGCCTCCTCCAGGACCACGGCGACCACGGGCAGACGCTCGTGACCGGCGGGGTCCTCCAGGTAGGCGCTGGACCAGGCGTCGAGCACCCGCCGGGTGAGGAACGAGGCCACCAGGACCTCCTCGGTGGAGGCCAGCCCGCTCACGTCGATCAGCACCACCCGCCCGTCCCGCAGGTCTTGGAGGACGGCCGATCCCACTGACACGGCCGGGTCGGTGGAGATGCAGGACAGCCCCACGATGCGCCGGGCCCGACGCTGGGTCACCTGCAAGGTGTTGAGGGCCACCCGGCCGGAGAGCTCGGCGTCCCGGAAGCCGGCCAGGTCCTCCACCCGGGCGAAATCTGCCAGCCAGGAGAGCCCTTCGGCCCGGTAATGGCGTTCCAGCTCGAAGAGGGCCTCCTCCTGGGGTCGGGTCCAGTCGTGGGCGGTGCGCAGGTCGTCCACGCTCAACTCGCCCAGGCTGACGCTCAGGCTGGTGGTGCCCGGGAGGGACCGGGCGGCATAGGTACGCAGGCGCTCGGCGGCCCACGGGTGGCGGGACAGGGCGGCGCGGTACTCGCCGTGCGGGTCCACGATGAGCAGCCCGTAACGGCCCTGCCTGGTCATGACCGCGCCGGCCAGCACCTGCATGAGGTTGGACTTGCCCATCCCGGTGGTGGCGAAGATGCCGACATGGCTGGCCAGGGTCTCCCCCGGGATCCCGACCTCCACCTCCACCTCGGACTCACCGCTTCGCAGCCAACCAACGGTCAGGTCGCCCATCCTGCCTCGCAGGAAGGCGAAGTCAGCCGGCTCCGGCGAGACCACCCGGGAGAACTGGGTGGGGAGGCTCTTGGGCTTGAGGAAGGAGCGCCCGTCGGGTGACAGGTACCCGAGGCAGCGGCACTCGGCCACCCGGTAGGTGCGCCGGCCGGCGTCGTGGAGGGGATGGGCCCCGCTCTCCCCCAAGGTGTCATCGACTAGGAGGGTGCCTGCCACCCGCTCCGCCCATCCGGGCTCCCGGTGCTCGCTCCCATAGGTCACGTCCACCACCCGGAACAGGTACCGCCGCCCGGTCCCCTCGTCCACCCCGACCAGCAGCTCACCCAGGAACAGGTCCTCGTCGGGGGCGGCCCGGAACACGGCCTCGAGCACGTTGCGCCCGAACAGCCGGCCCCTGGTGGCGTCCCGGGGCCCCGGCCTGTCCGGTATGGCGCCCAGGCCCGCTCCAGGGGCGTCCATGGCCGTCCCATCAGCACTCATGCCCGCTCCATCAGGACTCATGCCCGCTCCATCAGCCGATGCCGATCGGCGAAACAGCGCTCTCGCTGCGCCAGCCCTACTCCCACTCGCTCGAGGTGCTCGTCCAGGGCCATGCGGGCCTCCGTCCGGACCCATCCCGGGCAGCCAGCCAGGCGGTCCGCCACCGACAAGGGGTAGGGATAGCCCGGGAAGGCGGCATCGTCTGCGGTGGCCGCCACCATGCCCAACGCAGTCTGGGGATCAAGGCCCAGGGGAAGGCGATGGGGCAGGTCCACCCGGAAGGCGAAGCGGGCGGCAGGATCCAACCGGGCCACCGTCACGCTGAGGGCAGGCTCCACCCCCTCGGCGGTTGCTGCCACCCGGGCCCACCAGCACGCTCGGCCCCCCAACCCGGGGTCTGCCTCAGCTTCGGCCTCCAGCTGGCCGACCAGGGGCACACCGCCGCGCGACAAGCCGGAGTGCTTGGTCACTCCGGCGACCAGGACCCCCCGCTCCGCGGCCCGGCCCAGGAACTGAGCCACCCAGGTCCCGGGAATACGCCAGTCCGGCTGGAGGTCGCCGTCCATGAGGACCAGCGCACCCGGCTCCGCCTCCTCCACGGTCCGGGCCAGCAGCTCCCACTCACCGGCATCCCGCAGCAGGTTGGCGTCCAAGGGAGCATCGGGAGACAGCTCCAGCCCCAGCTCGGCCAACCAGGCCCGGGCCGGCCCGTCGTCACCTCCGCCGAGGAGGTAGGCACGAAGCTGGCCCTCCTCCTCCTCGACAGGCTGCCCGCACCGCCACCTGGCTCGGGCCGCCCTCACCACCACCACGGCCAGGCACCGACCGTCGGCCACCGTGGCCTGCCCCCCGTCTATCCCCCACACCTCGGCCGGGCGCGGCCCCCTGGCGAGGGGTCGGAGCCGTGCCTCCGCGTCGGGAACCAGGCCGGCGTGGCCGGTGCCCCCCAGCCGCCCTGCACCCCCCGCCAGCAGGCTGGCGAGCCGGTACGCCACCGCCTCGATGGTCTCCGCTCCACCCACGCCTCCCAGCCTGCCAGGAGGGTGTGACACTTACAAGCATGTGGTTCGGCGTCCAATGTGGAGGTGACGCCTAGGGCCCGGGCCCCGGAGCCCCTCCTGGTCGAGGTCGTGGTCGGGAACCCGGCCGGCGGCCACGGAGCATCCCCGGGCCCGGCGGAGGGGATCACCGGCCGTCGCCATCGGCACCGGGGATGGGCGGCGTTCGCCGCCCTCGTCGTCCTCCTGGGCGGCCTGGCGGCTGCCGGCCCCCTCAGCCGGAGGGTGGAGAGGGGTGAGCTCCGCCGGCTGGAGGCCCAGTGGTCCACAGCCGTGGCACTCGACCTGGACCGCACGGCCTTGTCCGGCACCCTGGCCGGCCTAGCCGTGCCCTCCGACCGCGCCCTGGTCACCAGGGCGGACCGGGCCCTCAGAGCTGAGGAGGCCCGCCGCCTGGGAGTCCTAGAGGCCCAGGTGCGCTCGGACGGGGCCCTCGGCCACCGGCTGGCGACCATCCGCTCGGCCCTGGAGCAAGCAGTGGGGGCCCTGCGCGCCGACCTCCTCCCCGGGCGCTCCCCCCGGGCCGGCGCTGCCGTCAACCGGCTGAGCTCGCTCATGGCCGCGGGCCGACAGGCTCTGGGCGTCACCGCCCCGCCACCTGGGTCCCGGGCCCGCCTGAGATCGGCCGGGGCTGCGCTCGCCCACCTGCACCACTACCTGGACAGCCGGACCGGCGATGACCTGCTCCTGGTCAACGGGGCCACGCCACCCCGGGTGGTGGAGGTGGACCGCAGCCGGGTCGGGGAGGCAGACCTCGGCCTCGGCCCTGGCGCCGCCGTTTCGGCCATCGTGCCCAGAGCCGGCTTCTTGGCGGTGCTGGTCGAGGCCAGCCCCATGGGGGGGAACCTGTGGCGGGTCCCCCTCCGCCGAGGCGGCCACCCGAGGCTGCTGGCCCGGGGGGTCGAGAACGTCCTCCCGGCCGGCCCGCCCGACGCCGTGTGGACCCAGGACGCCGGGAGCCGCTTCAGGGAGGTCGATGGGGCCGGGCGGGTCCTCCTCGGCCCGGGGACCCTCAGGACCCCCCGGTGCTGCCTCTACCCCTACGAGTACCTGACCCAGGTCGTGAGCGTCGGTCCCTACCTGGCCTACAGCTTCGGCTCACCCGGCCCGGGCGTGGCCACGCGGGGGCTGGAGCTGTGGAACCCTGCCAACGGTGCCTCCCACCTGGTGGCCCGGGGCTGCGCCGACCCGCTGGCGGGAGAGGGGGACCTGCTGGCCTGGATGACCTGCTCCCGCCTCCCGGCCCTCCACGTGACGAACCTGGCCTCCGGCCTGACCCTGTCCGTAGGGGACCCCGCCGGCCTCCGGCCCGACCCGGTCGCCGCCTTCTCCCCTAACCACAGGTGGCTGGCGACCGAGATGACCAACTCCACCTCCACCAGGTCGGTCCTGGCGCTGGTGGACACCGCGACCGGCCGCCTACGCCTCATAGGCGGGGCCACCCCGGACCCTTCGCAGCCCGTCCTGGCGTGGTCCCCCCACGGGCGGCGGGTCTACTTCCTCGGTGCCGATCAGGCGGCGCCGGTGGCAACCTACGGGCTGGGAACGAGCGATGCCCTCGACCTGCGCTATCACGGCACCCCACCCGAGCCGGGGATCGTCAGCCAGCCCCTGGTGGTCCTGTCTGCCGGTAAGCTCAGCAGCGGACGGTGAGCCGGCCGGGTGGCCGCGGCCCTCCCGGTGACGGGCAGGGCTGAGGAAGGTCGGGACTCCACAGGGCAGGGTGCTGGCTAGCGGCCAGTCGGGGCGACCCGCAGGAAAGTGCCACAGAGAACAGACCGCCGATGGCGGGCTCGGCCCGCACAGGCAAGGGTGAAACGGTGCGGTAAGAGCGCACCAGCGGCCGGGGCGACCCGGCCGGCTCGGCAAACCCCACCCGGAGCAAGGCCAAGCGTGGGATGGGTGGCCCGCCCCATATCCCCAGGTAGGCCGCACAGATGGATGGCCACCCCGCCGGCGTGTTCGCCGGCGGACAGAATCCCGCCTACAGGCCGGCTCACCGTCTTTCAGGCCTCTGACAGGTTCTTCACTCCCCTACCTCCTCCCCGTGACCTGCGACTGACACATGAGCACCGAGCACCGGGTCCGCCGCTGCCCTGGTGCGGTCGTCGTCCTCGGGCCACAGATGGCCATAGACGTCGAGCGCCATTTGGGCTGACGTGTGGCCCAGGCGGGACTCACGACCCTGAGCGACTCCCGGGCCCGGATGAGGACCGAGGCGTAAAGGTGCCGGAGCTGGTGGTAGCCATCTCCGGTAGCGATGCCGAGCGGGCCGGCTGCCGACATCCAGGCTTCGGAGAAGGTCGTGCGGCGTACCGGCCCGCCCCGGGGCCCCCGTGAACACCAGGCCCTCCGGGCCCAGTCCAAATCAACGGACGTGAGCAGCCAGCTCCTCTACGACGAGGTCGGCCACCGGGATGGTCCCGGGTCTCCCAGGTGCTGTCCCCATTACCGCCCCGACCCTCGGCTGAGAAGCTCGGCCGGCACCACTATGACCGGGAGGGGCTCCTGGGTCTCGTAGGCCTCGTGACCCGAGACCCGGCCCTGCTCCTCGTAGGTGTCATCCACCAGCTGCAGCACTGTCAGGCTGGGCTCGGCCGGGTCGACGATCCAGTACCAGGCGGCGCCGCCCTCGGCGTAGATGCGCCGCTTCTCGTGCATGTCCCGCCCCCGCCCGTAGGGGGAGAGGACCTCGACCACCAGGGCCGGCCGCCCTACCACGGCCCGCTTGGTGACGTTCTCGGGTGAGGCCACGATCAAGTCGGGCTCGGGCACCTGGCCGGGCCCGATGCGCCAGGCCATGGGAGAGGGGAAGACCTCCAGCCCACAGTCGCGCGCCGGTGGATGAAGAAGGAGGATCAGCTCGCGGACGGCTCGCTGGTGGTCCGTGTCCGGGGGCGGGGTCATGACGATGGCACCGTCTAGCACCTCGTAGCGGTTGCCGTCGTCCGGCGTGCCGTCGAGGTCCTCCAGGTCCAACGCCCGGTCGAGCACCGTCTCCACCCCACCAGCATGCCAGGTCCGCTCCCCCCAGACGGCACCTGACGTGTCAGCCCTCATGGCCGCAGCTCCGGCCTGGCTCCCTGGTCCGGCTCGATCTCGGCTGCCCTGGTCCCTTGCAGTTGGCTCCCAGGTAAGCCGAGCTTCGGGTCCCCCCCACCACCCGACCTCCCGGGGCCAGGCGAACGCTCGTGAGTTGAGGACCAACTGAGGACTGGCGCACCTGGATCGGGGTAAAAGTCCTGGTCAGCCCGTTCGGGACAGAATCCCGCCTACAGGTCGGCTCACCGTCCCCCCCTCCGGCCGAGGCCCCTTGCCTACGCCTCTAGCAGCCCGTACCTCGAAGCGTTGGGCTCGTAGTCGTCGTCGACAGCGATGACCCGCCGCCCGGCGGCGTCAAGGATGGACGCCGCGACCGAGGCCCGGTAACCACTGGCGCAGTGGACCCACACCTGCCCGTCGGGCACCTCATCGAGCCGCTGAGGAAGCTCGTGGATGGGGATGTGCACGGCCTCAGGTATGTGGGATGCGTCCCACTCCTGGTTCCGCCTGACGTCGAGGACCACCACGTCCCCCCCTCGGCGGGCGGCAGCCAGGTCGGCGAAGGAGGCCGTGGCGAAGCTGGCCGGTCCCTGACCGGGGGCCCAGTCCTCAGGAGTGCCGGTTGCCGCCGCCGACGGCCGGTCGATGCCAATGCGGACCAGCTCGCGCTGGGCCTCGGCCACCTGCTCGGCACTCTCGCCGAGCAGGGTCAGGGGGGCGCCCCAAGGCATCAGCCAACCCAGGTAGGTGGCCAGGTTGCCGTCGATCCCGAAGTTGAAGCTGCCCTGCAGGTGGCCCTCGGCGAAGGCGCGCCGGTGGCGGAGGTCCACCACCCACTCACCGGCCTCGAGCCGGCGCCGCAGCTCCTGCGGGTCAGCCACGGCCGGCGGTGACAGGTCCGGGGCCTCGGGTCCGGCGGCGTTGAGCTCGCCCATGTGGGCGTAGTAAGCGGGATAGGCGTCCAGGCCGGCAAGGAGCTCGGACACGAACTCGTCCTCCTCCTTGGTCAGAGCCGGGTTCACCCGGGCCTCGGCAGCGATGGTCGAGGAGTCCCCGCTGGGCGGGGAGGCGGAGCAGAAGCTGCCGAATCCGTGCGTGGGGTAGATGGCGACCTCGGGGGGAAGCTGGGCAGCCAGGCGATGGGCCGAGGCGTACTGGGCATGGGTGAGGGCTACGGTGTGCTCGGGAGCGACAAGGTCGGTGCGGCCCACGGTGCCCAGCAGCAGGGACCCGCCTGTGAACACCGCCACCGGGCGGTGGTCGGCAGCCAGCACGTAGGACACGTGGTGGAGGGTATGGCCGGGAGTGGCGACCACCTGGAGGCTCAGGCGGTCGCCGACCTCGATGGCATCTCCATCGGCCGCCGTTTGGCGCTCGAAGAGGACCTCCGCCTCGGCAGGCACCAGGTAGCTGGCACCCGTGAGACGCGAGAGCGCCAGCCCGCCGGTTACGTAGTCGTTGTGCAGGTGCGTCTCGGCCACATGGGTCACCTCCACCCCGAGCTCCGCAGCCAGGGCCAGCACCCGGTCGATGTCCCGCTGGGGGTCGACAACGAGTCCGACCCGCCCATCGCTGACCAGATAGCTGCGATCCCCGAGGGTCGGGGTCTCGATGGGGACGATCTTGAGGTCGAAGCCCAGCTCGTTGCTGTCCGTGCTCATCCCCTCCTCCCCCAGCCAGGTCGCGCCCGGTGGCCCAACCCCGGCGTGCACCGGTGCCACCACATCCGCCTCGGCTGCCGCCGGCTCGGGGGCACGAGTTCGGTTGACATAGCCACCTCCTGAAGGCATACCCCTATGGGTACAGTAGCCTACAGGCGCGGCACCGGCCTGGCCACCCGACCGTCCTGCACCCACCGAGGTCGACACGGCCGGGTGCCGGGACGGTGCATATGGACCTCCACCCTGGCCCCTACTACCCGGGGGGGTAAACTGATATGATTGCTGACAAGATCGGTCGGCAAAAGGAGCCGCCGGGATCGGAGGGACCTGTGGAGTTCGAAGCTGTCGTTCTGGATGATGTCATCAAGCGGCTGCGTCGGGCCCAGGGGCAGATCGGTGGTGTGATCCGCATGATCGAAGAGGGCCGGGACTGTGCCGACGTGGTGACCCAGCTGGCTGCCGCTTCCCGGGCCCTGGACCGGGCGGGTTTCAGGCTGGTTGCCAGCGGCCTGCGCGACTGCATCGCCCACCCGGACCGGAGTGCCGACGCACCCACCGAGGAGGAGCTGGAAAGGCTCTTCCTCTCCCTCGCCTGACCGGCACCGCCCAATGGGGCGGGGCCGCCCGCCGGTGGAGCCGGCTCTCGGCCCCGGCACGCCAGGGGCAGGGGAGGCGGTGCGCCAGAGGGGCCCTCAGCGTTGGTGCCTACCAAACCCCGTAGGGTAGCCTGGCGGGAACGGGTCGCCATCGGGAGGTGAGGTTTGCGCTACGGCTTCGCCATAGATCAGCGGACATGCATCGGTTGCCACGCTTGCACAGTGGCATGCAAGACAGAGCACCAGGTCCCGGTGGGCCAGTTCCGCACGTGGCTGAAGTACGTGGACAAAGGGGAGTACCCGGCCATCACCAGGGAGTTCGCCGTGCTGCGTTGCAACCACTGCACGGACGCCCCCTGCGTGAGGATCTGTCCCACCAAGGCGCTGTTCAAGCGGGCCGACGGGATCGTGGACTTCGACTCGGACCGCTGCATCGGCTGCAAGGCCTGCCAGCAAGCCTGTCCCTACGATGCCATCTACATCGATGAGGAGACGCACACCGCAGCCAAGTGCAACTTCTGCGCCCACCGGGTCGACCAGGGCCTGGAGCCGGCCTGCGTCGTCGTCTGCCCCACCCACTCCATCTGGGTCGGGGACCTGGATGACCCGGCCAGTGGTATCGCCCAGCTGGTGAGGACCAACCCCACCCAGGTGAGGGCGCCCGAGCAGAACACCGGGCCCAACGTGATGTACCTGGGTGCCGACCGCCTGACCCTCGACCCGCTGGCTGCCCCCGTGGCGGGCTCCTATCTATGGGCCGAGCCCGACGAGGTCCGCAAGGGGTTCGCCGAGGACTATGCCCCCTACGCAGCGGACGGGGCACACACGACGTTGAACACCGCTCATCCTCCGCCGTGGGGGTGGCGGGTCAGCACCTACCTGTGGACCAAGGGGGTGGGGGCGGGGGCCGTGGGTGTGGCCGCTGCCGCCCTGGTGGCCGGGACCGACCTCGACGGCCTGGCCTGGCTGGCCGCTCCGGCGTTGGGCCTGGGCTTCACCGCCGCCACCGGGGTGCTGCTGGTGTGGGACCTCAAGCGCCCGGAGCGGTTCCTCTACATCTTCACCAAGCCCAACCCCACCTCGTGGCTGGTGTGGGGCTCGCTGGCCCTCACCGCCTTTGCCGCAGTTTCCGGCGGGTGGCTGGCCGCCGCTCTGGCGGCCCGGGCAACGCTGCTCTCACCTGGCGCCCTTGCCCTGGTGGTGCGAGCCCTGAGCTGGGCCGGGATCCCCGCCGCGGCCGCTTCAGCCGGCTACACCGCCCGCCTCTTCGCCCAAGCCGAGGGGCGTGACCTGTGGCAGTCCAAGCTGCTCCTGCCGCACTTGCTGGCCCAGGCGGCGGTAGCCGGCTCCGGGGCCCTTCTCGCCCTGGCCGGGTTCTCCGGACGGACCGGAGCCGTGCGGGCCCTCTCCCGGGTCCTCGCCGGCGGGACGGCAGCCAACCTGGGGCTGATGGCCTCGGAGTACTACGGGACACACCCCACCGCCAATGGCGAAGCCGCCGCCCATCTCGTCACCCACGGGCGCTACGCCCGGCTGTTCAAGCTCGGCGCCGTTGGGCTCAGTACCCTGAGCGGGGCCCTGGCCCTGGCCGGGGCACGCGGCCGGCACCGGCGCTGGGCGGCCGTCGGCGGCCTGGCCGCCCAGGCGGCCCTGGTCGCCTATGAGGCCGTCTTCGTGCGAGCCGCCCAAGACGTTCCTTTGTCATAGCTACCTGGAGGAGCAGCTCGTGACCGACCCCCTGTCCCGAACCGGCCGAGCAAGGCGAGCCGACACCCGAGGCACCGAGGAGGCGCTACCCGGCTCCCGCCGCCATGAGGGACTGCGCAACTACCCCCCCGCAGAAGAGTGGGACGACTTCGTGGCCTACGACGCCAAGGCCCATCCCCGCAAGGTCGCTCACCACTATGCCCTCATCCCCACCACCTGCTTCAACTGCGAGAGCGCCTGCGGCCTGCTGGCCTGGGTGGACCGCCACGACCTGTCGGTGGCCAAGGTGGAGGGCAACCCGGCTCATCCAGGCTCCCGGGGGCGCAACTGTGCCAAGGGGCCAGCCACCATCAACCAGGTCAACGACCCCGAGCGGGTCCTCTACCCCCTGAGGCGCGCTGGCGCCCGAGGGGAGGGAAGGTGGGAGCGGGTGAGCTGGGACAAGGCGTTGGACGACATCGCCGGGCGCATCCGGGCGGCCATCGTCGACGGTCGCCACGAGCAGGTCATGTACCACGTGGGGCGTCCCGGAGAAGACGGCTTCGCCGAGCGGTTCCTCTCCGCCTGGGGCGTCGACGGGCACAACAGCCACACCAACGTGTGCTCCTCGGGGGCGCGGTTCGGCTTCTCCCTCTGGGCCGGGTATGACCGGCCGAGCCCCGACTACGCCAACGCCAAGGTGATCCTGCTGCTCTCCAGCCACCTCGAGACCGGGCACTACTTCAATCCGCACGCCCAGCGGATCATGGAGGCAAAGCTGGACGGAGCCAAGCTGATCGTGCTGGACCCCCGCCTCTCGAACACAGCCTCCCACGCCGACCTCTGGCTCGCCCCCTGGCCCGGGAGCGAGGCCGCCATCTTGCTCTCGGTCGCCTCCTACCTGCTGCAGTCGGGCCACATCGACCGGGCGTTCCTGCGCCGCTGGGTGAACTGGAAGACCTACCTCTCTCGCGTCCATCCCGACGCCCCCATCGACTTCGAGGTGTTCCTGGAGCGGCTGACAGCCGACTACGCCTCCTACACCTTCGACTTCGCTGCCGAGCAGTCCCGCCTACCGGCGGAGAAGATCGAGGAGCTGGCCCGCCTGGTCGCTGCCTCGGAAGGCCGCCTGGCTGCCCATGTGTGGCGCTCGGCATGTGCCGGCAACCTGGGCGGCTGGCAAGTGGCGCGAGCCCTCTGGTTCCTCGTGGTGCTCACCGGGAGCGTGGGCGCCGTGGGCGGGACCAGGCCCAACGGGTGGGACAAGTTCATACCCCGGCATCCTTTGATGCCCGAGGCCCACGACCACTGGAACGCCCTCACCTGGCCGCCCGAGTACCCCCTCGCCACCAACGAGATGAGCTTCCTCCTCCCCCACTTCCTCGAAGAGGGAAGGGGGCGCCTGGAGGTCTACTTCTCCCGGGTGTGGAACCCGGTGTGGACCGCCCCGGACGGCTTCTCCTGGATCGCCGCGCTGTGCGACGAGGACAAGGTGGGCCTGCACGTGGCCCTCACCCCCACCTGGTCGGAGACGGCCGAGTTCGCCGACTACGTCCTGCCCATGGGCCATGCCACCGAGCGCCACGACATCCAGTCCTATGAGACCCATGCCGGGCAGTGGCTCTCCCTCCGCCAGCCGGTGCGCCGGGTGGCGATGGAGCGGCTGGGCCGGAAGGTGGCCGACACCCGGGACGCCAACCCCGGCGAGGTTTGGGAGGAGAACGAGCTCTGGTTCGAGCTTTCGTGGCGGATAGACCCCGACGGCACCCTCGGGATCCGCCGGCACTTCGAGTCCCCCTACCGGCCCGGCCAGAAGGTGACGGTGGAGGAGTACTACCGCTGGATCTTCGAGAACTCGGTACCCGGCCTGCCTGAACGAGCAGAGCAGGTCGGGCTCACCCCCCTCCAGTACATGCGCCGGTACGGGGCCGTTGAGGTCTCCAACGGGAGGCACCGGCCTGACGAGGAGCCCCTCGGGGAGGAGGAGCTCGAGGGTACCGTCACCGACGACCAGGGTGTGGTGCGCAGGCCGGTCGACCTCGACGCCGAGCCACCACTGGTCGGCGAGGCGGGGTCGGTGGGAGTCCGTCATGACGACGGCACCATCACCGTGGGCTGGCCCACCCCGTCGCGCCGTCTGGAGCTGTACTCCACGACCATGGCCGACTGGGGCTGGGCCGAGCACGCCACCCCCGGCTACATCCGCTCCCATGTCTCCGCCGACCTGATCGACCTCGACGCCGGGGAGCTTGTGCTGGTGCCGACCTTCCGCCTCCCGGTGCTGGTCCACACCCGGTCGGGCAACGCCAAGTACCTGAACGAGCTGGCCAACACCCATCCCCTGTGGGTCAACGGCGCCGACGCGGCGCGCCACCGGGTGGCCACCGGCGACCTGGTGCGCCTGTACACCCCGATCGGCTACCTGGTGGCCCGGGTGTGGGTCACCGAGGGCATCCGCCCGGGAGTGTGCGCCCTGTCCCACCACATGGGACGCTGGCGGTTGCACGATGGAGAGGGCAGCCGATGGGTCTCCGGGCTGGTCGCCATCAGCCACCCCGACGGCCCCGACACCTGGCTGCTGCGCTACCGCCACGGCGTGCACGCCTTCCCCTCGGCCGACCCCGATTCGGGGCGCATCTTCTGGGAGGACCCCGGTGTGCACCAGAACCTGGCTTTCCCGGTCCAGCCCGACCCGCTGTCAGGCATGCACTGCTGGTTGCAAAAGGTCCGTATGGAACCAGCCCGGCCCGGCGACCGCTACGGGGACGTCTATGTCGACCGCGCCGCCAGCCGGCGTGTGTACCAGGAGTGGCTCGCCCTGGCCAGAGCCAATCTGGGCCCGGGTGGCCAGCGCCGTCCCGAGTTCCTCATGCGCCCGGTGAAGCCCCGCCGCCGGGCCTTCCGCACCACCGGTGGCGATCAGGCCTCACGTCCGTGAGGGCTCCCGTCGAGCCCGCTTACCCCGGTCCGGGCTCCAGCCGACGGTACGCTCGGGCCGATGGAGTGGCAGGAACCTCGGCTCCGTGACGTTCTCGCCGCCCGCCGGCGGATCGCTCCCCACCTGCCGAGGACTCCGCTCCTCACCTACCCCGCCCTGGACCGGGAGCTGGGAACGGTGGTCGCCGTCAAGCACGAGAACCACCAGCCCATCGGGGCCTTCAAGGTGCGCGGCGGCATCAACCTCGTGGCCCGGCTGGACCGAGAGGACCGGTCCCGGGGCCTCATCACGGCGTCGACGGGCAACCACGGCCAGTCCATCGCCTACGCCGCCCGGCTCTTCGGGGTGCGGGCCGTCGTCTGCGTGCCCGAGGACTCCAACCCCCTCAAGGTGGGCGCCATGGAGAGCCTCGGCGCCGAGATCCTGGCGCACGGACGAGACTTCGACGAGGCACGGGAGCACTGCGAGGCGCTGGCCCGGGAGAAGGGCTTCCGGTACGTCCACTCCGGCAACGAGCCCGACCTGATAGCGGGCGTCGCCACGGGGACGCTCGAGATCCTGGAGGATGACCCCGCCACCGATGTGGTCCTCGTCCCGGTGGGCGGCGGCAGCGGGGCGGCCGGGGCCTGCATCGTCGCCAAGGCCGTCGAGCCCGGCATCCGGGTCATCGGGGTCCAGTCCTCAGCTGCCCCGGCCGCCTACCGGTCCTGGAAGGAAGGGCGCCTGGTCGAGGACCGGGCAGGGACCTACGCCGAGGGCCTCGCCACCCGGACCGCCTTCGAGCTCCCCCAGCAGATCCTCCGGCGCCATCTCGACGACTTCGTGCTCGTCAGCGACGACGAGATCCGAGCCGCCCAGGCGCTGCTCCTCACCATCACCAAGAACCTGGTCGAGGCGGCGGGGGCAGCGGCCTTCGCCGGGGCTTGCCGTCTACGCCACCAGCTGGCTGGCAAGAAGGTGGTAGTCGTCATGAGCGGGGGCAACGCCAGCCCCCGGGAGCTGGCGGCGGTCCTGGGCTCGGCCTGGTTGCCCTCCTAGCAGGGGCTCGGGGCCATCCCCTCGGGCACGTGCTGGCCCCGGGGGCCGCGGTAGGCGACCCGGGGCCGGTAGAGGCGGCCGTGCTCGTGCTCCTCGATCACATGGGCCATGAGGCCGGCGACCCGGGCACAGTAGAAGATGGGCGTGTCCAGCTCGATCGGGATGCCGAGCAGGTAGAGGGCGATCCCGATGGGGAAGTCGGTGTTGGGGTAGAGCCCCTTCTCCTCCAGCATGACGGTACGCACCGCCTCTGCGATCTGGAGCAGCTCCTCACCATCGGGACGGCGGGCAGCCAGGCCGGGAAGCTCCCGGTCCAGGAGCTCGGCGCGGGGATCGGGCCTGCGCATGTAGACACGGTGGCCGAAGCCCATGATGCGCTCCCCCCGGGACAGGCGCTCCTTGATCTCGGCCCCTGCCCTCGCCGCCCCTCCCTTGGCCTGCAGCTCCAGAAGCAGGTGGGCCGAGGCCTCGTTGGCCCCGCCGTGTAGGGGGCCCTTCAGAGAGGCCACCGCTGCGGTGGCGGCGCCGTAGAGGTCGCTCCAGGTGGAGGCCACCACCCGGGCCGCGAACGTTGAGTTGGGCAGCTCGTGCTCGGAGTAGCAGGTGAGGATGCGGTCGAAGGCTCTCACGGCGTCGGCATCGGGTACGGAGCCCAGGACCAGGTGCAAGAACCGCTCGGCGAACCCCAACTCGGGATCGGCGCGCACCTGGTCCCGTCCCGTGGTGGCCCGCCACGCCCCCGCCGCCACCGCCGGCGCCCGGGCCAGCAGCCGCTCGGCCTTGGCCCGGTCTGCCTCGGGGCTCCTGTCGGCCAGCAGGCCTGGGTCCTCCCACCCCGCCAGGGCGGAGATCCCCGTCCGTAGGCCGTCCATGGCCTCCATGCCGCTCGGCAGGGCGGCCAACAGCTCCTCCATCCCCGGGGGCAGCAGGGCCGCCTGGGCCAGGCGCCGGCAGAACCCCTCCTGTTCGGAGCGGTCCGGCAGGTGGCCGTGGATCAGCAGGTGGGCCACATCGGGGTAGGCCAGGCGCTGGGCCAGCTCGATCAGGTCGTAGCCGCGGACCACGATCTGCTCGGCCTCGGTGTCCAGCACCGAGACCGACGTGGCCGTGGCGGGGACCCCTTCCAGGCCAGGGCGCAGCTCCACCTCGGTCATGTCATTCCTCCTTTTGTTCCTGTCCGGCTCCGGGCAGCCGCTCCAGCGGCTCCCCACGGGCCAGCGACCCGTCCAGCTCCGAGTAGTCGCCGTAGCGGAGCAGCTCGTACAGCTCGGCCCTTGTCTGCATGCGGCCCAGGAGGGGCTCCTGGGTGCCGCTCGCCATGAGCTCGGCGTAGAGCTCAGCGGCGGCGCGGGCCGCCACCCGCAGGGCGCTCACCGGGAAGATCACGATGCGGTAGCCCAGCTCCCCCAGGCGCCTGGCGCCCAGCAACGGGGTGCGCCCGAACTCGGTCAGGTTGGCGAGCAGCGGCACCCCCTCCAGGGCCTTGGACACCGTCGCCAGGTCGGCCTCTGTGGTCAGGGCCTCGGGGAATATGATGTCGGCCCCCGCCTCCACGTAGCGCCGGGCCCGCTCGATGGCCTCGTCCACGCCCCCCACAGCGGCAGCATCGGTGCGGGCAACCACCAGCGTGTGGTGGCGGGCGGAGGCTGCCGCAGCCACCTTCTCCACCATGTGGTCAGCGGTGACCAGCTCCTTGCCCTCGAGGTGGCCACAGCGCTTGGGGTTGGCCTGGTCCTCCAGCTGGACGGCGCCGGCGCCGGCCTCCTCCAGCTCCCGCACCGTCCTCACCACGTTCAAGGCCTCACCGAAGCCCGTGTCCGCATCCACGATGAAGGGAAGGCCGCTCGCCCGGGCCACCACCCGGGTCCGCTCCGCCAGCTCGGCCAGCCCGAACAACCCGATGTCGGGAAGACCGAGGCTGGCCGAGAACGCCGCTCCCGACAGGTAGCAGCACCGGGCCCCGGCCCGGCGCGCCAGCAGTGCCTGCAGGCCATCCACCGCACCGGGAGCCACGATCAGGTCCCCTTCACCGAGCAGACGGCGAAGAGCCATGGCTGGGTGCTCGCTCCGGCGTTCCACCAACCAGGTCATGTCGCTGAGATCATTCCCACTTGTGCCCCGGACAAGCCTGCTAGAGGATCCCCCGGGAGCCGAGTGCCTCCCACAGGAGCGTCCCGGCGTCGTGGACGGCGGGGTTCAGCTCCACCAGCCCGCCGGCATCGAGCGACGGGAGGCGGCGGCACTGGTCCACCACTCGCCGGCACTCGTCGGGCCCGCACCGCTCACCGGCCAGTGCCTCGAACTTGGCTGCGTACTCCTCGGGACCGAAGGGCCTCGCCCCCGAGGGATGGGCGTCGGCAACGGCCAGCTCCTCGACCACCTGCGTGCCGTCGGCCAGGTCCACCACCGCCCTCCCGCCGAACGCCCGCTTGGCCGGGTCGGGGTCGTGGTAGCGCTCCGTCCAGGCGGGGTCCTCCACGGTCTCGATCGAGCGCCAAAGCCGCAGGGTGGACGGCCGGTGCCGCCGCTCGTAGGTGTAGGAGGCCTCGTGGTGCACGGTCCCGTCCTCGAGGGCCACGGCAAAGAGGTACATGACGGAGTGGTCCAGGGTCTCGCGGCTGGCGTCGGGGTCGAGCTTCTCGGGGTCTTTGGACCCCGTTCCTATGACGGTGTGGGTGTGGTCGCTCGTCACCAGCGTGATGTGCGTCACGGCTCCCAGGTCGCCAAGGCGGGACCGCAAACGGCGGGCCAGGTCTATGAAGGCCTGAGCCTGGTACTCGGCCGAGTACTCCTTGGTGTAGGTCTCGAGAATGGCTCGCTTGGGCTCGCCGGGCTCGGGCAGCGCGACCGAGTAGCAGGCCTCAGGCCCCCCGAGGAGCCAGGCCAGGACTCCGTCCTCTCCCTCGTATATGGGGGCGGGGGCGGTCTCCCCCCGCACGGCCCGGTCCACCGCTTCCAGGGCCACCTTGGAGGCATGGGCCGGGGCGGACGCCTTCCACGAGCTGATGCGGCCCTTGCGGGACTGGCGGGTGGCGGTCGAGCAGTGGACGGCCTGGTTGATCGCCTGGTAGATGACCGCAGGGTCCAGGCCGAGGAGGGTGCCCGCCCCGGCGGCCACCGCCGGGGCGAGATGGGCGACGTGGTCGATCCGGTGGCTGTGCAGGTCGATGGCCTTGGTCAGGTCGACTTGGACCTCGTAGGCGGTGGCCACCGCCCGCACCAACTCCTCGCCCTTCCGGCCGGCCTGCTGGGCCAGGGCGAGGAGAGGGGGGATGGTGTCACCCGGGTGGGAGAAGTCCGCAGCGAGGAAGGTGTCGTGGAAGTCCAGCTCCCGCACGGCCGTGCCGTTGGCCCAGGCCGCCCATTCGGCTCGCACCCTCACCAGCGGGCCCAAGCCGACCAGGGTGGCCCCCCCGGGCCTCGGAGCGGCCAGCCCGGCTGCCAGGGCATGGGTGACCGGCGGCCGGCCCAGGGCACCCACCGCCACGGCCAGGTCGTCCAGCACCCGGTTGCCAACCATCTCGGCCACCGCTGGCTCCACGGGCACGGGATCGGCAGCCACCTGGGCCAGGCGCCAGGCCAGCTCCTCCTCGCGGGGCAGCCTCTCTCCGGGCCGCTGGGCCCTTACATCCCAGGCCCGCATCAGGCGAGGGCGGCCCGGCGCGCCACCTCCCAACGGACGGCGAGCATGAGGGCCAGGCACACGGCTGCGGCTGCGGCCACGATGGCCCACTCCAGAGCTCCGCTGCCATGGTCGGGGTCCACCCCGAAGGCCAGCTCGATCCAGTTCCCCCAGGCCGCGGTCACCACGGCCAGGGTGCCGGCCAGGGCTCCCGTCACCAGCTCAAGCCAAGCCCGCCTGCTCATCGTCATACCTTCCTTTCGTCTTGGGGAACGTTCACTGCCTTTACCCCGCCCTCGTCCAGCAGCCGGTTGAGGTCGGCGAGGTCCTCCTCCACCAGACGGCCCAGCCGCTGGCTGGCGTCCTCCAAGGAGGCCAGCAGCTGGTCTGCCACCGCTTGCTCCGAGGCGGTGGGCCGGGCGGCCACATCCACCATCTGGAACAACGCCTGGAGCTTGCCGTCCAGGCAAGCAGGGTAGCTCAGCCGCACGCTCCCCTTGGGCTTCACCGGGACCAGCTCCCGCTCGATCTCGGTCAGGGCATTGGCCAGCGAGGAAGCGCGGGCCGCTGCCTCCTCGGGAGAGCCATCGGCGCTTGACCACCGCTCGAGCTGTTCCTTCAGGTCCCGTATGGTGTTGACGCACCGGTTGAGCCGGCAGGTGCCCTCCCAGACCCGCAGCGCCAGCTCGTACTGGGCCTGGAGGTCGTCGGCGGAGGCGGGGTTCCTCGGGTCCTCGAGGATCTCGAAGCTGGCTCGGGCCTGCCTGCCGCCCACCTCCAGGCTGACCTCGTAGGTCCCGGGCGGGACGGCGGGCCCGGCCTGGTCGGGGATCCCCCTCTCGGTCGGGGGGTCCCGCTCGATCACCGGGCCCCGCTCGTGGCGGGTGTCCCACTCGAAGCGGTTGAGACCAGGGTGACAGGGCGCCAAAGGCTCGCCTGGTCCAGGCCCCTTTCGCCCGTCACCCTCGGTCTTGGATCGAACTGTCCTTATGACCCTGCCGGCACGGTCCGAGAAGGTGAGGGTGAGGGGCCCTTCGGTACCGTCGGGGAGCCAGTACAAGACAGTGACTCTGGGGGCATTGGGGGCGGCCCCCACGGGGAGCGGCCTGGCCGCACCGGTCTCCTCGTCCCGCTCCACCTCGAAGGCGATGACCGCCACGCCGGGAAGGGTGTAGTGGCGGACACCGGGCGGGAGCTCCGGCTTGAGCCGGGCCTTGGACGGGTAGCGCACCAGGCGCTTGGGCTGGTACAGGAAGACCTCCCCGGTGGGCTGCCGGGTGGCCTGCTCCCGGAGGGCGGGCAGGTCCTCAAGAACCCAGATGGAGCGCCCGTGGGTGGCCACCACCAGGTCGTCCCCCTTCACCACGAGGTCGTGCACGGGGGTGAGGGGAAGGTTGCCGCCCAGCTTGGACCAGGAGGCGCCGGCGTCCTCGGAAACCTGCACCCCCCGCTCCGTCCCCAGGTACAGGAGGCTCGGGTTGGTGGGGTCCTCCCGGATGGCCCGGCACAACTCGTCCTCGGCCAGCGGTCCGTCCAGCCGCTCCCAGGACGAGCCGTAGTCCTTCGTCCGCCACAAATACGGGCGGAAGTCGTCGAGGCGGTGCCGGTCGCCCACCACATAGGCCGTGCCGGCCTCCCCCCAGGAAGGCTCGATCACGCTCACGCAGGTCCATTCGGCCATGTCCGGCGGTGTGACGTCCTGCCAGGTCCCCCCCCCGTCCCGGCTCACGTGCACGAGGCCGTCGTCGGTCCCCGCCCACAGCACGCCGGCCTGCACCGGGGACTCGGCCAGGGCGAAGACCGTGCACACGTACTCGGCCCCGGTGTTGTCCGGGGTGATCTCCCCCCCGGAGGAGACCAGCTTGTCGGCCTCGGCCCGGGTCAGGTCGGGGCTGATGGGCCGCCAGGTGTGGCCCTCGTCGTCGGAGCGGAACACCTGGTTCCCCGCTTGGTACAGCACGTCTGGGTCATGGGGGGAGAGCAGGATGGGGGAGGTCCAGTTGAACCGGTAGCGGGCCTGGTCGGCTCCCCCCCCTATGGCCGACTCCGGCCAGACGGGGATGGCCCGGGAGGACCGCCGGCGATGGTCGTAACGGGTTATGTGCCCGAGGTAGCTGCCGGCATAGACGATGTCAGGGTCGTCGGGCCTGACCGCGATGTAGCCGCTCTCCCCGCCGCCCACGTCGTAGGCATCCCGCGGCCCGATGACTCCCAGCTCGGAATGGCTGGGGACGCAGATCGTGGTGTTGTCCTGTTGGGCGGCATAGACGCGGTAGGGGGTGCGGGTGTCGGTGGTGACGTGGTACAGCTCGGCGGTGGGCTGGTTGTAGAGGCTGGACCAGGTCCGCCCGCCGTCGAGGCTCACGTTGGCACCGCCGTCGTCGCCCAGGATGAGCCGGGAGGGGTCGGAGGGGTCGATCCAAAGGTCGTGGGCGTCGCCGTGAGGAACGGGGACCATCTCAAAGGTACGGCCACCGTCTATCGACTTCCATACGTCGATGTTGAGGGCCCAGACGGTATCGGGATCCACAGGGTCGGCGAAGACATGGCTGTAGTACCAGGCCCGCCAGCGCAGCTCGCCCTGCTCGGACAGGCGGTCCCAGTGCTCACCACCGTCGTCCGAGCGCAGGACGGCTCCCTCCCCGGCTTCGACTATGGCCCAGATCCGGCCTCTCCGGGCCGGTGAGACGCATACCCCGATGCGGCCGAGAGGGCCCTTCGGGAAGCCGGGCCGGGTGGACAGGTCCGTCCAGGTCTCCCCTCCGTCTGCCGAGCGCCACAGGCCGCTCCCCGGCCCCCCGCTGGTCAGCGTCCAGGGCTGGCGCCGGGCCTGCCACATGGAGGCGTAGAGCACCCGGGGATTGTGGGGGTCCATGGCCAGGTCGGCAGCGCCGGTGTCCCGGTCCCGGTGCAGGACCAGGTCCCAGGTCCTGCCACCGTCCCGGGAGCGGTAGACGCCCCGTTCGTCATTGGGCCCGAAGGCATGGCCAAAGGCCGCCACGTACACCCGGTCGGGGTCGTGGGGGTGCACCCGTACCCGGGAGATGTGGCGGGTCTCGGCCAGCCCGAGGTGGGTCCAGGTCGCCCCGGCGTCGGTGGAACGGTAGACACCGTCACCCTCGGCGACGTTGGAGCGGATGCAGGACTCCCCCATGCCGGCGTAGATGACGTTGGGGTCGGCGGGAGCCACGGCCAGGGCTCCCACCGAGGCTCTGCCGAAGTAGCCGTCCGAGACGTTGCTCCACGAGCGGCCTGCGTCGACGGTCTTCCAGACCCCCCCGCCCGTCGACCCGAAATAGAAGGTCAACCGGTCCCCCGGGTCACCGGCCACCGCCACCACCCTGCCTCCCCGGAAGGGCCCGAGCAGCCTCCAGTGCAGCCCGTCATGCAACGCCCTTCTGGCGTTCGCTTCCTCCTCACCCGTCATGACCACCTCCTCGCCGTCCGCTATGTAGTACCAGAGCCGACGCCGTTAGTGGGAGTTGACGGAGCTGGGCCCGTGCGCCGCCGGCCACCATTGCCACCGCCGAGGGGCGGCTACCCGCCGGACCCGCACAACTGCGGGCCCATGGAGGTGCCTCAGGGGGCTCCTCCCGACGGCTCGGCCGTGGCAGAAGCTCCCCGGCGGTCACCGCCGAGACCGGAGGAACAGCACCTCGGCCCCGATGGGCCGGTAGCCGGCGGCGAGGAAGCAGCGCAGCGAGGCGACGTTTCCCGGCGACACCTGGGCGAACAAGGGCTCCCCCGCCGGCACCAGCCCAGGAGCGGCAGCGGCCAGGGCCTTGCCCACGCCTCGGCCCCGCGCCGCCTCGTCCACCTCCACCGACACCTCCCAGCGGCCGGCCAGTCCGGTCCCCACCACGACCAGCCCTGGGCCCTGCCGGAAGCTTCGCACCCCGGTCCGATAGCGGCGAGCCCGGGCCAAGCGGGGATGGTCCTCCTCCATCGGCTGGAGCTCCATCCCGGTCCCCTCGGCACCGGGAGGGGCCACCAGCACCATGTCCACCATGCCCGGCTCGGCGCCCAGGCGGCCACCCAGGAGGGCCAGGAAGGGAGCCTTCATGGGGGCCCCGAGGTCGCCTTCGGGCAAATGGCGACGGACCCAGCCGGCATCCACCCCGGCTGCCACCACGTGATGGGCGGTGAAGGCAACCACGGCGTCGGCCGGGCCGGCCGGGGAGGGGAGCACCTCCAGCGTTCCGTCCGGTGGGGGAAATCGTCCCCTGGCGGCCTCACGGAGCAGGCAGGCAAGCTGGTCCTGGCCGGGCACCAGCCGGTCAGGCTAGCCGGACCCCTTGCAGGACCCCTTGGTGAGGTACCACCGGTCGGGCTCGATCTCCAGGTAGGCGTTGTAGCTGACGCCCTTCAGGTGGCAGTTGATCTCGGTCAGCTCGTAGGGGGAGCTCGGGGTGTAGA
>Ga0209061_1000305_pt1 | contig 142706 bp, 123 predicted proteins | sample Coa_R1_10_FD_187157 | JGI IMG/M metagenome (GOLD analysis project Ga0209061, IMG submission 187157) | Surface soil microbial communities from Centralia Pennsylvania, which are recovering from an underground coalmine fire - Coalmine... | ecosystem: Environmental > Terrestrial > Soil >... | reverse complement strand
CATCCCCGACAGATCGGCAAGCGACGGCTCCTCACAGCCCGCGAGCCAGCCGGTTCCGCCGCGGGCGAGCTCGGCCTCCAGCGCGGGCCAGCGCCGCATGAGCCGCGCGCAGGCGCTCGACGATGTCGGGCGGGGGCTGCCTCATCGCCTCGGGGCTCTTCAGCCTGATCATCTACTACTGGGCGGTCGCCAGCCGCCTGCCGCAGCACAAGATACGGACGCACTGGTGACGATGCCGACGAGCTTCTCCCAGAGCGGCCACCATCGCCGGGCCCGCGGCGATCATCGGCTGGGCGCTCGGGTCGGTCATCTCCGGCCGGCGAGACGACGGCGTCGATGCGCAGCACGGTCGCCGCGCACGGCCGAGCGGCGCTCTTGCTGCAGCTCGCCTCCCCGCGGGGCGGCCGGCCGTCGCGCTCAGGGCGCGGCTGCCGGCAGCAACCGGATCTTCGGTCGTCCGTGCCGGGTGAGCACCACCTCCTCTCCAGCGGCGACGCGGTCCATCCACGAGCCGAGCCCGTCCCGGAAAGCGTTGACGCCGACCGTCACGGGCTCGGATGATGCAGTGGAGCTGAGGGGGCTCGAACCCCTGGCCTCCGCCATGCCATGGCGGCGCTCTCCCAACTGAGCTACAGCCCCGTCGAAGGTGTGGTCAGATGCAAGGGTAATACATGATCGCTGGCCGACGATCGCGCCGCCGCAACTGACCGACGCAGCCGCCGATAGCAGGCGCATGCCCCGTGCCGCGTCGCCGCGTGCCCATCTGTGGTGGACCTACCTCGCGCTGTGCGCGGCCGCCACCGGGCTGTACGCGTTCGCGCCCCCGCTGCAGGGCTCCGCTCTCCTCCTCGACCTGCTCGGCGTCTCCGGTGCGCTCGCGGTCCTCGCCGGCATGCGGATCCACCGGCCGCGGTCGCGCGCCGCCTGGCGCTGCTTCGCCGCGGGCGTCGCGCTGTTCGCCGCGGGCGAGCTCTACACGAGCGGCTATCCGCAGCTCACCGGGTCCCGCCTGCCGTTCCCGTCACCCGCGGACGCGTTGTCGGTCGCGGTCGACCCCGTCCTCATGGTCGGCCTGCTCATCCTCGTATGCAGCCGCAACCGGCGCGCCGACCGCGCGGGTCTGATCGACGCGCTCATCATCTCGCTCGGGCTCGCGCTGCCGCCGGTCACCCAGCTGATCGCCCCCGCCGTGCAGGACGCCTCGCTCGCGCTCGCGCCGAAGCTCGCGTCGATCGCCCATCCGGCCGGCGGCATCCTGCTCCTCGTCGCCGCGATCCGTCTCGCGTTCGACGCCGGGCGCCGGCGCGCCGCCTTCCGCCTCGTGATCGCGAGCCTCGCCGCGCTGCTCGTCACGGGCTTCCTCGACGACCTGCTCACGCGCGAGCACCTCCACCATCCGCTGTGGCTCGGCAGCGGCTTCATCGCATTCTCCGTGCTCTGGGGCACCGCCGCGCTCCACCCGACGATGGACAGCCTCGCCGACGCGGGAGCCGAGCGCGCGCCGCGGCTCACACCCGGGCGCCTCGCACTGCTCGCCGGAGCGACGCTCATCGCGCCGGCGCTCGAGTATCTGAGCGCCCGCCCGCACCACGATCCCGATCTGCTGTTCGTCATCGCCGCCTCGGCTGTCCTGTTCTCGCTCGTCGCCGGCCGGATGGCCGGCCTCGTCCACCAGCGCGAGCGCGCCGCGGCTCGCGAGCGATCGCTCGGCGCCACCGGTGAGCGGCTCGTGGGGGCGACGTCGCTCGTCGACATCGCCACCGCGGGGCTCGTCGCGGTCCCGTCGCTTGCGGGCGACGCGGTGCGGGCGTTCGTGTGCCGCCTGTGGTGCGAGGAGGCGCAGGTCGCGCGCCTCGATGTGAGCGGCGAGCTCGTCGCCTGGGGAGCGCCGGTCGGCCTTGCCGACTTCCTCGCGCGCACGGCGACCGGGGGGCCGCATCGGCTGCCGGCGCGGATCGCGGAGCATCTCCGGCTCGAGGAGCCCGACGAGGTGATCGTCGCGCTCGGCACGCAGAGCGACGGGCAGGGATGGCTTCTCGTCACCGGTGAGCGGGCCCCCGACATCGAGTCCCGCGCGAGCCTCGCCACGCTCGCCCACCAGATCTCGCTTGCGGTCGAGCGCAACCGGCTGTCGGAGACCGCCCACCGCGCCGCCTCCGAGCAGCGCCTGAGCTCGCTCGTGCGCCACTCCTCCGACCTCATCACGCTGATCGACGAGTCGGCGACGATCGTGTACCAGGGCCCGTCGATCGAGGCCGTGCTCGGCTATTCGGCCGAGCAGGTGATTGGCCGCCCGTTCGCCGAGCTGCTGCACCCCTCCGAGCAGGGCCGGCTCCCGATCTGCCTGGCCGACGGCTCGTGGTCGGCCGCCGCCGGCGAGCCGATGGAGTGCGTGCTCGCCGCCGCCGACGGGAGCCCGCGGAGCTTCGAGGTGCTCCTCAACGACCTGCGCGACGACGAGCATGTCCGCGGCATCGTGCTCAACGGCCGCGACGTCTCCGAGCGCAAGGCGTTCGAGGAGCAGCTCACCCACCAGGCGTTCCACGACTCGGTCACGCATCTCGCCAACCGCGCGCTGTTCAACGAGCGCGCGCGCCACGCTGTCGCGCGGGCGCGGCGTGAGCCGATGGGCCTCGCGGCGATCTTCATCGATCTCGACGACTTCAAGACGATCAACGACAGCCTGGGGCACGCGGCGGGGGACGAGGTGCTGCTCGAGGTCGCCAAGCGGATCACGCTCGCGATCCGCTCGGGTGACACGCCGGCGCGCTTCGGCGGCGACGAGTTCGCGGTGCTGCTGGAGGACGTGAGCGACGTCCAGGGCGCCGCCGACACCGCCGAGCGGATCCTGCAGAGCCTGTCGGCCCCCTTGGAGATCGCGCACAAGACGCTCTCGATCCGCGCGAGCCTCGGCATCTCGATCGCCGAGGCCGGCGCGGTGACCGACGCAGACGAGCTGATCCGCAACGCGGACGCGGCGATGTACATCGCGAAGACAGAGGGCAAGGTCGCCGACTTTCGCGGCGCGCTCCACGATGCCGGGCTCGAGCCGGGCGCGCTCACGCTCGAGATCACCGAGTCTGTGATGATGACCGACACCGACCTCGCCGCGGCGCGCCTCGCCGAGCTGCACGCGCTCGGGGTTCGCCTCGCGATGGATGACTTCGGCACGGGCTACTCGTCGCTCTCGACGCTCAGCCGCTTCCCGCTCGACGTCCTCAAGATGGACCGCTCGCTGCTCGCCGCGGGCGCCGCACCGATCACGACCGGGCTTGCGTCCGCCGTGCTCGGCCTCGGCGACTCGTTCGCGCTCGAGGTCGTCGCCGAGGGCATCGAGTATCCCGAGCAGTCGACGACGCTTCGGGACCTCGGGTGCGAGACCGGGCAGGGGTTCTACTTCGCGCGGCCGATGCCTCCGGAGGCGCTGCTGGAGTTCCTCGACGCACGCGCGGCGCGCGGTTCGCAGGGCGAGCCTGCGACGTCAGCGGCCTCCTGAGCCGGCTCGGCCGGCGCGGGCGGGCCGGGAACCCCCGGTAATCTCCGCCACGCACATGAGCGACCGTCGCTACGACCCGTCCGAGATCGAGCCGCGCTGGCAGGCGGTGTGGGAGTCCGAGCGCACCTGGGAGGTCCCGAACCTGCCTCCCGACGAGGTCGCCGCCGCCCCGCCGAAGTCCTACGTGCTCGAGATGCTCCCCTACCCGAGCGGCGAGCCCCACATCGGACACCTCAAGAACTACGCGGTCGGGGACGCGGTCGCGCACTTCCGCCGCCGCACCGGCCACCGGGTGCTGCATCCGCTCGGCTACGACGCGTTCGGCCTCCCGGCGGAGAACAACGCGATCAAGACCGGCATCCCGCCGCGCCAGGCGACCGACGAGTCGATCGCCGCGTTCCAGCGGGCGTTCCGCGCCTGGGGGCTGTCGATCGACTGGTCGCGCGAGATCTCCTCGCACGAGCCCGGCTACTACCGCTGGACGCAGTGGATCTTCCTGCGCCTGTTCGAGCGAGGCCTCGCCTACCGCAAGGAGTCCGCGGTCAACTGGTGCCCGAACGACCAGACGGTGCTCGCCAACGAGCAGGTGATCGACGGTCGCTGCGAGCGCTGCGGCCACGAGGTCGAGCTGCGCCAGCTCGAGCAGTGGTTCTTCCGGATCACCGCCTACGCGGACCGGCTCCTCGACGACCTGGAGACGATCCGCTGGCCTGAGAGCGTCAAGGCGCAGCAGCGCAACTGGATCGGCCGCTCGAGCGGCGCGGAGGTGACGTTCCGCTGCGAGGCGCTCGGCATCGACTACCCGGTGTTCACGACCCGTCCGGACACGCTGTTCGGCGCGACGTTCTTCGTGATGGCGCCCGAGCATCCCGACGTCATGCGCCTCGCCGCCGGGACGGAGCACGAGGCGGACGTGCGCGCGTACGTCAACCGCGCGCTCAGCGAGCGGGCGGCCGACCGGGGCGCCGCTGAGAAGCCGAAGACGGGGGTGCCGCTCGGCCGCACGGTCACCAACCCGGTCAACGGCGAGCCGCTGCCGATGTATGTCGCCGACTACGTGCTCATGGAGTACGGCACCGGCGCGGTCATGGGGGTGCCCGCCCACGACGAACGCGACCACGCGTTCGCCACGGCGTTCGCGCTGCCGATCCGACCGGTCGTGGCGCCGTCCGGCGCGGAGGCGTCCGACGTGAGCGAGAGAGCGTTCACCGCACACACCGACGACGAGCGGCTCATCAACTCCGGCCGGTTCACGGGGATGGACGCGGTCGCCGGACGCGAGGCGATCGTCGACTGGCTGGAGAGCCGGGGGGCCGGCCGCGCCGCGGTGAGCTACCGCCTGCGCGACTGGCTGCTCTCACGCCAACGCTACTGGGGCTGCCCGATCCCGATCCTGTACTGCGAGTCCTGCGGGATGGTGCCCGTCCCCGACGGGGACCTTCCCGTGCTGCTGCCCGAGGTCGACGACTACCAGCCGCGCGGGCGCTCGCCGCTCGCCGCCGCCGACGAGTGGCTCCACACCCGCTGCCCGCGCTGCGGGGGCGCCGCCCGCCGGGAGACCGACACGATGGACACGTTCGTCGACTCGAGCTGGTACTTCCTGCGCTACTGCGACGCCCGCAACGACGCGGCGCCGTGGGACCCGGAGGTGCTCGCGCAGTGGGCGCCGATCGACCAGTACATCGGCGGCATCGAGCACGCGATCCTGCATCTGCTCTACGCCCGCTTCTTCGTCAAGGCGTTCGCCGACATGGGGCTCCTGTCCGTGCAGGAGCCGTTCGCCGCGCTCTTCACCCAGGGGATGATCCTCGGCCCTGACGGCCACAAGATGTCGAAGTCGCGCGGCAACGTCATCTCGCCGACGCCGATCGTCGAGCGGTTCGGCGCGGACGCGGCGCGCTGCTACGTGCTGTTCATCGGGCCCCCCGACCAGGACGCTGCCTGGAGCGAGACCTCGCTGGAGGGCGTGCACCGGTTCCTCACGCGCCTGTGGCGCCTCGGGGACGAGCTTGCGCAGACCACCGCGCGCGGGCCCGCCGAGACCCCGGAGAACCCGACCGGCGACGCGCTGGAGCTCGTGCGCAAGGCCCACTGGGCGATCGACAAGGTGACCGCCGATCTCGACGGCCGCTTCTCGTTCAACACGGCGATCGCCGCGATCATGGAGCTCGTCAACGAGCTGTACCGCCGTCGGGACGCCGACTCGGGGGCGCGGCGCTTCGCAACCGCGACCGCCGCCTCGCTCGTGTTCCCGTTCGCGCCGCACGTCGGCGCCGAGGTGTACGAGCTGCTCACGGGCGATCGTGTCTGGGAGGAGCCGTGGCCGGCCGCGGATCCGGCGATGCTCGTCGCCGAGTCGTTCGAGCTCGTCTGCCAGGTCAACGGCAGGGTTCGCGACCGGGTGCCGGCGCCGACCGGCGCCCCGCGCGAGGAGCTCGAGCGCCTCGCGCTGTCGAGCGCCGGCGTTCAGGCCCATGTGAACGGGCACGAGGTCGTCAAGGTGGTCGTCGTGCCCGACAAGCTCGTCAACGTCGTCGCTCGCTGAGCGGCTCGACGCGCCGTCCAGGCGCCGCCGGCATAGACTCGGCGGCGGTGCCGACGTTCAAGCCCGCCTACCTCATCCACGGCGACGACCACGGGCGGATTGCGGAGCGGCGGGCGACGCTCCGCGCGCTCGCCGAGTCGCTCAGCGGGGCGGAGGGGGTCGAGCTCCTCGAGGGCGAGCAGGCGACGCCGGACCGCGCGGCGGCCGCGCTGTCGGCGATGACGCTCGCGCTCAGCCGCCGCTTCATCGTCGTCGACGGCGCCGAGCGCTGGAAGGACTCGGAGATGGAGGCGCTCGAGGCGGCGCTGGGCGCGATCCCGCCGGAGACGACGATCGCGTTCTTCGCCCGCGAGGAGGCGCGCGCCAAGGCGCCCGACCGACTCCACGCGGCGGTCAAGGCGGCCGGCGGCGACATCAGCGCCGAAGCGACCGTCAAGCCGTGGGAGCTGCCGCGCTGGGTCGCGCGTCAGGCGGCCGCGCTCGGTCTGGAGCTCACGGTCGACGGCGCCCGCGCGCTCATCGCGCACGTCGGGGAGCGCCAGCAGCGGCTGCTCCGGGAGCTCGAGAAGCTGGCGATCGGCGTCGGCGCCGACCCCTCGACCGCCACACCGCTCGACGCCGAGCAGGTGAGCTCGCTCAGCGCCTCCTCGTCCGAGCGGCGGGCGTGGACGGTCGCGGACGCCGTGGTCGCCGGGGACGGCCGCGCCGCGGTCCGCGCGTTCCTGGAGCTGCGCCAGCAGGGCGAGCGGGTGGCGGGGCTGCTCTACTGGATCTCGGGACGGGTCCGGCAGGCGCACGAGGTCGCGGCGGCGCTCGAGGCGGGGGAGGCCCCCGCGCAGATCAAGCGGCGCCTGCGGATGCCCTCGCGCGCCGCGGACGCGCTCATCGCCGACGCCGGCCGGCGCGGCTCGGAGCGGCTGCGCGAGGCGGTCGGCGAGATCGCCGATCTCGAGCTCGCCTCCCGTGGCGGCGGGACGGGTGGCGCCGGCGAGGATACGGCGGCGCTGCTCGCGCTCCGCCGGCTCGCCGCCTGAGCGCCGGGCATCTTCGGGAGCGCCACGCGACCAACGATGCCCCGCACCGCGTCCCGCTCGACGGCGCTCAATGGAGCACGGTCGAATGGAGCACGAGGTAGACCGCGAGCAGCACCCCGACGAGCACGAGCACGACGAGCAGCCGCAGCCAGGGGTTCTGTCGCAACGACGGGTTGACCGGGCGGTCGGTGCGGGGCAGCGGGGGATTGTGCGGCGTGGCGTGGACGACCGGCGGGCGGTGGCCGCTCCCGACCGCCGCCGAGGCCGCGGCGGTGGCTCGCGCCTCCGCCTCCTCCCGCGCGCGGCGCGCCTCGACCAGGTCCTCGCGGGTGGCCTCGAGCGCCGCGCTGCGCTTCGCGAACCGGTCCTCGAGCTCGGCGTGGGCGTGCCGCAGCCGGTCATAGTCTGAGCGCAGCGACTCGTGGCGGGCGCGAAGCTCATGGTTCTCGCGCCGCGCGAGGTCGAGCTCCGCGGCGGTGTCGGCGGACGCGCGCTCGGCGGTGCGCGCGAGCTCCAGCTCGGCCTCGACCCGGGCGAGCTCGGCGGCGGTGCGCCGCGCGGCGGCGCGCTCGCGCTCGAGCGTCGCCTCCGTCTCCTCCCGGGTCTCCCGCTCGCGCTCGAGCGCGGATTCGGCAGCCCGCAGGCGCGCGGTGAGCCGCTCGACGTCGGCGGCGCGGCTGTGGGCGACCGGCGGACGGGGGACGGTGAGCGGCGGTGTCGCGGCCTCGCCCGGGGCAGTCGTCGGGGCTCCGCGGGCGCGGCGGTAGCGCTCGGGCACCGGGCCCGGCACGTCGGTTCGGGGGCGAGCGGGCAGCGCGGGCGCATCGGCCCCGGACGCGGGGGCCGGGGCGGATGGGTCGGCCGGTTGCGGTGCGGCGGCCGGTTCGGCCGGTTCCGGCGCGGCGGGCGGGTCGGCCGGTTCCGGCGCGCCGGCCGGCTCGCGGATCGCCCGTCCGGTCGCCGCAATCGGCCCGTCCGCGGGCGCGCCCGCACCGCGCAGCTCGACGTTGACGTCCGGCGCAACCGACAGCTCGACGCGGGCGGCCCGTTCGAGCTCGTCCGCGGAGGCGAGGGCGAACGTCGCACGCCAAGGCTCGCCGTCCGACGCCGCCCACGGCTTGTCGTCGAGCTCGGCGAGCAGCCGGCGCTCGGCACCGTCGGCGGCCGTGAGGATCAGCGCGGGCCGGACGAAGCGGAGCCCGCGGACCCCGAACCACCGCCCCACCACACGGACGCGGCCGCCCGCCATGTCGAGCCGCTCGACCTCGAAGGCGGGTGTGTCGGGTCGGGTGGGGCCCGTATTCGGCGTGGCGTCGATCGTGAGGCCTCCGGGGTGGCCGCGCCGGGGGCGCCGCCCGGGTCAGGCGCCGCGGCGCAGGCGGGCCGCGCGGGACTTCTTGCGCGCGCCGTTGTTGCGGTGGAGCGCGCCGCGCTTGACGGCCTTGTCGATCGTGCGCACGAGCACGCGATGCTCGGCCTCGGCGGTCTCCGTCTCGCCGGCGGCGACCGCCTGCTCAAGGCGCCTGAAGTACGTCTTGACCTGGGAGGTGTATCGCCGGTTCTCCAGCCGCTCGCGCTCGGCGCGCAGGATCCGCTTCTTCTGTGAGTGGATGTTGGCCATGGTTGACGGGCCTCGCGGAGACCGCGGGACGGCGGCGTACTATAGCGCCCTCCGTGCCCCGTTCCAGCGACAGTCGGCGAGGCTCCGGGGGAGGGTCGAGCCCCCGGGACCCGAGCTTCACCGACCCGTCCGAGCCGGCGCCGACGGAGCTCGTCACCGCGCCCACCGAGGTCGTTCCCGAGATGCCGCGCGGTCGCTCGACGCGCATGGCGGTGTCGACCGCCATCTTCGCGGTCGCGACTGCCGTCTCGCGCGTGGCCGGCATGGCGCGCGAGGTCGTCCAGGCAGCGATCTTCAACACGAGCAAGGAGGCCTCGGCGTTCACGGTCGCCTCGCAGATCCCGAACCTGTTCTCGAACCTGTTCAGCCAGGCGGCGCTCGGGGCGGCGTTCGTGCCGATCTTCACCGACCTGCTCGCGCAGGGTCGGGGGCAGGAGGCACGACGCCTCGCCGCCGACCTGCTCGGGATGATCCTCGTGATCCTGGGCGCGCTCACCGTCCTCTACATCGCGATCGCCGGGCTGATCATGCCGGCGTTCGTGAGCAGCGGCATCTCGGCAGGCCTCACCGCCGGCCTCTCGCGCGTGCTCTTTCCGGTTGTGCTGCTGCTGTCGCTGACCGGTCTCATCACGGGCATCCTCCAGGCCTACGACGAGTTCACGATGCCGGCGATCGCGCCGGCCGCCTGGAACCTCGTGATCGTCGTCCTGCTCGTCCTGCTCCACACGCACTTCCGGCACGGCGACCAGGTGTACGCGTACGCGATCGCCTGGCTCGTCGCGACCGTCGTGCAGCTGCTGCTCGTCGCCTCCGCGCTGCGCAGGATCGACTTCCGGCTCGGGCTGTCGTTCAACTGGCGCGATCCGCGCGTGCGGCAGGTGCTGATCCTGTTCCTGCCGGTGACGATGTCGATCGGGATCATCAACCTCGACGCGTTCCTCAACGCCGAGCTCGGAACGCTCGTCAACTCCCACGCGCCGAGCGCGATCAACGACGCGTTCCGGCTCTACATGCTGCCCCAGGGGATCTTCTCGGTCGCGGTGACGACCGTCCTGTTCCCGTCGCTGGCGCGGATGGCGAACGCGAAGGACGCGCGCGGGATGCGCTCGACGCTCGGACAGGGGATCCGCCAGATCAACCTGCTGCTCATCCCATCGGCCGCGCTCATGGCGGTGCTCGCCACCCCGATCGTGCGCCTCGTCTACGAGCACGGCACGTTCCGCGCCTACTCGACCCATCTGGTCTCGATCGCGCTCTTCTGGTTCGCGCTCTCGCTGCCCTTCTCCGGCGTCAACCTGCTGCTCACGCGCACGTTCTTCGCGCTCCAGCGGCCGTGGATCCCGACGAAGCTCGCGGTGCTCAACATGATCGTCGACGTGATCGTGTCGTTCGCCCTGTACCGGAAGCTGGGGATCGCCGGGCTCATCATCGGCACGCTCGCCGCGAACATCGTCATGACCTACCTGCAGATCCGCCGGCTGCGGATCGGCTTCAACGGCCGGCTCGAGCTCGACGTGACGCTGATGATCACCGTCCGGATCCTGCTTGCGACCGGGATCGCCACCGTGCTCGGGTGGCTCGTCTGGAAGGGCCTTGCGACAGCGCTCGGCGTCTCGTTCCTCGCCGGGCTCGTCGCCGTCGGGCTCGGGCTCGCAGTGGGCGGGTTCGTCTACGCCCGGCTCGTGCTCACGATGCGGGTGCCGGAGGCCCGCCAGATCCAGAGCCTGCTCGTCAGCCGTCTTCGCCCGGCGCGCTGACGGCGACCGGCCGCATGAAAGAGGCCCGGCAACGCCACCGGGCCTTCGGTTGGGACGCCGGCGCCGGAGCGCCGGAGCTACGACGCGTCGGGGCGCGCCGCCCAGCTCGCCCGCGGGCGCGCGGCGTGCGCGGCGCGGCGCCGACCGCGGGCCTCGCGCCGGGCGACGCGGGCACGCCGCTGCTCATCGGTGCGGGAGCGCACGATCGCGCCGGCGAGCAGGCACAGGACGACGACGAGGAGCAGCAGGCCGAGGGCTTCGTTGGCGATGAGAGCGAGGGTCATGGTGGTCCTCCGGGGGTCGAGATCGGGGTCGTGGTCAGGCGCTGCCCCGAGACTCGGCCCGAGCCCTCAGATCGGTGTAAGAAACACCCCCCGAAGTCTCAGATCGCCGTAAAAATCCCAGACGGTCCCCTGGGCGGAGAGCCCGGTCTGGCACGGGGTCGCGAGCTATCGACCGGATTCGCCGGCGACCGCCGTGGACGACGCAGGCAGGATGGGCGGCGCCGGTCCCGCGGCCGGGACGAGCGCGGCGGCCGGAGCCGGGGTGAAGCGCGGCAGGCGCAGCGCGAACGAGGAGCCCCGCCCGGTGTTCCACACGGTCCCGCTCCCGCCGTGGGCCTTGACGATCGCGTCGACGATCGCCAGGCCGAGGCCGACCCCGCCGGCGCTGCGGGTGCGGGCCGGGTCGGCGCGGGCGAACCGCTCGAAGATCCGCCCGAGCGACTCCGCCGGCACGCCCGGGCCCTCGTCGTGCACCTCGATCGAGACTCCCGCGGGACCGCTCCGGCGCGCGCAGAGCTCGATCGCCCCGGACGGCTCGCCGTACTTGACCGCGTTCTCGATCAGTGCGTCGAGCGCGACGCGCAGGCGCTCGGGGTCGACGAGAAGCGAGCCCTGCGCGAGCGGACCGAGGCGCCAGGACCGCGGGGCGGCCTCCGACCAGCGCATGAACACCTCCTCCAGGAACGGCTCGAGGTCGATCGCCACCGGACGCACGAAATCGGGCTGGTCGACCGTCGCGAGCAGCAGCAACCGGTCGGTGATCGCGTCGATCCGCGAGAGCTCGTCGAGCGCGACCGCGATCTCGGGCGTATCTCCGATCCGGGTCCGCAGGAGCTCAAGGTGACCGCGGGCGATCGTCACCGGGGTGCGCAGCTCGTGGGAGGCGTCATGGACGAACCGCGCCTCGCGGGCGAGCAGCGAGCGGTGCTGCTCGGCGCGCTGCTCGACCACGCGCAGGGCGGCGATGCGGCGGCGGGCGTGCCAGACCATCGCCAGGAACATCGCGGCCATGAGCGGCACCTCGAACAGCTCGCCCCAGAGCTGCAGCCCATGGAAGGCGTCGAACCCGATCGAGACCCCGGTCGCCGTCATCACGCACGCGAGCGCGAGCAGCGTCGCCCGCAGCGGCCACACCCGGAACCCGTAGAGGACCGTGATGCTGATCCAGACGAAGTGGAACGGGATCGTCTCCCAGGACGGCCAGGCGATCATCGCCGCGTAGTTCGCGGTCGCGAACGCGACCCACAGGAGCTCCCAGCGGAATCGGCGCGCCCAGCGCGCCGCCCGGTCGGCCAGGGGCGTCGCCCGCAGCGCGGCGCCCCCGGAGGGCGGCGCGGCCTCCGAGGACGGCGACGCGGGCTCCGGCCCCGTGCGCTCAGGCGGCGGCGCGGTATCCGGCATTGCGGACCGTCTCGATCGGGGCATCCGGTCCGAGCTGGCGGCGGAGCCTGCGCACGCACACGTCGACGACGTTCGACCGCGGGTCGAAGTCGAAGCCCCAGACCGCGGACAGGAGCCGCTGACGGCTGACGACCTCGCCCGGATGGAGCATGAGGAAGTGCAGCAGGCGGAACTCGCGGTCGCTCAGGTTCGCCACGCGGTCGCCGACACGGGCCTGGCGGCGGGAGATGTCGAGCGTCAGGCGGCCGAGCCGGAGCGTCGCCTCGCCGTCGGCACCGTGGCGGGCGCGCGTCCGCACGCGGATCCGGGCGAACAGCTCGTCGAGCGAGAACGGCTTGGACACGTAGTCGGCCGCCCCAAGCTCGAAGCCGCGGAGCTTCGTCGGCAGCTCGCTGCGCGCCGACAGGATGAGGACCGGCAGCTCCGGGCGCCGGGCATGGAGCTCCTCGAGCACGTCGAGGCCGTCGCGCCCCGGCAGCAGAAGGTCGAGGATCACGAGCTCGTAGTCGTGCGCGAGCGCGGCCTCAAGCCCCTGCTGGCCGTCCGCCGCCTCGTCCACCTGAAACCCCTCGACTTCCAGTGCGCGAGCCAGGAACGATCTGATCCGGGCCTCGTCCTCGACCACGAGCAAGCGCATGAGCCCTCCTTCCTCGGACGGGACGATAGCCGGATCGGGGCGAGTTGTAAATGACTTATAGATGACCGGCAGATGACATCACGGTCATGTGCCTTGCCTTTCCTGACAACGGCGGTAGGTTTGCGCCGGCTTGGAGGAGAAGCGACAGCGATGACCGCACAGGCGAAACGCATCCTGGGGATCGCGCTCGTGACCGTCGCGTTCGGCGTCGGAGTCGGGCTCTACGTCGGGATCTACCTGACCGCCGCCCCCGGCCAGGCGTCGGCGCGCATCAGCCCGTCGGGGGCGCACCTCTACCTGGCGACGGTCCCCGCCGCCGCGCTCAACGATCCGCATCCGACCTGGGTCTCCTATTACGCGGTCAACCCCGATGGGTCGCACTGGCGCCACGACACGACCTACGTCCTGCCCGCGCACACGCTCGTGCAGGTGACGATCTACCAGTACGACTCGGCGACCGGTCTGCGCAACCCGTTCCTCGGGCAGGGAGAGGGGCTGAGCGGCGGACGCTTCACATTGGACGGCAAACCAACGGTGGCGATCAATCCGAATCTCGCCTCGCACGTGTTCGCGATCCCCGCGTTCGGGGTGTCGGTGCCGCTCGCCGGGGTCTCGGCCAACGCCAAGAACACGTGCGGCAACGCTCCGTGCACGCTCAGCCAGGCTCACACGACGACGACATTCAGCTTCCGCACGCCCGCACGCGGTCTGTACCGCTGGCAGTGCTTCGTGCCCTGCGGTGCCGGGTTCATCGCCGGCTGGGGCGGGCCGATGCAGACCGTCGGCTACATGGACGGATACATCAAGGTCGTATGAGCGCGCATTCCGCTTCACCCGGCGCCGCCCCCGGGGAGGTCAATCACTGGCGCCGGTTCGTTCTGTGGTGGCTTGTCCTGAGCGTGATCGGCACGGTGATCGTCGTCGTCGTGCTCGCCCCCGGGATGCCGCCGGGCAACGGCACAGTCGAGGCCTCGGGACAGGTCTACGACGACACCGTGCTGCTCGGCCTCTCGACGCCGGTGGCGCTCGGCGTGATCGTGTTCTTCGTCTACTCGATCGTCGCGTTTCGCGAGCGCGACCACGCCTCGGTGCTGGAGGGCCCTCGGATCACGGGGGACGCCCGGGTCCAGACGTGGTGGCTCGTCATCACCACCGCGCTGGTCATCTTCCTGGCGGCGTTCGGCACGGTCGAGCTGGAGAAGGACGGCGCCGGGGGCGGCCAGGGTCCCAACCCGCTGTCCACGCCGCCCCGCGGCACCCACGTTCTGCAGGTCCAGGTGATCGCCCAGCAGTGGAAGTTCACCTACCGCTGGCCGGCCTACGGCGGCGTCGAGACGCCCACGCTTGACCTTCCCGCCCACACGACGGTCGAGTTCCATGTCACCTCGCTCGACGTCATCCACTCGTTCTGGGCCTACCAGCTCGGCGTCAAGGCCGACGCGAACCCCGGCGTCGACAACACCGCGTTCGTGACCACCAAGGGCCCGCTGACGTTCGAGGTGCACTGCGACGAGCTGTGCGGCGTGTACCACGGGTACATGTACGACACCGGCCACGTCGTGCCCCGGGCGCAGTTCGCGAGCTGGATCAGCGGACAGGAGAAGCAGTACGCGCCGGCGACCAAGTCGCTGCCGCCGTACGCCCACGCGTATTTCCCAGCACCGACGAGGAGGGGCGGATGACCGCGATCTCGATGTCCGCCGGCCGGCAGCCCGCGTGGCGCCGCCTGCTCGGCTTCAACTTTCTCACCGGGGTCGTGCTCGCGGCGGTGGGCGGGCTCGTCGGAGACCTGATCGGCGCCGCGATCACCGGTCCGAGCATCGTCTACTACGGGACCGAGGCGGGGCAGAACGACCTCGCGGTCGTGCTCGCCTACCTGTTCGGCACGATCGGCTTCCTCGTCGGCATGGGGTTCGCGAACTATCCGGTCCGCCGGATGCTCGGCCACCCGCCCTCGCTCGCCGAGCACGAGTCCGAGGGGGAGGGGATCGGACGATACTTCCGCCTGTGCACCGACCACAAGGTGGTCGCGATCCAGTACGTCGTCGGGATCGGGTTCTTCTTCCTGATCGCCGGGATCAACGCGATGATGATCCGCACGGAGCTGCTGCAGCCCAACGTGCACGTGTTCGGCGCCAACCAGTACGTCACCCTCGTCGGACTGCACGGGGCGATGATGATGGGGATGATGACCTCCGGCATCCTCGGGCCGCTGGGAAACTGGCTCGTTCCGCTCATGATCGGCAGCCGCCGGATGGCGTTCCCGCGGATCGAGGCGCTGAGCTTCTGGTTGCTGATGGCCGCCGGCGTCGTGTTCATGACGACGATCTTCCTCGGCGGCTTCCAGACCGGCTGGACCGGCTACCAGCCGCTCGGCGACCAGGGCGTGGCGGGCTACGACGCCTACCTCGGCTTCTTTGCGCTCGTCGGCCTCTCGATGGTCCTCCTCGGGTTCAACCTGGCGGTCACGATCATCACGATGCGGGCGCCCGGGATGACCTGGATGCGGATGCCGATCTTCGTCTGGTCGGTGCTCGCCACCGCGATGCTCATGGTGCTCGCGCCGCCGATGCTGCTCGCGGCGATCCTGATGGGGGTCCTCGACCGGACCGCCCAGACGGCGTTCTTCATCGCCTCCAACGGCGGCAGCTCGTACCTGTGGGAGAACCTGTTCTGGGTGTTCGGTCATCCCGAGGTCTACATCGTCGCGCTCCCCGGCTTCGGGATCGTGCTGGAGCTCATGCCGGTGTTCTGCCGCAAGCCGCTGTGGGGCTACCGGCTCGCCGTGGCCGGCATGCTCGGCGTCGCGCTGTTGTCCTTCTTCGTGTGGCAGCACCACCTGTTCGACAGCGGCATCAACGCGGACCTGCGCCCGTTCTACATGTTCTCGACCGAGATGATCTCGCTTCCGACCGGGTTCATCTTCATCTGTGCCATGGGCACGCTGTGGCGCGGGCGAATACGTCTCACCGTGCCCATGTGGTTCTGCATCGCGTGGGCGTTCAACTTCCTGTTCGGCGGCATCTCCGGCGTCTTTCTGTCGGACGTGCCGAGCGACGTGCTCACCCATGGCAGCTTCTTCGTAATGGCCCACTTCCACTACACGATCGTGGGCGGCCTCGTGTTCGCGCTGTTCGGCGGGCTCTACTACTGGGTTCCGAAGATGACCGGCTACGTGTTCAACGAGCGCCTGGCCAAGATCAACTTCTGGGGGATGTTCATCTTCTTCAACGCGACGTTCGGCCCGCTGTTCGGGCTTGGCATCATGGGCATGCCCCGGCGGGTCGTCACCTACCCGGTGGCGTTGCAGCCGCTCAACATCTGGGTCTCGGTGTGCGCGTACCTGTTCTTCGCCTCGACCTTCCTGTTCGTCGTCAACGTGGTGTGGTCACTGCTCATCAAGCGCGAACCGCTGAAGGGCAACCCATGGGGCTCGAAGTCGCTGGAGTGGCAGCTGCCGACCCCGGTGCCGGTCCACGACTTCGACCGCTTCCCGGTGTTCGACCGCGATCCCTACCCCTACGGCGTGGAGCCGGCCGAGCGGCCGGCGATGGCGCCGGCTGGAGCAGACTGATGGAAGCCTCAGGCGCCGCATCCGCCCCCACCCATCCCGACATCGAGCTCGAGCCGCCCGAGTGGCAGCCGCGGGCGGTGTGGGTCGGCGCTCGCATGCTGTGCGGTGCGGCGTGCTTCTTCTTCCTGTCGTTCGTGTTCGCCTACTTCTATCTGCGGTCGCTCGATCTCGACCGCACCTGGAAGATCGGCCACCACGTCAGCCCGCCGGTGGGGCTCGGCGCGGGCATCGTCGTCGCGCTCGTGCTGAGCGCCGCGCTCGTGCGCGCCTCGGTGACCCGTCCGGAGCTGACGGTGCGCGCGGGCGCGGCCGCGCTCGCGCTCGTGCTCGTGGCCATCATCCTGCAGGTGATCGCGTGGGCGTCGCTCTCGTTCGGTCCGGCGAGCGGCGGCTATGCGAGCGTGTACGTCGGCTGGACGCTCTTCTATGCGGTGTTCGCACTGATGTCGGCGTACTGGATCGAGACGCAGGTGGCCACCGCCTGGCGCCGCGCGCGCGACGGGGCGCGGGCGACGCCGGCCGACGTCATCACCGACCCGCGGCTCACGCACGCCAACCTCGAGGGATGCTCGTTCTACTGGTCGTTCTACGTGGCGATCGGCGTGGTGACGTTCATCATCCTGTACGTGATCTGAGCGGGTGGTGATGCACGCGGCCCCCACGCTGTTGAGCCTGACCGGCGGATGGGGAGTCCCGTGAGCTGGCACGGCTGGTCGGTGCAGCCGCCGCTCGCCTACGTCGTCGCCGCCGCGCTCCTCTACGGGCTCGGCGGGACGCGCTACAGCCGGGCCGCCCGCACGCGGGAGCGATGGCGCGAGGCGGCGTTCGCGCTCGGCCTGGTGACGATCGTGCTCGCGCTCGAGTCGCCGCTGGACGGCTACGCCGACCGGCTCTTCTGGATGCACATGCTCCAGCACGTGATGCTGCTGTCGGTCGCCCCACCGCTCATCCTGCTCGGCCGGCCGTGGCCCCGGATGTGGCTCGGCCTGCCGGTCGGTCTGCGCACGACGGTCGGCCGGACGCTCGCCCGGGCGCGCTGGACCGCCGGCGTGCGATGGCTCGCGCGCCCCCGGCAGGCCTGGGGGCTGTTCAACGCGACGCTGATCGGCTGGCATATCCCGGCCGCGTACGACGTGACGCTCCGAAATCAGTCGATCCATGACCTCGAGCACGCGATGTTCTTCTTCACCGGGCTGCTCTTCTGGGCGCACATCGTCGACCCGGGCCCGTTGCGCGCCCGCCTGAGCTGGCCGCTCCGGCTCGCGTATCTCGTCGGCTCGATGGTCGTCGGCTGGATGCTCGCGGTGACGCTGGTGATGGTCTCGCACCCGATCTACTCCCCCTATGCGGCGGTCGGACACCGGCCCGGCGGGATCTCGGCGCTGAACGATCAGCAACTGGCGGCCGGGGTGATGTGGGTGATCGGCTCGCTGCCGTACTCCGTCGTCCTCTTCATCGGCCTGTACCGCTGGCTTGAACCGGACCGCAGGGCGAAGCCACGCCCGGCGATCACCACCTGAGGAGAGGACGACGCCATATGCATCATCTGCTCTACGCCGACTACTTCCTGACCGGCTCGCTGCTCACGATCGTCCTGCCGATCGCGCTGCTCATCTCGCTCGCCACCTGGTACGTGATCGCCGTCAGGCGGGTGCCTGAGGACACGGCGCAGACGTCGACGACGCTGCCGCCGCCCGAGGTGGTCGAGGCGGCGGGACCTGAGGTGGTCGGCGACGTGACGCCGGTGGAGCCGAGTTCCGGGGAACCGGGACGGCCCTCATGAGCGGCCGCGGCTGATGGACGCGCTCGGAGCCGCGGCCACCCCGGCGATCGGCCCGCGCTGGGCGGTGGTCGCGCGCGACTACGTGACGCTCACGAAGCCGCGGATCATGTCGCTGCTCGTGCTCACGGCGGTGTGCGCGATGATCGCCGCGGCCGGCGGCTCGCCGCAGCCGCTCGCGCTGGTGGCGCTCACGGTCGGCGGCGCTCTCGCCTGCGGGGGCGCGAGCGCGCTCAACCACGTGCTCGACCGCGACATCGACCGGCTCATGGGTTCCCGCACGGCCTCGCGCCCGGTCGCCGCGGGCCGGATCGCCCCGGCACGCGCGGTCGTCTTCGGGCTCGTGCTCTCCGCGCTCGCGTTCGGGATCCTCACCGCGTTCGACAACCTCGCCGCGGCGGCGCTCTCGCTGAGCGGCGGCGCCTTCTACGTCGTCGTCTACACGCTGTGGCTCAAGCGCTCGACGAGCCAGAACATCGTCATCGGGGGCGCCGCCGGGGCGATCCCACCGCTCGCCGGCTGGGCCGCGGCGCACGGGTCGCTCGGGCTCGGGGCCGTGTTCCTGTTCGGAATCGTGCTCCTGTGGACGCCGCCCCACTTCTGGGCGCTCGCGCTCCTGCTCGCGCCCCACTACGAGGCGGCGGACGTCCCGATGATGCCGGTCGTCCGCGGGCCGAGGGCGACCGCCTGGCAGATGCTCCTCTACACGGTCGCGCTCACGCTGCTCACGCTCGTGCCATGGGTCGTCGGCACGTTCGGCGCGCTCTACCTCGTCTGCGCCGTGCTGCTCGGCGGGGTGTTCTGCATGCTCGCCTGGCGGCTGTGGCGGCACAACACGGCGGCGCGCGCGGCCGTCCTCTTCCATTACTCGCTGCTCTACCTCGCGCTGCTGTTCGTCGCCGTCGCGGTCGACGCCGCGATCCGTTGAGCCCGGTCGGCCGGACTGAACGCCGAGCCGCCGGAGCAGCCGGCCCTCAGAACGCCCTGCGGAGGCTCGCGACGATCGACACGTCGCTGGCCTCGCCGAGGTACGCGGCGTGCGTGCAGGCCCGGTTGATCGCCGAGCGCATCGCCGCCGCGCGCGCCGCGGTGTCCGCCGTCCGGCCGTATTCGTCGATGTACAGGTGCGCGTAGGCGGTCTGCTGGGCCGGCGTCGCCGCCGCCCACTGCGAGCACGAGCTCGCGTCGCTGAGCGCCGTCCGGCGCGGGCCGGCGAGGGTCGTGATGAGCGTCACCGCGACGAGCACGGCGAGGAGCCCGAGCGTCGCGCCCGCCGCCCGTGGGTGGCGACGCGCGAGCGCGCCGAGCGACCACTGCTCAGCGACGCGGGGCGTCCCGCGGGCGCCGACTCGATCCGTGTCCGTGCTCCTCATCCCCCTCGCGCGCGGTTACGCTCTTCGCGATGCGCGTCAGAGAACTGTACGCCAAGCTCACGGACGACGCGCAGCAGGAGCGGGCGTTCCTCTCGGCGGCCGGGTTCACAACCGCGTTCGCCGCCTGCCGGGCGATCACTCACGCGATTCGGGCGGAAGTCGGGCCGTTCCACAACATCTCCTCGAAGAGCGGCACGCACATCCATCACTCGACGTTCGGGATCTTCGGCCTGCTCGGGATCGGCTACCTGTGGACGAACCGGATCTTCGTCGGCAACGACGCGCGGCCGCGCTGGGGCTCGCGCGTCACCGCGACCGCCTATGGGGTGGCGGCGGCGCTCACGCTCGACGAGTTCGCGCTGTGGCTCGACCTGCACGACGACTACTGGGACGCGAAGGGACGCAAGTCGGTCGACGCCGTGGCGATCTTCGGCGGGATCCTCTCGGTCTCCGTGATCGCCTCCGAGGCCATCGAGGAGCTCGGCTACGGCACGCGCCTCACCGGCCTGCTGAAGCGCCTGGACATCCGCCGGGAGCTGCCGCCGCCCGCCGAGCGGCGGGCGGGGGAGGGCGGCGACGGGCCGTAGCCAGGGCCTACCCTTCAGTGCGCCATGGCCGACCAGGCGCACATCCGCAACTTCTCGATCATCGCCCACATCGATCACGGGAAGTCGACGCTCGCCGACCGCATCCTCGAGCTCACCCACACCGTCGACCCCCGCTCAATGCGCGCTCAGGTGCTCGACTCGATGGAGCTCGAGCGCGAGCGCGGGATCACGATCAAGAGCCAGGCGGTGCGCGTCTTCTATGAGAGCGCGCGCGACGGCGAGACCTACCAGCTGCACCTGATCGACACCCCCGGGCATGTCGACTTCACCTACGAGGTCTCGCGCTCGCTCGCCGCGTGCGAGGGCGCGCTGCTCGTCGTCGACGCCTCCCAGGGGGTCGAGGCGCAGACGGTCGCCAACACCTACCTGGCGATCGAGGGCGGTCTCGAGCTCATCCCCTGCATGAACAAGGTCGACCTGCCGGGCGCCGAGCCCGAACGGGTCGCCGAGGAGATCGCCGACCTGATCGGCGAGCCCGCCGGCGACGTGCGCCGGATCAGCGCGAAGACCGGCGAGGGGGTCACCGACGTGCTCGACGAGCTCATCGAGCGCGTGCCTCCGCCCTCCGGGGACCCCGGCGCCCCGCCGCGGGCGCTCATCTTCGACTCCGAGTTCGACCAGTACCGCGGCGTGATCGCCTACATCCGCGTCGTCGACGGCACGTTCACCAAGGGCGAGGCGATCCGGGCGATGCAGGCCGGCACCGACGCCGAGATCGACGACATCGGCTTCTTCACCCCGAAGATGACATCCGCCCCGAGCCTGGGCCCGGGGGAGGTCGGCTTCCTCATCACCGGCATCAAGGACGTGAGCGCGCTCCGCGTCGGCGACACGCTCACCAACCGGTCGCGCCCGGCGAGCGAGCCGCTGCCCGGCTACCGCGAAGTGAAGCCGATGGTGTTCTGCGGCCTGTTCCCGATCAACTCCGACGACTACCCCGACCTGCGCGACGCGCTGGAGAAGCTGACGCTCAACGACGCCGCGCTCTCGTGGGAGCCCGAAACCTCCGAGGCGCTCGGCTTCGGCTTCCGCTGCGGATTCCTCGGCCTGCTGCACATGGACATCGTGCGCGAGCGCCTGGAGCGCGAGTACGACCTGGAGCTGCTCACGACGATGCCCTCGGTCGAGTACGAGGTGACGCTCACCGACGGCACGGTCAAGCCGGTCCACAGCCCGAACGACATGCCCGACCCGGCGCGGATCGCCTCGGTGCGCGAGCCGTACATCCGCGCGTCGGTGCTCACCCCCAAGGAGTACGTCGGGCCGATCATGGAGCTCTGCCAGGAGCGGCGCGGGCAGCCCGCGGGGATGCATTACCTGTCGGCGGAGCGCGTCAACATCACCTACGACCTGCCGCTCGCCGAGATCGTGCTCGACTTCTTCGACCAGCTGAAGTCCCGCACGCGCGGCTACGCGTCGCTCGACTACGAGCTGATCGGCCTGCGCGAGTCCGACCTCGTCAAGCTCGACATCCTGCTCGCGGGCGACCCGGTCGACGCGCTGTCGATGCTCGTGCACCGCTCCAAGGCCCAGGCCGCCGGCCGCACGCTCACCGAGAAGCTCCGGGAGAAGATCCCCCGCCAGCAGTACGACGTCCCGATCCAGGCGGCGATCGGCAGCCGGATCGTCGCCCGCGAGACGATCAAGGCCTACCGCAAGGACGTGATCGCCAAGTGCTACGGCGGCGACATCAGCCGCAAGCGCAAGCTGCTGGAGGCTCAGAAGAAGGGCAAACAGCGGATGAAGCAGGTCGGGCGGATCGAGGTGCCCCAGGAGGCGTTCCTCGCCGTGCTCGAGCTCGGCGAATGAGCGGGGTGCGGCCCGTCCGCGCGCGCCTGGCGACGATGCAGGGCGACCCGGAGCCGGGCGCCGAGCGGATCTCGGTGTACCACGACGACGGGACCGTCGAGGAGGTCGCGCTCCACGACTACGCGCGCGTGTACGCGCTCCCGGGCGTCTACGAGCAGATCGTGCAGGAGGATCTCGGCTGCCGCTCGCCGGCGCAGGTGGCGCGGATGCTCACGGGCGCGCTCGACGCGCTCGGGCGCGAGCGGGCGGCCGCGCGCGTGATCGACATCGCCGCCGGCAACGGCGTGTCGGGCGAGGCGCTGCGGGCCGTCGGGGTCGACGTCGTGCTCGGGACCGACATCGTGCCCGAGGCGCGGGCGGCCGCGCTCCGCGACCGGCCGGGCGTCTACGGCGAGTACCTCACGCTCGACCTCGCCGCGCTCGACGCCGCCCAGGCCGAGCGCGTGCGCTCGCTGCGCGCGAACGCGCTCACGTGCGTGGCGCCGGTCGGCTCCGCGCCGGGCACGGTGCCGCCCGAGGCGATCGCCGCCGTCTGCCGGCTGCTGTGCGGCGAGCCGCTCGTCGTCGCGCTCCACGACCCCCGGCGCGGGGAGCCCGATCCGCTGAGCGAGCGGTTCTTCGCCGAGCGGGTCGGGGCCGGGGCGACGCTGCTGCATCGCGAGCGCTACCTGCACCGCTTCCGGGTCACCGGCGCGCCCTATGAGCTGGACGCGTCGGTCTGGCGTCTCCGGCTCAGCGACTGAGGCGGTGGCCGTCCCAGCTCCGGTCCTCGGCGCTCCACATGAGCGTCCACGGGCCGCGCCGGTGCCGCAGCCCCCAGGCCCGCGGGCCGCCGAGGAGCATGATGACGGCGAGCAGCGTCATCCAGGTGACGGCGGCCGCGAGCAGCATCGCGCCGACGGCGGTGACGAGCGGGATCATCACGAACAGGAGCAGCGGGTTGGCGCGCACCGCCGTGAGCGCCCAGCCGCCGAGCGTGCGGCGGTGGCTCGGGATCCGCCGATCCCGTCCGTCGCGGCCCCGGCGGTCCTCCGGCGGCGGCCGGCGCGGCCGGGGCAGATCGTCGAGCACCGCGTCGAGATCGTCGTAGGTGATCGCGGTGAGCGCCCGGTGGACGCGGTCGTCGAGCTCCTCGGAGGAGAGCCGTCCCTCGGCGGCGGCCGTGCGCAGCCGCTCGACGACCTGCTCGCGGTCGGCGTCCGAGGCTCGCAGTCGCCCGTCACGGCGCATGCCACAAGCGTACGACGGGTCGGGGCCGCCGGCAACCGCGATCCGGCGTCTCGCGCGGGGGCGGATCGGCGTCCGCGGCCGCCTGGGAAGGACCGCGGATGCCGGGCGCCGCCCCATTGGGCACAATCGCCCGATGGACCTCGGACTGACGGACCGCGCCTGCATCGTCACCGGCGGCTCGCGCGGGATCGGCCTGCGGGTCGCGCGCCGGCTCCTCGCCGAGGGCGCGATGGTGCTGCTCATCGGGCGCGGCGAGCGCGCGCTCCGTGACGCCGTCGCCGAGCTCGACCCCGAACGAGTGGCCTGGCTCGCCGCCGACGTCACCGCGTCGGACGCGGGCGAGCGGGCGGTCGCGACGTGCCTCGAGCGCTTCGGGCGCCTCGACGCGCTCGTCAACAACGCGGGCGACAACGACGTCGTCGCGCTCGAGGAGCTCACCGACGAGGAGTGGCGGCGCCAGTTCGAGCTGCACGTGATGGCGCCGATGCGGTTCATGCGGGCGGCGGTCGCGCCGATGCTCGAGCGGGGCTGGGGGAGGATCGTCAACGTCGCGTCGACGTCGGGCCGCCGGCCGGGGCGGCGGAACCTCGCCTACGGCGCCTCGAAGGCCGCCGAGCTCTCGCTCTCCCGCGGGTACGCCGAGCACTACGCGCCCCGCGGGATCCTCGTCAACGCCGTCAACCCCGGCCCGATCGAGGGCGAGCTGTGGCTGCGGGAGGGCGGGCTCGCCGACCAGGCGGCGGCCGCCGACGGGGTGAGCCGCGACGAGGCCCTCCGTGCGGTCGCCGGGGGCCTTCCGCTCGGCCGGCTCGGCGCGCCCGAGGAGGTCGCCGCGGTGATCGCGTTCCTGTGCTCGGAGCTCGCCGGCAACGTCGTCGGCGCCGCCTGGTCGGTCGACGGCGGCGCCGTCCCGTCTATCTTCTAGTGTCCCGTTTGGCCAGTTCGTTTGCAGTCGAGGCGCCCTGGCGGCGCCTGGCGGCGTCCCCGGATCCTCGTGTGGCGCTGCCACACCACGGATTTTGCGTCCTGGCCGGGCATCCCCCAGTGGCACCTCTTGGTGCCAACGAACCAACCAAACGCGACACCAGCCGCCCATGCCCTCCGCCGGCGCCAACCCGGAGTCCGTGACCGCCGAGGCCTCGCCGGCCGGCCGGACGTACGCCCCGGTTCTCTACGCCGTCGGCCGGGAGAAGATCCGCGAGTTCGCGCTCGCGACCGGCGAGACGAATCCGCTGCATCTCGACCTCGACGCCGCGCGGGCGGCCGGGCACGCCGACCTCGTCGCGCCTCCGATGTTCGCGGTCGTCTACCAGGGGCGGTGCATGGACGACCCGCTCGACGACCCGGACCTCGCGATCGACTACCCGCGGCTGCTCCATGTCGGCCAGGAGTTCCGCTGGGGGCCGCTCGTGATCGCCGGCGACGAGATCACGACGACGGTGACGGTCGCAAACGTGAGCGAGCGGGCGGGCCTGCGCTTCTACGACTTCCGCGCCGAGAGCCGCAACCAGCGCGGCGAGCTGGTCGCCGACGGCCTGTGGCGCAACGTCGTGCGCGAGCGCGAGGGCGGCTCCGAGTGAGCGCCCCCGGCGAGGAGCCCGGCCGCGCGATCGCCCCCGGCGAGGAGTTCGGCCTGTCGATCACCCCCGACCGCTACCTCACGGTGCGCTACGCGGGCGCGTCGGGCGACTTCAACCCCATCCACATCGACGACGAGTTCGCGCGCTCGGTCGGATTGCCCGGCCGCATCCTGCACGGGCTCTGGTCGATGGCGCAGGTCGCCCGCGCCCACACCGAGGCGTTCGGCGGCCCCGCCGCGCTCGCGGAGCTCTCGGTCCAGTTCCGGGGCCTCGCCGTGCCCGAGAAGGAGGTCGTCGTGCGCGGCACCGTCACCGATGTCGGCGAGGACGGCGCGCGCACGAAGGCCGAGGCGACCCAGGACGGCAGCCGCATCGTGCGGGGCGCCCGCGGCCTTCTGCGACAGGACTGACGGGCATCCGCCGACCGCCCGCGGCGGGCTTCGCGGGGGGTGACCCCCCCGTCGGGCGCACCGATCGGCGGCCGCAGGACGCCGTAATCCCCCAACTAAAATCTCACAGCGATGCTGACAGATCGTCAGGAGCTCGTCCTGCGGGCACTCGTCGAGGAGTATCTCGACGAGGGGCTGCCCGTGGGCTCCAAGGCGCTCGCGGAGGCGTTCGAATGGGGCCCCTCGACGATCCGCTCCGAGCTCGCCAACCTCGAGGAGCTCGGGCTCCTCGCGCACCCGCACACGTCGGCGGGCCGGGTGCCGACCGAGGCGGGCTACCGCTACTTCGTCGACCGGCTGCTGCCCGACCCGGCGCCCGGCCGGCAGGAGCTGTCGCTGTCGCTCGTGCGGCACGAGATCGACGAGGCGATGCGCGCGACGACCGAGGCGCTCTCGCAGGTGACGAACCTGCTGGCGATCGTCACCGCGCCCCCGATCGAGACCTCGACGATCCGCCACATCGAGGTGCTGCCGCTGCAGCCGCAGGTCGTGATGGTCGTCGTGATCACCTCCACGGGCGGCGTCTCGAAGCGGATCTTCACGTTCCCCGCGCCCGTCGACCGCGGCCTCGTCGACTGGGCCGCGAGCTATCTCGACGAACGGCTCGTCGGGCTCGGCCTGGGCGCCCGGATGCTCCACCAGCGGCTGTTCGACCCGAGCCTCACGTCGACCGAGCGGGGGTTCCTGGCGGCGCTCGCGCCGGTGTTCACCGCGCTCGAGCACTCCGACGAGACGACGATGTACGTCGAGGGCACCGCCAGGCTGCTGAGCGCCGAGCGCCAGAGCGACGTGTCCGAGCTCAACCTGCTCGTCGAGACCCTCGAGCGGCGCGTCTCGATGCTCGGCGCGCTCCGCTCCGCGCTCAGCGACCCCGCGGCCGGGGAGCGCGAGCCGCTGCCCGCGCTGCGTGGCGTGTCGGTCCGGATCGGCGCCGAGAACGAGTTGCCGGCGCTGCGCTCGGTGGCGCTCGTCGCCGCCGCCTACGGCCTGCCGCGGGCCTCTGCCCCGAACGGGGTACGTCCGCTCGGCGCGGTCTCGGTGATCGGCCCGCTGCGCATGAACTACGGCGCGGTGATCGGCGCGGTGCGTGACGCCGCCCAGCAGCTCTCGACGTTCGTGGCGGAGGTGTACGAGGAGCGATGAGCGCGTCGCAGATGCCACGCGACTACTACGAGGTGCTCGGCGTCTCGCGCGACGCGAGCGAGGCCGACATCAAGAAGGCGTTCCGCCGCCTCGCCCGCGAGCTGCATCCCGACGTCAACTCCGAGCCCGACGCGGAGCCCCGCTTCAAGGAGGCCGCCGAGGCCTATGAGGTGCTCTCCGACGCCGAGCGGCGCGCCACCTACGACCGCTACGGCCACGAGGGCCTGCGCTCCCGCGGCTACGCCTCGAACGTCGACGGCTTCGGCTCGGTCGCGGACATCTTCGAGGCGTTCTTCGGCGGACAGGGCGGTTTCGGCTCGATCTTCGGCGGCGGCATGGGCGGTCCCGGCGGGCCCGCACAGGGCGGCGACGTCGGCGCGGCGGTCGAGATCACGCTCGCCCAGGCGGCGCGCGGCGAGGAGGCGACCGTCGAATACGACGCGGTCGTGCTCTGCGAGCACTGCCGCGGCAACGGCGCCGAGCCGGGCACGCCGATCGAGACCTGCCCGACCTGCCGGGGAGCCGGTCAGCTGCGCTCGGTCGTCCGCACGCCGTTCGGCCAGGTGGTCCGCGCCGTCGCCTGCGACCGCTGCGGCGGCGAGGGCAAGGTCGCCCGGAACCCGTGCCGCGTGTGCTCGGGGCGCGGGCGCCGGGCGGAGCGCATCTCGGTCACCGTGCAGATCCCGGCCGGGATCGAGGACGGCCAGCGGATCCGCGTCGCCGGTCGCGGGCACGCCGGCGAGCGCGGCGGGCCGGCGGGCGACCTCTACGTTCAGGTCCGGGTGCGCGAGGACGCGCGCTTCATGCGCGACCAAAACGACCTGATCACCGTCGTCGACGTCGCCGCGCCGCTGGCGGCGCTCGGCACGACCGTCACCGTGCCGACGCTCGAGGGCGAGACCGAGGTCGAGGTCCCGGCCGGCACCCAGCCGGGCGAGACGCTCCGCCTGCGCCGCCAGGGGATGCCGTCGGTGCGCGGCGGCCGCCGCGGCGACCTGCGGGTCGTCGTCAACGTCGTCGTTCCCCGCCATCTGCACCGCGAGCAGCGCGAGCTGCTCGAGCAGCTCTCCGAGAGCCTCACGCCGCGCAACCTCGACACCGGCGAGTCGATGCTCTCCAAGCTGCGGCGCGCCTTCGGTGCCTGAGAGGTGCTGAGGCTGGCGGTGCGGGTCGCCCGCCCGCGGGCCGAGCTCGTGCTCGCCGAGCTTCTGGAGCTGGCCCCGGGTGGTGTGGAGGAGGTCGACGTCGACCCGGGCACCGTCGAATACGCGGTCTACGGCGCCCCCGGGGAGCTGCCCGAGCTGCCCGCGCTGCGAGCGGCCGCGGGCGGCGCGCTCGTGTCCGAGATCACGAGCGAGGTGGCGGACGACTGGGCGGAGCGCTGGCGCGCGTTCCACCGCCCGCTCGTGATCGAGACCGCCGCGCCGGGCGCCCGGCCGCGGCTCACCGTGCGCCCGCCCTGGGAGCCGCCGCCGGCGGACGGGCTCGACGTCGTCATCGACCCGGGGCGCGCGTTCGGCACGGGCGCGCACGCGACGACCGCGCTCTGTCTCGAGCTCCTGCTCGATGACGCGGCGCGGACCGCGGCTCTCGACTCCCGCCGCGCCCTCGGCTCGTGCGTCGATCTCGGCTGCGGCTCCGGAGTGCTCGGTATCGTCGCCGCCCGCCTCGGCTACGGACCCGTGGTGGCGCTCGACCACGATCCGCTCGCCGTCGCGGCGACCGCCGAGAACACGGCGCGCAACGGGGTCTCGCCGGAGCTGCTGCACGTCCGCCGCTTCGACCTGCGCACCGAGCAGGTCCCGGCGGCCGACCTGGTGCTCGCCAACGTGCTCGCCGGGCCGCTGCTCGGCTGGGCCGAGTCGCAGCGCCGGCTGCCGGCCCGGCTCGTGCTGAGCGGCCTGCTCGCCGGCGAGGCCGACCGGGTGGCCGCGGCCTACGCCCGTCGCGGGATGCGCGAGGCGGAGCGGCGCGTCCGCGGCGACTGGGCGGCGCTCGCGCTCGCCGCCGCGACCTGATCGGGCGGCCCTCGGCGGCTGGACAAGCTCGGGCCGCCGAATCTTGTCCATGCGGCCGATCCGCTCGGTGCCCGGTTGCCGCATCCTGACCGTCGTCGGCTGTCAGTGACCAGCAATGAGCCTGAGGAGGTGAACCGGGTGCCGAACCCGCTCGCGACCGGCGTGACCATCGACGGAGTGTTGCTCGACGTCGTCGTGCCACGGCCCAAGCCTCGTGCCGCAGATCCGCGGGAGTCCTCTCTCCTCTCCGCGTGGACGAGCTCGAGGACACCGTGGCGACCCGACGTCATACTCGAGTGCGGCGGACGGGCGATCACGGGCCGGGTTCGGAGCTGAGCGGACCCGCCCGCCCGCGGGCGTCGCCTCGAGGGGCGGCGCGGCGCTCCGCGCGGCGGGCGGGTCCGTTACCGTCGCGGGGGTGACGGGATTCGCGGTCAGGTTCCTCGGCTGCAAGGTCTCCCAGGCGGACGCGATGCTCGCGCGGCGGGCGCTGCTCGCGGCCGGTCACACCGAGGTCGCCGAGGACGAGGCCGAGCTGCATGTGATCAACACGTGCTGCATCACCGGCGAGGCGGAGGCGAAGTCGCGCCAGTCGGTGCGGCGCTCGCTCCGCCGGGCCGACCGCGTCCACGTCGCCGGCTGCGCGGTCAACCTCGCGCCCGAGCGGTTCGCCGCGATCGACCCGCGCGTGCGCGTGTTCGTGGGCACGGCCGACGAGGTCGCCGGCGCGATCGGGGAGGCCGAGGGGAGGCCGACCGACGGCGGCCCGCCGGCGCTCGCGGACGCGGACACGCTGCGGGCGCTCGCGGACGCGGACACGCCGCCGGCGCTCGCCTGCGCGGACACCGCGCACGACGTCCTCGCCCGGGAGCGGCTCCGCGCCCGCGGGGCGATGCCCGTGGGAGCGCCGCCGGGCGCGGGTGCGCGCGTCGCCTCCCGCACGCGAGGCTTCGTCAAGGTCCAGGACGGCTGCGACGCGGGCTGCGCGTACTGCATCATCCCCACGGTCCGCGGGCCCGCTCGCTCGCGCCCCGCAAGCGCGATCCTGCGCGAGGTCGCCCAGCGCGTCGCCGACGGACAGCCCGAGATGGTGATGACCGGGATCAGCGTCGGCGACTACCGCGACCCCGAGCGCGGCCTGGAGCTCGGCGAGCTGATGACCGAGGTCGCGCGCGTTCCCGGCGTCGAGCGCGTGCGGCTCTCGAGCGTCGAGGTGATCCACGTCAAGGACTCGCTCCTGCGCGCGCTCTGCGAGGAGCCGAAGGTGTGCCCGCACCTGCACGTGCCGCTGCAGTCCGGCGACGACGCGGTGCTCGCCGCGATGGGCCGGCACTACACCGCGGAGGAGTACCTCGAGCACATCGCGCGGGTGCGGGTTGCGACCGCTCGGCGAACAGGCGGGAGGGGCGACCTCCATGTCACCGCGGACGTGATCGTCGGCTTCCCCACGGAGGACGAGGCGGCGTTCGCCCGCACGCTCGAGGTCGTCGAGCGCGCCGAGCTCGGCCGCGTCCACGTGTTCCCGTACTCGCCGCGCCCCGGCACCGCCGCCGCGGAGCTCGGCGACCGGGTCCCCCCGGAGGTCAAGAAGGAGCGCGGCCGCCGCCTGCGCGCGCGCTCGGAGGTGCGTTCGCGGCTGCGCCGCTCGGCGAAGCTCGGGTCCGAGCTTGAGGTGCTGATCGACAAGGTCGCGGCGGACCGCTGCTCGGGCTACAGCGCCGACTACACCCGCTGCTACCTCGACGAAGCGATCGCGCGAGCCGGGGAGCTCGTCACCGTCCGCGCCCGTGAGCTGCACGCCGACGGGATCCGCTGCGAGCCCGTCCGCGCCTCGCGGCTCTGATGCGCGACCCCAAAGCGGCGGCGCGCCCGACCGCCCGGCGAGTATCCTGAAACCGGCGTTTTGACCACGATCACCGAGCAGCTCAGGGCGGACATGACCGGCGCGATGAAGGCCGGGGAGAAGGAGCGCGTGGGCGCGCTCCGCCTCGTGCTCTCCGAGCTGCAGAAGGCCGCCAAGGACGGCTCCGGCGACGAGCTGTCGGTGCTCCGGCGCGAGCGCAAGCGCCGCCTCGAGGCCGCGGAGCAGTTCCGCGACAACGGGCGGCCGGAGCTCGCCACGCAGGAGGAGTCCGAGGCCGAGCTGATCGCCTCCTACCTGCCCGCCGAGCTCTCCGACGAGGAGCTCGACGCGCTCGTCGCGCGGGCGATCGCCGACACCGGCGCCAGCGGCGCGCGCGACATGGGCCAGGTGATGAAGGCCGTCATGGCCGCCTCGGGAGGGCGCGCCGATGGGAAGCGGGCCTCGGCCCGCGTCCGCGAGGCGCTCGCCGGATGACGCGACCCACCCCTCGGCCCGCCCACCGACATCCGCGCTGATGCGCAGCGTCGTCGAGCTCTCCAACGACGTCGCCACCGAGCTCGCCGGCTCGCAGGACGCGGTTCTGCGGGCGCTCGAGACCGAGCTCGACTGCGATGTCTTCCTGCGGGGCAACCAGCTCACGCTCGACGGCGACGAGGGCGCGGTGCAGGCAGCCGTGGCGGTCGTGCGCGAGCTCTCCGAGCTCGTCGACCAGGGCCACGAGCTCGCGCCCGGGACCGTCGAGGCGGTCGTCGGCGCGCTCTCCGAGCACGAGTCGCCGGCGCGCATCCTCGAGGATGTCGTGTGGCGCCACCGGGCGACGAGGGTCGCGCCGAAGACCGTCAACCAGAAGCGCTACGTCGACTCGATCCGCAACAACACGATCACGTTCGGGATCGGGCCCGCCGGCACCGGCAAGACGTTCCTCGCGGTCGCGCTCGCCGCCGCGGCGCTCTCCCGGCGCGAGGTCAACCGCATCATCCTCACCCGTCCCGCGGTCGAGGCCGGCGAGCGGCTCGGCTTCCTGCCCGGCGACCTGATGGCGAAGGTCGACCCCTACCTGCGGCCGCTGTTCGACGCCCTGCACGACATGCTCGAGCCCGAGAAGGTCGCGCAGCACCTCGAGCGCGGAGTGATCGAGGTGGCCCCGCTCGCATTCATGCGCGGGCGGACCCTGAACGATTCGTTCATCATCCTCGACGAGGCCCAGAACACGAGCCCGGAGCAGATGAAGATGTTCCTCACGCGGCTCGGGTTCGGATCGAAGATGATCGTCACCGGCGACGTGACGCAGATCGACCTGCCGCGCGAGCAGGGGTCGGGGCTCGTCGCGGTTGCGGAGATCCTCCAGGGGGTCGACGACGTCGACTTCGTGCGGTTCGGCGGCGAGGACGTCGTGCGGCACAAGCTCGTGCGGCAGATCGTCGCGGCCTACGACGAGCATTCCCAGCGCATGGCCCCCGAGCTGCGCGCGCGGAAGGCGGGTTGAGGTCCGCCGCGCCGGCCGTCCGGAGAGACGCGATGCTCGACGTCGAGGTGATCGGGTTGGAGGCCCAGCCGGCCCCGGCCGACGACGACCCGACGCAGCCGACGGCGGTCGAGTTGGAGGAGCTGTGCGCGCTCGCGCTCTCCTCGGCCGGGATCGACGAGGGGCACGTGGCGATCGAGTTCGTCGACGAGGAGCGCATCCAGGAGCTCAACCGGCGGTTCCGCGGCCGGGACGCGCCGACCGACGTGCTCTCGTTCGGCGTCGACGAGGATGCGCCCGCCGCCGGCCCGCGGGAGCTCGGCGACATCGTCATCTGCCCGCCACGCACGGCCGACGTGCGGGAGGCGGTGATCCACGGCGCCCTCCACCTCACCGGCATGGACCACGAGACCGACCACGGTGAGATGCTCGCCCTGCAGGCGGAGCTCATGCGATGGGTGAGTTGAGCGCACGGGACCGGCGGGGGGCCGTGTGAACGCGGAGCAGCCGGGCTCACACGAGGGCACGCGCTCAGGGTTCGTCGCGCTCGCCGGCCGTCCGAACGTCGGCAAGTCGACACTCGCCAACGCGATCGTCGGCGCGAAGGTGGCGATCGTCTCCGACAAGCCGCAGACGACCCGGCGCGCGATCCGCGGCGTCGCCAACGGGCCCGACTGGCAGCTCGTGCTCGTCGACCTGCCCGGCGTGCAGCGACCGCGCGACGCGCTCACCGCACGGATGCAGCAGCGGGTCGAGCACGAGCTCGACGACGCAGACGGCTGCCTGCTCGTCGTCAACGGGGTGCAGGGGATCGGCCCCGGTGATCGATTCATCGCCTCCTGGCTGCGGCCCGCGGCGGAGCGCGGCGTCGCCGTGGCAGTCGCGGTCAACAAGGTCGACCGGGCGGACCGCGCGAAGGTGGCGGCGACGCTCGCCGACGCGGAGGCGCTCGGTCTCGGCGGCGAGATCTTCCCGGTGAGCGCGCGCACCGGCACGGGGGTCGCGACGCTCACCGAGCATCTCGTGTCGTTGCTGCCCGCCGGCCCCCGATACTTCGACGTCGACCAGCGCTCCGATCAGGCGCAGTCGGTCCTGCTCGCCGAGCTCGTGCGCGAGCAGGTGCTCGCCCGCACGCGGGAGGAGGTGCCGCACGCCGTCGAGGTGGAGGTCTCCGAGATCACGCAGCCGCACGCCGACCTGGTCCGCATCGAGGCGGTCGTGCTCACCGAGACCGAGTCGCAGAAGGGGATCCTGATCGGATCGCGCGGACGGATGATCAAGGCGATCGGGACCGCCGCGCGCCGCGCGATCGAACGGGAGCTCGGCAGTCGCGTCCACCTTGAGCTCTCGGTCCGGGTTCGTCGCCACTGGCGAGCCGACGAGCGCGTGCTCGACCGGCTCGGGATCGAGTGACCGTGGGCGCTCCGGGAGACAGACCGTCGTGACCGGCGCGCGACCCACCGCGATCGGGACGCCCGACCGCCGAGCATGAGGGCGCGGCACGGGATCGTGACGCTGGCGGCGGCCGCGGCGGTCGTCGCCGCGATGCTTGCCGTGTTCGCTGTCGCGATCTCGCTCAACCAGAGTCAGGCCCGGCGCAACCTCGAGCGACAGGCGCACGAGCGCACCGAGCTCGTGGCGGGGCTGCTCGACGGGATCTTCGGACAGGCGAGCCGTCTGCCGGCGAGCGAGGTGCGCGCGCTCTCCGCGCGGACGGTGTCGAACCGCGTGCTCGAGAGGCTGCGGGGCCAGAACGTCTACGTCGCGCTCCTCGACGCCCGCGGGCACGTGCTCGCCCACTCCCGGGGCTTCAACGCGGAGGCGCGGCACGCGGTGCTCACCGGCGCCGCGCGCCGGCTGCTCCTGCACGGCGCCCCGTGGGCGCTCGGCAACCGGTCCCGGGATGGGATCCGCGGCGGCGTCGTCGACTTCGGCGTGCGCGTGCGCGCGCGGACGGGCGCGCGGTTCCTGGTGAGCGGTGTCTCGGCGGCCACGCTCGGCGGATTCGTGCGCGCCGAGCTCGTACAGGTCCATGGCGTCCAGCGCCAGCACCAGATCATGCTCGACGGCCATGGGGTGGTCGTCGGCTCGACGGTCCGCGACCGGCCGGTCGGGTACGTGTTCCACACCGCCGCGCAGCTGCGGGCTCTGCGCCGGCCGCAGGGAGTCGCCGCCACCGGCCACAGCGGCGTCCGCTACTACGACGCGGTGCGACTGCCGAACTCCACCTGGCGACTCATCATCTCGGTTCCCGTCGGAGAGCTCTTCGCGTCGGTGGACGGCCTGCATCGGTGGCTGCCCTGGATCATCCTCGCCGCGTTCGGAGCGGTCGCGCTCGGCGCGCTGTGGCTCGTCTGGCGGGGGATGCAGAGCGCGCAGCGCGTCCGGGTGACGAACGCGCGCCTGTCGGCCGCGAACGCCGAGCTCGAGACCGCGCAGGCTCGCCTGGAGCAGGCCAACGCCGCGCTCGCCCGCTCCAACGCCGCGCTCGAACGCCAGGCGCGGGAGCTCGTGCGCTCGAACACCGAGCTCGACCAGTTCGCCCAGGTCGCCTCCCACGACCTCCAGGAGCCGCTGCGCAAGGTGCGGACGTTCACCGAGCGGATCACCGAGACCGAGGCCGAGCACCTGTCCGAGCGCGGCGCGGACTACCTGCGCCGCGCGAACGCCGCCGCCGCGCGGATGCAGACGCTGATCGAGGATCTCCTGCGGTTCAGTCGCGTGTCCACCCGCGGTGAGCCGTTCGCGCCCGTCGACCTCGGCGCGGTCGTCGGCGACGTGCTCGACGACCTCTCGGTGCTCATTCAGCGGACCGGCGCGCGGATCGAGGTCGGCGGGCTGCCGACGATCAATGCCGACGCCTCCCAGATGGGGCAGCTGCTGCAGAACCTCATCTCGAACGCGCTCAAGTTCCGCCGCGAGGACACCGAGACGGTCGTGCGCGTCGACGCGTCCGTCGAGGGCGGCTGGCTGACGCTCACGGTCGCCGACAACGGGATCGGCTTCGAGCCACGGTATGCGAGCCGGATCTTCCGGGTGTTCGAGCGCCTGCACGGACGCGGCACCTATCCGGGCACGGGGATCGGGCTCGCCCTCTGCCGCAAGATCGCCGAGCGGCACGGAGGGACGATCGTCGCCGACGGAGCCCCCGGCGCGGGCGCGACGTTCACGGTGACGCTGCAGACCGAGCGCACGAGCGCCGTCACGGACGTTCCCGCCACCCGCGCGGACCCGGCGGCCGTCTCAGACGCTCCGGTCGTCCCCGCGGACCCGGCGGCCGTCTCGGACGCTCCGGTCGTCCCCGCGGACCCGGCGGCCGTCTCGGACGCTCCGGTCGTCCCCGCGGACCCGGCGGCCGTCTCGGACGCTCCGGTCGTCCCCGCCGGCCCGGACACCCCGCCCGGCCCGGCCCCCGAGGGCGGCGAGCAGGAGCCCTATGTCGCAGTCTGACGCGCCACACCGACCGTTCACGATCCTGCTCGCCGACGATGACGAGGAGGACCGGGAGCTCGCCCGCGAGGCGCTCCAGCGCTCCCGCCTCGCGAACGAGATGAAGTTCGTCACCGACGGCCAGGATCTGCTCGACTACCTGCGGCGCGAGGGGCGCTGGAGTGAGGCGAGCGCGCCGCGTCCCGGGATCATCCTGCTCGATCTCAACATGCCGAGGAAGGACGGACGCGAGGCGCTTCAGGAGATCAAGGCCGACGAGTCGCTGCGCCGCATCCCGATCGTCGTGCTCACGACCTCCAAGGACGAGGCCGACATCCTGTCCACGTACGACCTGGGCGTGAGCTCGTTCATCACGAAGCCCGTCACGTTCGGCGGGCTCGTCGACGTGCTGAGGACCTGGACCCAATATTGGTTTGAGATCGTCGAGGTCCCCGAGAGCGCGGAGCCCGGGGAGGCATGAGCGGAGGCGCGAGGCAGGCCGGCGACGCCATGCTGAGCGCGCGGTCGAGGCCGGCGAGGCGACGGTGAGCGCAGCGGCCGTTCCTTATCATGAGCGCCGTGGACGACTCCGAGGTCGCATACGACGAGCGCGGCCTCGTGCCGTGCGTCCTCCAGGACGCCGCGAGCGGCGAGGTGCTCACCGTCGCCTACATGAACGCGGAGGCGCTGCGCCTCACCCGCGAGACGGGTGAGATACATCTGTTCAGCCGCAGCCGCGGCGAGCTCTGGCATAAGGGGGCGACCTCGGGTCACACGCAGGCGCTGCGGGCGATCCGCTACGACTGCGACGGCGACGCGCTCGTCGCGCTCGTCGATCCGGCGGGGCCGGCGTGCCACACCGGTGAGCGCACGTGCTTTTACCGCGGCGATCTCGAGCCGCCGGCGCCCTACGAGACGCTCCCCGGCCTCGAGCGCACGATCCGCGCGCGCGCCGCCGGGCGGCCTGCGGGCTCGTACACGACGCGGCTCCTCGACGACCTCCCGTTCGCCGGCGAGAAGGTGCGCGAGGAGGCCGAGGAGGTCGCGCGCGCCGCCCGCGAGGAGTCCGACGAGCGGGTCGCCGAGGAGGCGGCCGACGTCATCTACCACCTGCTCGTGCTGCTCCACGGCCGCGGGCTCTCGCTCGCCGACGCCGAGCGCGTGCTCGCCGCGCGCCGCGGCTGAACCCGGCATGACATCCCCCACGCTTGCGGAGGTCCGCGCGCTCGCCGAGGGCCACGACCTCGTGCCGCTCTACGAGACGTTCGTCGACGACACCGAGACCCCGGTGTCGGCGTTCCTCAAGCTCCGCGCCGCGCATCCCGCCGAGCCCGCGTTCCTGCTCGAGTCCGCCGAGCACGGCCGCGTCGGGCGGTTCTCGTTCATCGGCGTGCGCCCGCGCACGGTGCTGCGCTGGTCGCTCGGCGAGAACGGCGATCCATACGCGCTCGCGCAGTCCGAGCTCGCCCGTCGGCGGGCGCCTGTCGACGTGCCGGGCCTCGAGCTCCCGTTCGCGGGAGGCGCGGTCGGCTGCTTCGCCTACGACCTCGTCCGCACGGTCGAGCCGCTCGGGGAGCCGAACCCCGACCCGCTCGGGCTTCCCGACCTCGCGCTCATGTTCACCGACTCGCTCGTCGTCTTCGACCACCTGCGCCATACGGTGACGGTGCTCTGCACCGTCGAGTCCGGCGCGGGCCTCGAGGAGTCCTACGCGACCGCCGCGGGGCGGATCGCCGAGCTCCGGGCGCTGCTCGCCGGGCCGATCCCCCGGAGCGAGCCGGTCGCTGCCCCGCGCGAGCTCGTCCCCCTGCAACCGAACATGAACCGCGAGCGGTTCGAGGCGATCGTCGCCCGGATCATCGAGTACATCCACGCCGGCGACGCCTTCCAGGTCGTGCCCTCCCAGCGCTGGTCGGGCCCGACGCCCGTGGAGGCGTTCTCGATCTACCGGGGCCTGCGGGCCGTCAACCCGAGCCCCTACATGTACTTCCTCGACTTCGGTGACTTCGAGATCGCGGGCGCCAGCCCCGAGCCGCTCATCACGGTCGCCGGGCGTCGCGTCGCCACCCGCCCGGTGGCCGGCACGCGGCCGCGCGGCGGCTCGGTCGAGGAGGACGAGCGGATCGCCGCCGAGCTGCTCGCCGACGAGAAGGAGCGGGCCGAGCACGTGATGCTCGTCGACCTCGGCCGCAACGACCTCGGCCGCGTCTGCGAGTACGGCTCGGTGCAGGTCGAGAGCTTCATGGCGGTTGAGAACTACAGCCACGTGATGCACATCGTCTCGCAGGTCTCCGGGCGACTGCGCGAGGGGGTCGACGCGCTCGACGCGCTCCGCGCCGTGCTGCCCGCCGGCACGCTGTCCGGCGCCCCGAAGGTGCGCGCGATGCAGATCATCGACGAGCTGGAGCCGGTCAAGCGCGGCGGCTACGGCGGCGCGATCGGCTACGCGAGCTACACGGGAGAGCTCGACACCTGCATCCACATCCGCACGGTCGTCGTCAAGGACGGGATCGCGCACGTGCAGGCCGGCGGCGGCACCGTCGCCGACGCGAAGCCCGATTACGAGTACCGCGAGTCGGTCGCCAAGGCCCGTGCCGTCATGCAGGCGATCGAGCTCGCCGCCGCCCAGCCCGGCTGGCCGTAGGCCCCACCGACGCCCACCCCCAGCCCGACTGGCGCGTAGCCTCTCACGACACCGACCCCGCCCGCCCCAGCCACGATGCGGATCCTCGTCCTCGACAACTACGACAGCTTCACCTACAACCTCGTCCAGTACCTCGGCGAGCACCCGCTGCGCCCTGAGCTCGACGTGGTGCGCAACGACCGGGCGTCGATGGAGGAGCTCCTCGCGCGCGACTACGACCGCGTCGTCATCTCGCCGGGTCCGTGCACGCCCGATGACGCCGGGATCACGCTCCAGGCCGCGCGCCGCTTCCCCGAGGCGGGCGTGCCGACGCTCGGGGTGTGCCTCGGCCACCAGGCGCTCGTCCAGGCGTTCGGCGGCCGGGTCGTCACCCACGTCCCGGTGCACGGCAAGACGACGCTCATCCGCCACGACGGACGGACACTCTTCCGGGGGCTGCCCGCCGAGCTCGAGGTCGGGCGCTACCACTCGCTCGTCGCCCGGCCGGAGCTCCCGGACGAGCTGGAGCTGAGCGCCTCGGCCGACGGGGTCGTGATGGCCGTCCGCCACCGGACGCTGCCCGCCGAGGGCGTCCAGTTCCATCCCGAGTCGGTGCTCACGCCGAGCGGGCGGGAGCTTCTGTCGAACTTCCTGCGGGGCGCGGAGTGATGGCGGTCGCCGACCCGTTCATCACCGCCGCGCTCGACGCGCTCGCCTCGGGCGAGGATCTCACCCGTGAGCGGACCGCCGAGGTGATGGCGCGGATCATGGCCGGCGAGGTGTCGGAGGTCCAGATCGCGGGGCTGCTGATCGCGCTGCGGACGAAGGGGGAGACCGTCGATGAGCTCGCCGGGCTGGCGGCGACGATGCGCGCGCTTGCGACCCCGGTGCCCGTCTCGGTCGACCGCTCCGAGCTGCTCGACACGGCTGGAACCGGCGGCGGGCGGCGGACGTTCAACGTGTCGACGACCGCGGCGCTGATCGCGGCCGGCGCGGGGTGCGTCGTCGCCAAGCACGGCAACCGCTCGGCGACGGGCCTGTCCGGATCGGCGGACCTGCTCGAGGCGCTCGGGGCTCGCATCGACCTCGCGCCCGATCAGGTGAGCCGCTGCATCGATGAGGTCGGGTTCGGCTTCATGTTCGCCCCGGCGCACCACCGGGCGACGCGCTACGTCATCCCCGTGCGGCGCGACCTCGCGGTGCGGACGATCTTCAACTTCCTCGGCCCGCTCACGAACCCGGCGGGCGCCGAGCGCCAGCTCATCGGCGTCTCCGACGCCCGCTACCTGGAGACGATGGCGCGAGCGCTCGGCCGGCTCGGGACCCGCCGGGCGCTCGTCGTCTCCAGCGAGGACGGGCTCGATGAGCTGTCGATCTCGGCGCCGAGCACGGTGTGGGAGATCGAGGCTGACGGTGAGGCGCGTCGGCAGGTGATCACCCCGGAGTCGGTCGGGCTGGCCCGCTCGCCCGCCGAGTCGATCCCCGGCGGGGGACCGGCGGACAACGCCGCGATCACGCGGGCGGTGTTCACGGGCGAGCTCGGCGCAGGGGATCCGGCGCGCGATCTCTCCGTGCTCAACGCGGGCGCGGCGATCTACGCGGCCGGCCGCGCGGACACGATCGCCGGTGGGGTTGAGCTCGCGGTGGCGGCGCTCGAGTCGGGTGCCGCGGCGGGCGCCCTCGAGCGCTTCGTCGCCGCGACGGTGCGCCTCGCCGAGGAGCCGGGACGGTGAACGAGCTCGAGCGGATCATCGCCCGGACGCGCGAGGAGGTGGCCGCACGGATGGCCGTGCGGCCACAATCGGAGGTGGAGGAAGCGGCGGCCCTGCGCCTTGAGACGGACGGTCCGCGCCGGTTCGCGGTGGCGCTGCGGGCCCCGGGGCTGTCCATCATCGCCGAGCACAAGCGGCGCTCCCCCTCGGCCGGCGTGATCCGCGAAAACGTGGAGCTGGAGGACGTGGTGGGCGCCTACGAACGCGGCGGCGCCCGGGCGCTGTCGGTCCTCACCGAGCAGGTCGGCTTCGGCGGGACGCTGGAGGACCTTGCGCGTGCCCGGCGGGCCGCGTCGCTGCCGATCCTGCGCAAGGACTTCATGGTGGGCGAATACCAGGTCTTCGAGGCGGCGGCGGGCGGCGCCGACGCCATCCTCCTGATCGTCGCCGCGCTGACGCCCGACGAGCTGGCCGATCTCCACGCGCTGGGCAACAGCCTGGGGCTCGACGTGCTCGTGGAGGTGCACGATGCCTCCGAGCTGCGCGTCGCCGCGCCGCTGCGCCCGCAGATCATCGGCATCAACAATCGCGACCTGACCACTCTGCGCGTGGACCTCGAGCGGACCTTCGAGCTTCTGCCCGGCGTTCCCGAGGGCACGCTGGTCGTCGCCGAATCCGGCCTGCGCACGCGCGCGGACATCGAGCGCGTGAACGCCGCCGGGGTCGACGCGGTGCTGATCGGGGAGTCGCTGATGCGCGCCGAGGACATGGAGGGCGCGCTTCGCGCGCTCGTACAGTGAACCGCGTGCCCGGCGCGCCCCCGAAGATCAAGTTCTGCGGCATCACCCGGCGCGAGGACGCCGACGCGGCCGTCGCCGCGGGCGCCTGGGCGCTCGGGCTGATCCAGTGGCCCGGCTCGCCGCGTCGCTGCCGGCGGGAGGCCGCGGTCGAGATCGCGGCCGCGCACCGCCGCCACGTCCAGATCGTCGGCGTGTTCGTCAACGCGACGCTCGACCATGTCGTGCGCGCCGCCGACGAGATCGGCCTGACGATGCTCCAGTTTCATGGCGACGAGGGGCCGGCGTTCTGCGCCGAGGCGGCGCGGCGCTCCGGCTGCCGGGCGATCAAGGCGGCGCGGGTGCGCAGCGGCGCCGACATCCAGGCGCTCGCCCCGTTTCGCACCGACTTCCACCTGCTCGACTCCTATGCGCCGGGCGTTCCCGGCGGCACCGGTGAGACGTTCGCCTGGGAGCTCGCGGCGAGCCCCGTCCCGTCGGGCCCGAGGGTCGGCGGCCCGGTTCCCGTGATCCTCTCCGGGGGGCTCACGGCCGAGAACGTCGGCGAGGCGATCTCGATCGTCCACCCGTACGCGGTCGACGTCGCGAGCGGCGTCGAGTCCGCGCCCGGGATCAAGGATCATGCGGCGCTCGAGGCGTTCGCAGCGGCGGTGGCGGCGACCGCGGCGGAACGCGAGGGCGAGCGGGTGCCGTGAGCGCCGGGGTCGAGCACCGCTTCGGGCCCTATGGCGGACGGTATGTGCCGGAGACGCTCATGCCGGCGCTCGCCGAGCTGGAGGAGGCGTGGCTCGCGGTCCGCGAGGACCCCGGCTTCAGGGCCGAGCTCGGGGCGCTGCTGCGGGACTACGTGGGCCGCCCCTCGCCGCTCTACCACGCCCGGCGACTGTCGGCCGAGGCCGGTCATCCGGTCTACCTGAAGCGCGAGGACCTCAACCACACGGGCGCGCACAAGATCAACAACGCGCTCGGCCAGGCGCTGCTCGCCCGGCGGATGGGCAAGCGGCGGATCATCGCCGAGACCGGCGCCGGCCAGCACGGGGTCGCCACCGCCACGGCGTGCGCCCTGCTCGACCTCGAATGCGTCGTGTTCATGGGCACCGAGGACATGCGCCGCCAGAGGCCGAACGTCGAGCGCATGGGGTTGCTGGGCGCGAGCGTCGAGCCGGTCGACGCGGGCGCGCGCACGCTCAAGGAGGCCGCCTCGGCGGCGATCCGTGACTGGGTGGCGAACGTCGAGACGACCCACTACATCATCGGCTCGTGCGTCGGCCCGGCGCCCTACCCGGCGCTCGTGCGCGACCTGCAGCGCGTGATCGGCGATGAGGCGCGCGCCCAGGTGCTCGAGGCGGCCGGCCGGCTTCCCGACCGGGTGATCGCGTGCGTCGGCGGGGGCTCGAACTCGATCGGGATGTTCGCCGCGTTCGTCGAGGACACGGCGGTGGCGCTCATCGGCGTCGAGGCCGCCGGCGAGGGGCTCGACACGGGGCGCCACGGCGCGCCGCTCACCGTCGGCGGGCGCGCGGGTGTCCTGCACGGCGCGTACTCGGCGGTCATGCAGGACGAGGACGGCCAGATCCTCGAGGCGCACTCCATCTCCGCCGGCCTCGACTATCCAGGCTCCGGGCCTGAGCACGCATGGCTGCGCGACACGGGGCGGGCGCGGTATCAGGCGATCACCGACGCGCAGGCGCTCGACGCGTTCGCGCGGCTCGCTCGGCTGGAGGGCATCATCCCGGCGCTCGAGAGCGCGCATGCCGTCGCCTGGGTGCTCCAGAACTCCGGCGCGGACAGCTCGGAGCTCGACGTGATCTGCCTGTCGGGCCGGGGCGACAAGGATCTCGCCGAGGCGCTCGCCCGGCTGTCGAACCCGCCGGACCGCTCGTGAGCGCCTCCGGCGTGACGGGCATCTCCGGCGTCTCGGGCGTCGAGCGGATCGCGGAGGCGTTCGCCCGGTCCCGGGCGGACGGGCGCGCCGCCGCGCTCATGCCCTACATGATGGGCGGCTTCCCCGACCTCGAGACCTCGCGGCGGATCGGCGAGGCCTACATCGAGGCCGGCGCCGACCTGATCGAGCTCGGCGTGCCGTTCTCCGACCCGCTCGCCGACGGCCCCGTGATCCACGCCGCCGCGACGACGGCGCTCGCCGCGGGGGTGACGCTGCCCGACGTCATGACGCTCGGCGCCGAGCTCGGCCGGCGGGTGCCGGTGATCCTCATGTGCTACGTCAATCCGATCCTCGCGCGGGGAGTCGAGCGCTTCGCCGACGAGCTCGCCGCCGCCGGCATCTGCGGGCTGATCGTCCCCGACGTCCCGCTCGAGGAGGCCCGCGAGCTGTGGGCGGCCTGCTCGGCGCACGAGCTCGCCTGGGTGCCGCTCGTCGCGCCGACGAGCTCCCCCGAGCGGATGGCGGCGATCGGCGGCGCCGCCCGGGGCTTCCTGTACGTCGTCGGCGTCACCGGCACGACCGGCGAGCGGGACGCTTCGGACGGCGGCGCCTCCGGGCTGCTCGCCCGCGCGCGGGCCGTCACGGACGTGCCGCTCGCGCTCGGATTCGGGATCTCGACGCCCGAGCAGGCGGCCGCCGCGGCCGCCGCCGGGGCCGACGGCGTGATCGTCGGCAGCCGGCTCGTGCGGGCCGCCGGCGCCGCGGACGGAGGTCCCGAGGCGGTCGCCGGTCTCGTGCGTGACCTGTCGGCGGCGCTCACGACGGGCTGAGGAAGTAGGATTCGACGGCGCCATGGGTCTCATCCTCACCGCCACCGCCGGCCTCTGCATCTGGATCGTCGTCTGGGCGCTCAACGTCAGCGGGCTCGACGCCCTCTTCTTCGCGATCGGCATGGTCCTGATCGCGATCGGCGTGCGCAACCTGATCCCGTTCCTGCCCGGCCGGCGCAACTAGTGCAGCCGTCCGGAAATTTGTGCGAGGTGTTGACGAGTGGCTGGGCGTGACTGACGCCGGACGCGGGATGAGTCGATGCGGCAGCATCGGCGATTCCCGCGGGTGGGCTCAGGCGCGTCCAGACGCCGTCAAGACCCGCAGAATGTGCGGATGGGCGCACGAGAGCCGCGCCTGACGCCGGTGTCCGGAGGCCCGCCCGTCGGCGTGCCCGCGGTCGGGCGCTCGCGTGTCCGCGCCGTGCTGTCGGGCGCGCGCGCCGTCGGGCGCTCGCGCTTGCGGATGCGCGCCCTGCTGACGGGTGCGGTGGCGGCCGGCGGTGCGGCGCTCCTCGCCGGCTGCGGGGCGGCGGGGTCCTCCTCCTCCGGCAACGCCGCCGCCACGGTCACGGGCCGGGTGCTCGACATCGTCGCCTCCGAGCCGCCGGGGGACTCGGGCGGCCAGGTCGCCGCCGACGTGCTGAACGCCGAGCGGATGGCGTTCACGCAGCTCGGCGGGCGGGCGGGATCGTTTCGGCTGCGGCTGATCGTCGCCCACGAGCACGAGGTGTCCGCCGACGCGCGCAGGGCGGTCTCCGATACGGCGGCGATCGCCTATCTCGGCGAGATCGCGCCCGGCACCTCCGGGGTTTCGGTGCAGATCACGAACGAGCTCGGGATGCTCCAGGTGAGCCCCACCGACACCGCCGCCTACCTCACCCGCGCGACGCCCGGCGCTCCGCCGCCGGGTCACTGGTACCCGGCGAGCAGCTCCTACGGCCGGACGTTCGCGCGGCTCGCGCCGACGAGCAGCGTCGAGGCTGATGCCCTGGTGGCGCGGATGCGCTCCGAGAAGCTGACGACGCTCGACGTCGAGCACGACGCGACCGCGTACGGGAGCTCGGTCGCCGATGCGGCGAGCGCCGCCGCCCGCAAGGCCGGGATGACGGTCCTGAGCGGCGCCCCGACGCCCGCGGCGAAGGCCGTGCTCTACGCCGGCCTGCCCGGGCCGGCCGCCGCCCACGCGCTCGACGTCGCCGCCTCGAGCGCCTCCAGCGCGAAGCTGTTCGCGCCCTCGGCGCTCTACGACGACGCCTTCGTCAAGAGCCTGTCGAGCGCGGCGCAGCAGGCGCTCACGGTGTCCGCGCCGGGGATCCAGAGCAGCGCGCTTGACGCGCTCGGCCGCGGCTTCGTCGCGGACTTCTCACGCCGCTATGGCCACCGGCCGGCGCCGCAGGCGATCTTCGGCTACGAGGCGATGCGGGCGCTGATCGCGACCCTGCGGCGTGCGGGCGCGCACGCGAACGCCCGCACGACGGTCGTCACCGACTTCCGGAGCCTGTCGCGCACCGCCGCGGACTCCGCGCTCGGCGCGTACCGCCTCCACGACGGGGACACGAGCCTGCGCTCGTTCGTGTTCGCCCATGTGTCGGGGGGCGCGCTCGTCCCGGTGAAGTGACCGACGAACCGCGGTCGCCGGCTCTCGCCGACCCGTAGCTCGGGCGCTGGCTGACGGAGCGGCCGCCGTTCGCGCTCCCCGACGACGTGGAGGCGCTCGGCGCGCCCGCGCCGCACGCGTCCGAGCCGCGCCCGCGCCGCACGCGTCCGCGCGCGGCGGTCGGGACCCGAGAGGGCTCGGGCCGTCGACCTCGAGGCCGACGCCGGACCCGTTCGGCACTGCGTGCCGGACTCAGTGCGGCCGGGGTCACCGCCGCTCGTGTACCTCCACGGCGGCGGTTGGACGATCGGCTCGATCGACACCGACGACCTCCGCGGCCGGCCGCCGGCGCTCGTGATCACCGTGGAGCACGATCCGCTGGGCGACGAGGCCGAGCGGTGCGCCGCCCGGCTCGCCGTCGCCGGCGTACCGACGACGCTCCGCCACGAGCTCGGAGTCGTCCATAACCCCCTGCTGCTCGCGGCGTCTCGCTCGCCTGCGCCGCTGCCCTCGCGCGCGGCCGACGATGTGCGAGCGCCGCTCGCGCGCGACCGAGTGGCCCGCCGGTGGGGTCGCGGTTGACCGGCCCGGGCGCGGCGGCGGTTGACCGGCCCGGGCGCGACGGCGGTCGACCGCCCCTGGTGCGGCGGCGGTTGACCGGTCCCTGGTGCCGCGGCGGTCGACCGGCGCCGATGCGCACGCCGGTGCGGCCCTCCCTTTCCGCACTCGTTTGCTATGCCGGTGGTGCGTGCGGGATCCGCTGCGGTCGACCGCCCCGATCACCCACCCGACACCTCGCGACCTGGTGCGTGCGGAGAAAGGGTCATGCAGGGGTGCGTACGAGAAGCTCGTCCGTCAGCCTCGAGCCCGCGTGTGGGGCATCCCGACGGCGGCGCGTTTCGACGATCCCGATCAACCGAGGCGGTCGCGCGAGGTCGCGGCCACCGAGGTCACCGAGGCCGACGCCTCGTTCATGTCGCGGAGCGCTCCTGAGACCGGGGACGATCCGCGTCCATCCGCCGCGCGGCTACCGGTCGGCCGCAGCCCGCCGCGTCGTCAGGGCCGGCGGGCCGCTCACGCTCGGCCTCCGCCCGCGACGCCTCCGGAGCCCGAACTTGAAGGATGTTCGGGATCCGACGGTCCGCCCGGACGCTCCGACGACACGAACGGCTGCTCGGCCCGCGCCGCGGTCGCGCGACGCTCGTCCTGCTCGCTAAGCGGGGCCCCGACCGCGGGTCGTCGTTGCTCGCGTCACGCTCATCGCTGGATGGTTCCCGCTCCGCATCGGGCTCTCCCACGCCGCCGTCCGCGCTTGCCGAGATTCGTCGGTGATCGTGGCCGACACGGGTCGTCTCGAGCGGACGTCGAGCGGGGCCGGTCGCCGCCCCGGAGATCGCGGCGGCCGGCTGTACCGCGCGCGTCACCGATCGTCGGGTCTGCCGGCGACGACGGGCACGCCCTGCGCGTCGGCGGGTTCGGGCGTCGACGAGACGGGTCACGCGCGTGGCAGAGAACGTACGTCGATCATCCCTCGCGGCGAGCGACGTGCGATCACGGTCGTGAGCTCGACGAGCACCGCCAGGCGGTCGTGCTCAAGGCGGCGCCAGGTGAAGCGCAGCACCTCGATGCCCGCCGCGTGCAAACGGGCGTCGCGGATGCGGTCGCGTTCGAACGCCGCCCGCGTCGAGTGGAAGCGGTAGCCGTCGACCTCGGCGACGAGCGCCGCCTCCGGCCAGTGGAAATCGACCTCATATCCGTGGACTCGCACGTTGACGCGCGGCTCCGGCAGCCCGCCCTCGCGGATCAGCGAGAGGAGCCGCTCCTCCGCTTCGGAGCGCGTCACCGTCGTGGCGCGGTGATCGATCGCGAGGTCGTCCAGGACGCGCCGGCCGTGATGCCCGCCGGCGCGCGCCACCAAATCCGCGAGCTCCCGGTGCGTGGTGAGTCCGAGGACGAGCGCCTGATCGAGCGCGCGCTCCAGGACGCGCGCATCGTGCTCGGCGGCGACGTCGAGCAGCATCCTCGCCGGTGAGCACACCGGCAACCCGAGACGGATGCGACGGTCCGCTGGGCGAAGCGTCCGGCTGCGATGGGTGCGGATGCCCGCGCGCCGCGTGTCGACGCCGGTGGCGACAAGCAGATGGACTACGTCCGGGTCCGCCGAGATGGCGTCGATGCCCCAGATCGGGGCGACGCTCGTATGTGAGACGAGCGCGCATCCACGGGTGGCGAGGAGCGCCGCGGTCTCTCGGCCGAGCGGCACCTCGCCGGGATGTCCGACCGCGTAGACCCCGGCATGCAGTCTGAACAGGCGATCGCTGCGCGCGAGATGGTGAACCTGGCTCGTGCTCAGGCCCGCGGAGAGCAGTTGCCGACGACTCACGCGCCCGCGCTGGTGGCCGGCGATTGTCGCGATGCGCGCATCCCGCGAGCCCGCGACGATGATCTTTCCACGCACGCCGAGCACGCTGACCTCGCGTGCGGAATTCGTGGCGGCCGGTCCCAGGGAACTCGCACGCGCTGCGGGACGGGAGGATGCGTGGGGCATCCGAGGATCGCCGGCGGCCGGGGTGGCGCCGGCGGCTGGGGTGGCGCGGGCGGCTGGGGTGGCGCCGGCGGCTGGGGTGGCGCGGGCGGCTGGGGTGGCGCCGGCGGCCGGGGTGGCGCGGGCGGCTGGGGTGGCGCGGGCGGCCGGGGTGGCGCGGGCGGCTGGGGTGCCGCGGGCGGCTGGGGTGCCGCCGGCGGCTGGGGTGCCGCGGGCGGCTGGGGTGGCGCCGGCGGCCGGGGTGCCGCCGGCGGCGAACGCGGGGTGGGTCATGCTCCAAAGAGCCTTCGGCGCGCGCATTGTCACCCCCCCCGGCCCGGGGGCCAAACCCCGATCGAGCGGGACGACGCATCTGCGCACCCGGCGGATAGGCTGCAAAACCGGATGCCCGACGAGCTCTTCCTGATCGACGGCAACAGCCTCGCCTACCGGGCCTTCTTCGCGCTGCCGGAGTCGATCGCGACCTCGACCGGGGTGCCGACGAACGCGATCTTCGGCTTCGCGTCGATGCTCGTGAAGATCCTCACGGACTACGGGCCGAAGGCGACAGTCGTCGTCTGGGACCGCGGCCACAGCGGGCGCAAGGAGGTCTACGCCGAGTACAAGGCGCAGCGCACGACGCGGCCCGATCTGCTCAAGGAGCAGTGGCCGGCGCTCGAGCCGCTCGTCGAGGCGTTCGGCTACCGCAACCTCGGGGTCGACGGCTACGAGGCCGACGACGTGATCGCATCGATCGCCGAGCGCGCCAAGCGGGAGGAGCCGCCGATCAAGGTGATGGTCGTCACCGGCGATCGCGACGCCTACCAGCTCGTCGACGAGCGCGTCTCGATCATGACGACGAGCCGCGGGATCACCGACACGAAGGTGTACGACCGCCAGGGGGTGATCGACCGCTACGGCATCCCGCCCGAGCTCGTGCCGGACTTCATCGGCCTGAAGGGCGACACCTCGGACAATATCCCCGGCGTCCCCGGGATCGGCGACAAGACCGCCGCCGACCTGCTGCAGCGGTTCGGCTCGCTCGAGGAGGTGCTCGCTCACGTCGACGACATCTCCGGCGCCAAGCGCAAGCAGAACCTCACCGAGCACGCCGAGGACGCGCGCATCTCCAAGCGCCTGGCGACGATGCGCCGCGACCTGCCGCTCGACGGCCTCGACATCGCCGAGCTCGTCTCCCGGGAGCCCGACCGCTCCCAGCTGCGCGAGACGTTCCGTCAGTACGAACTGCGCGAGCCGCTGCGACGCCTCGAGGAGGCGCTCGGGTCGGCCGACGCGGCCGCACCCGCCCCGCAGGCCGAGCATGCGCTCACCGCGAGGACGCGGCGAGCGGATCCGGCCGACCTTCCGAGGGCGCTCCCCGAGGACGCGGAGATCGCGCTCGCCGTGCGCGCCCCGCAGGCGCCCGACGACGCGCTCTTCGCGGAGGCCGACACACGGTTCCAGACCGGCGTCTACGCGGCGGTCACCGACACCGTCTACACCGGCCACACCGAGCGCCCCGAGGAGCTCGTCACCGCGATCGCCACCCGGCCGGTGATCGCCCACAACGCGAAGGCGCTCAGGCTCGTGCCGTGGAACCTTGCGCACGACACCGAGGTCGCCGCCTACCTGCTTGAGCCGGCGCGGCGCGCCTATCCGTTCCGGGAGCTCTGCGAGGAGCGCGGCTTCGCGACCGACGTGCCGGACGGCGCCGGCGCCGACGCGCGTCTGGCGCAGGCGCTCGCCGAGTGGCAGCGCGAGGAGATCCGCGGCCGGGGGCTCACCGAGCTCCTGCAGGAGGTCGAGCTGCCGATCGTGCGGATTCTGCGGGACATGGAGCTCGCCGGGGTGCGCCTCGACACCGGGCGCCTCAAGGAGATCTCCGCACGCGTCAAGGAGGAGGCCGACCGGCTGGAGCGCGAGATCTACGAGCTCGCCGGCACCGAGTTCACGCTCGGCTCCCCGCGCCAGCTCGAGGAGGTGCTGTTCACGACGCTCGGCCTGTCGCGCAAGCGCCGCGGCAAGACCGGCTACTCGACCGATGCGCGGGTGCTGCAGGCGATCCGCTCCGAGCATCCGATCATCCCGAAGATCGAGCGCTGGCGGGAGCTCACGAAGCTTGCGCAGACCTACCTCGACGCGCTTCCGCTGCTCGTCGACTCCGACAGCAGGCTGCACACGACGTTCAACCAGACCGCGGCGACGACCGGGCGGCTCTCCTCGAACAACCCGAACCTGCAGAACATCCCGATCCGCACCGAGCTCGGCCGCGAGATCCGCGCCTGCTTCGTCGCCGCGCCCGGCAACCTGCTCGTGTCCGCCGACTACTCGCAGGTCGAGCTCCGGCTGCTCGCGCACATCGCGGGCGAGGACGTGCTCAAGGAGATCTTCCGCCGTGGCGAGGACGTCCACACGGCAACCGCCTGCCGCGTGTTCAACGTCGAGCCCGACCAGATCGACCCGGGGATGCGCTCGAAGTCGAAGATGATCAACTACGGGATCGTCTACGGACTGTCCGCGTACGGGATGGCCGACCGGCTCGATATCCCCCAGGAGGAGGCCGCCGAGTTCATCGAGCGCTACATGGCGGGCTTCCCGGCGGTCGCGCGGTTCATCGAGGAGACGATCGAGCAGGGGACCGAGGCCGGCTACGTCTCGACGCTGTTCGGCCGCCGCCGGCAGGTCCCGGAGCTCCGCGCGCGCCGCTGGGAGCTCCGCAAGCAGGGCGAGCGCTTCGCGGTCAACATGGTGATCCAGGGGACCGCCGCGGACATCATGAAGGTCGCGATGGTCCGCGCCGACCGCGCGCTCGCCGAGGCCGGCCTGGAGACCCGGCTCGTGCTGCAGATCCACGACGAGCTGCTGTTCGAGGGGCCGGAGGCGGAGGCCGAGCAGGTCCGGGAGATCGCGGTCGCCGAGATGGCCGCCGCCTACCCGCTCGACCCCCCGCTCGCCGTCGAGGCGGGCATCGGCTCCGACTGGCTGTCCGCGAAGTAGGTCGCCGCCCGGATGCCTACTCGCTCGTCGCGAGCCTGAACTGCCGGACGATCTCCTGCAGGCTCTCGGCGGTCTGCGCGAGGTCCCCGGCGGAGGCCGCGACCTGCTGGGCAGATGCGCTCGTCTGCTCGGTCGTCGCCGAGACCTGCTCGGCGGACGCCGATGAGTCCGCGGCGAGGCCGAGCGCGTGCTCCAGGCGCTCACGCACCTGCTGGCTGGAGGAGCCGATCTGGGCGATCGAGGTCGCGATCCGCTGCACGCGCTCGTCCATGTCGGCGACGCTCGTGTCGATCCGCTCGAACGCGGCGCATGCCTCCTCGACGATCGTGACCCCATCCTCGGTCTGCCGGGCGCCCGCACTCACCGTCTCGATCGCGCGGCTCGTGCCCGACTGGATCTGAGCGATGAGGTCGGAGATCGAGCGGGCGGCCTCCTGCGACTCCTCGGCGAGAGTGCGGACCTCCTCGGCGACGACCGCGAAGCCCTTGCCCTGCTCGCCGGCGCGCGCGGCCTCGATCGCGGCGTTGAGCGCGAGCAGGTTCGTCTGCTCGGCGATGCCGGTGATCGTGTCGACGATCCCGCCGATCTGCTCGCTCATGGTGCCGAGCGCCCGCATCTGCTCGGTGATCTCGCCGCTGGAGCGCTGGACGGCGAGCATCGCATCCGAGGCGCGCCGGGCGGCGGCGGCGCCGGCCTCTGAGACCTCTCGCGCCTGGCCGGCCGCGGCGACGGTCTGGCGGGCGTCGGTCGCCGAGGCCTCGCAGGCGCTCGCCACCTCGGCGGTCATCTCGCGGGCCTCGCCGAGCGAATGCACCTGCGACTCGGCGCCCTGGGCGACCGCGCCGACGGCGCTCGCGATCTCGCCGACGGCCCTGCCGGCCTCCTGGCTCGTCTGCGCCATCTCGTTCGAGGCGACGCCGACCTCGCTGGAGCTGCGGGCGATGTTCTCGATCATCTCCGCCAGCCGGACGCGCATCTGGGCGAACGCGTGGCCGAGCGCATCGCGCTCCGAGCGCGGGTGCACGCTCACGGCGAGGTTGCCGGCCGCGACCTGTTCGGCGATTCCGACCATCTCGGCGAGGTAGTCGGCGGAGGCCCGGAACGCGCGGGTGAGCCGGCCGATCTCGGTGTCGGCGGCGGCGGGCAGATCGGTCGCGACGGCGATATCGCCCTCCGCGATCCGGTCGGCGGCACCGGTGAGCCGGCGCAGCGGATCGACGATCGAGCGGGTCACGAGGAGCGTCACCGCGATCGCGAGCAGCACGGCGGCGAGCGCGGCGATCGCCACGACCGTCAACGAGCTCGAGGCCGCCGATCGCGACTCGGCCCTGATGCGGTTCGATTCGCGGCTCAGGATCGCGGTCATCCGGTTGAAGTCGGCCTGGGTCCGGTTCGAGGCGGGCGCGTTGTCGACGGTGACGAGCGCGACCGCGTGCGCGTAGCGGCCGGCGAGTACGGCGGCGTGCATCCGCATCGTGAACGCGTAGTAGGAGTTCAGGTCGGTGAGCGTCGTCCGCGCCTGGGCGCGGATCGCCGGATCGACCGCGTGCGCGCCGAGCCAGCGCAGCGCCGAGATCGCCTGGGCGTGGCCGGCGACGACCTGGCCCCAGGTGACCTGGGCGAGGTTCCGCTGCGAGGGCTGCCGGAGCACCTCCAGCGCGGCGTACATGTTCATCTGGTCGTCGGCGGTGAGCCAGCCCTCGTACGCGTCGCGCTCGGTCCGGAAGTTCGTGAAGACGACGCCCGAGGCGTGAACCTTGCTTCTCTGGCCCGTCAGGCCGATGACGGCGACGAGGACGCAGACGACACCGAGGGCGGTGAGGGTGGAGGCGAGCGTGAGCAGCCGGCCGCGGACCGTGAGGCGAGCGAGGACGCGGGCGTGCGTCCTCGGCGCCCGGGGCGCGGCCGGCGTGCCGGCGGGAAGCGGGGGAGTGGCCATGCCCGCTTGGATCGGCCGTCTGCGCGCGGACTTGAGCGGGCGCGAGCGTCCCGCCGGGCTCGGGCGTCCGGCCCCCGCCACGGCCGATCCCGTGCGTCCCGACCCTCCCCTCGATGGGCTCAGCTGAGTTGGAAGATGAAGTCGTACTCCTTTCCGCCGTCGCGCGAGACGAGCTTCATCTGGCCGCGCGCGTTGCGGTAGGCGCCGGTCCCCCCGGTGATCGCGAGCACCGAGTTGCGGGTGTCGTAGTAGGGCCCCTGGACCGTGATCTGGCCGTGGGGCAGGAACGTCGTCCACAGGCACTCCCAGGCGCCGGTGTGCAGGTTCAGCCGCATGCAGAACCCCTCGTCGTGGCCGACGCGGGCCCGGTTGGCGGCGTCGAACACCGGATTCGTGAACGTGAGCGGATCGCCGGGCTCGTCCTTGCCGCGGCCGACGGCGCGCTGCTCGGTGTCGGTGACGGCGTGCTCGACGACCGTGATCGTATGGCCGAGGCTGCGCCCGCGGCTTCGAGCGCCGGCCGCGGCGGGCAGCGCGATCCCGGCGCCGAGGGCGGCGCAGGCTCCGGCGGCGGCGAGCGGGGACACGGTGAGCATGCGGAGATGGGGCATGGGGCCTCCTCGATGGGGGTGTAGGCGGGGACGTCCGTCCGAGGACTGGACGTGACACGACACTCCGGAGCCTCGCTCACCGCGCGGACGAGCTCAAGGGCCTGTCTGCGCGCGGGCGTGCCGCCCGCGCTGTGGGCGGCGCGCCTCCTCCATTGGAGGACTTGGAGGGCGGGCGCCGGACGAGCGGGCGCCGGGCGAGCGGGCGCCGGACGAGCGCGGCGGAGACGGCGAGGCCGCTCGTCAGGCGAGCGCGACCGACACCGACCGCGCCGGGGCGCCGCCGACGAACGACGGGTGCGCGACGTTCAGGTAATGCCCGAACGACCAGTCGACGAAACGCTTCGCGCCCATCGCGGTGATCGCCGGCCCGAGCAGCCGCGGCGCGACCCGCGGGATGAGCCGCTGGACGCGGAGCATCCAGGCGAACGGGGAGGCGTGGTCGGCGGAGAAGCGGTGGTAGCGGGCGAGCGCCTGCTCGCGGGTCTGCGCGCCGGCGATCACGCGCCGCAGCTCGCGGCCGCAGGCGATCCCGAAGTAGAGCGCGGTGCGGATCCCCTCAGCGGTGAGCGGCAGGCAGTGGCCGGCGGAGTCGCCGACGAAGAACACCGCGTCCTCGGTCGCCGGCCGCAGCGCGTGCGGGATCCAGTTGCCCTGATAGCCGACCGCGTCGGCGTTCAGGTCCTCGGCGAGCCGGACGGTCGGTTCGCGCACGTGGAAGCGGGGGTCGAAGGAGCCGACGCCGATCCGGACCTCGTCGCCGGCGGGGAACGACCAGCCGTAGCCCGCCGGCACGTAGCGGCGGTCGATCCAGATCTCCATCTCGTCGCCGGCGCCGCAGGGATGGACCTCGAGGCCGCGGGACAGGAGCGCATCGGGCGGCTGGATGGCCTCGCCGGCGCCGAGCACCCGTCGCCACCCGAGCGCGTCGATGATCAGCGGCGCTCGCAGCTCGCCGCGGTCGGTGAGGACCGTGTCGCCGCGGCGTCCGGTCACAGTCGCGGTTTCGAACTCGGCGTCGCTCTGGTCGGCGAGCAGCTCGCAGAGCAGGCGGTAGTCGAACGTCGAGAACGTCCACGGCAGGTCGTAGCGGGCGCTCGCGTGAGGGGTGTGGATGACGAGCTCGCCGAACGTCTGCCGGAGCGCGTCGGTGAGCTCGAGCGCCTGAAGCCATCCGGTCGGGATGCCACACGCGGATGTCTGGCGCTCGCCGATCTCGTAGCGATCGATCATCAGCACCTCGGCGCCGCTCGAGGCGAGCTCGCGCGCGACCGCGAGGCCGGCGAAGCTCGCGCCGCAGATGAGCACGTCGCAGTCGCGGTCAAGCGGGGTCCGCTCGTCTCCTCGTTTCGTGGCGCGGCGTGGCATCGGCGGGGGATGATAGGTCCGCCGGAGTCGCCCACCGACGGGCGAGGACGGCTATCCTCGGGGGACTCATGTCTTCAACCGCAACCCTGACCCCCAGCTCCGAGATCCCGAACGCGAAGGTCGTCGAAGGCTCCGGCGGCCTGCTCCTCGAGATCGACGGGAAGATCGTCCCCAACTACGACGCGACGCTGCACCCGTTCACCGAGGGCGACGTCGTGACCGGCCACGTTGTCCGGATCGACAACGATGAGGTGCTCGTCGACATCGGCTACAAGTCCGAGGGCGTCATTCCCTCGAGTGAGCTGTCGATCCGCAAGTCGGTCGATCCCGCCGAGGAGGTGTCGCTCGGGGAGGAGGTCGACGCGCTCGTCCTCACCAAGGAGGACCAGGACGGACGGCTGATCCTGTCGAAGAAGCGTGCCCGCTTCGAGAAGGCGTGGCGGCGGATCGAGGCGGCCGCCGAGTCCGGCGAACCGGTCGAGGGCGCGGTCATCGAGGTCGTCAAGGGCGGACTCATCATCGACCTCGGGGTCCGCGGCTTCCTGCCCGCCTCGCTCGTCGACATCCGCCGCGTGCCGAACCTCGACGAGTACCTGGGCCAGGCGATCGAGTGCAAGGTCATCGAGCTCAACCGCAGCCGCAACAACGTGGTGCTCAGCCGCCGCGCGGTGCTGGAGGAGCAGCGCAAGGAGGACCGCGAGCGGATCCTCGACCGGCTCCAGCCCGGCCAGGTGGTCGAGGGCACGATCTCGAACATCGTCGACTTCGGCGCGTTCGTCGACCTCGACGGGATCGACGGCCTCATCCACATCTCCGAGCTGTCGTGGTCGCATGTCAACCATCCCTCCGAGATCCTCTCGATCGGCGACACCGTGTCGGTCAAGGTGCTCGACATCGACCGCCAGCGTCAGCGGATCTCGCTCGGGCTCAAGCAGACCCAGGAGGATCCGTGGCAGCGGGTCGTCGACACGTACAACATCGGCGACGAGCTTGAGGGCACGGTCACGAAGGTCGTCACGTTCGGCGCGTTCGTCGAGATCCTCGACGGTGTCGAGGGCCTCGTCCACATCTCCGAGCTCGCCCAGCACCACGTCGAGAACCCGCGGGAGATCATCCAGCCCGGCGACCCGGTGCGCGTGAAGATCCTTGAGATCGACTCGGAGCGCCGGCGGCTGTCGCTGTCGATCAAGCGCGTCGAGGGCCAGGTCCTGCCGGTGCGCCCGATCGAGCCGGTGCTCGGCGGGGCGCCGGAAGGAAGCGCCGCGACCGACGATATGCCCGAGCTCGGGCTCTCCGAGGAGGTCTTCTCCGACGAGATCGTCGCCGGCGACGCCGAGGTCGACGACAACCTGCCGGACCCGCAGGACTCGGCCGCCTCCGAGCCCGCGCAGGACGATCCCGCCGCCGACGAGAGCACCCCGGCCGACGCCTGACCGCGGGGGCGTCCGTATCCCGTTCGTCGGGCTGACCGGGGGCATCGGCGCCGGGAAGTCGACCGCGCTCGCAGCGCTTGAGCGGCTCGGGGCGGCGACGCTCTCGACCGACGCGGTCGTCCACGACCTGTACGAGACAGAGCCCGTCCGCGCCCGGGTGATCGAGCGCTTCGGCCCGGACGTCGTCGCGCCCGGCAGCGACCCGCCCGCCGTCGACCGCGCCGCGCTCGCGGCGCGCGCGTTCGCCACCGACGAGGACCGCGAGTGGCTCGAGCGGCTGCTCTGGCCGCGGGTCGGGGAGGCGGTCGCGGACTGGCGGGCGCGGGCGGAGCGGGCGGCGCCGCCGCCCCGGGCGCTCGTCGTCGAGACGCCGCTCCTGTTCGAGGCCGGGCTCGAGGGCGGCTATGACGCGACGATCGCGGTCCTCGCCGACGAGCGCATCCGCGCCGCGCGGGCGCAGGCGCGCGGCCACCGGGCGCTCGCCGAGCGGACCGCGCGCCAGCTCTCCCAACGGGAAAAGGCGCAGCGTGCGACGTTCGCGGTCGTCAACGACGGCACGGAGGGCGAGCTCGAGGCGACGCTGTCGGCGGTTCTTGACAGACTCTGCGAATGAGCTCCTCGACCGCCGCCCGCGGCTCGCGCCGCACGACCTCCTCCCGCGGCGGCCGCTCCGGCTCGCCGAGGACCCGTGGCGCGGCGGCGCGGCGGACCGTCCGCGCCCGGCGGATGCGGCGCCGGCTCGGCTGGTTCGTCACGCTCGGCGCGCTTGCGGTGCTCGTCGCCGTGATGCTGCCGCTCGCCAAGCGCGCGGTCGTCACCGAGTTCGGCCTGCCGCTCCAGTACGCCGGCACGATCCGCCAACAGGCCGCGGAGAAGCACGTGCCCCCGGCGCTCATCGCCGCTGTCATCTACGCCGAGACGAAGTTCGTCCCACGGACCTCGCCGACGGGCGCCGAGGGCCTCATGCAGGTCGAGCCCCAGACCGCGCTCGATCTCGCCAAGCGTTCGGGCGCGACCGCGTTCTCGGTCTCCGACCTGCAGCACCCCGCGACGAACATCGCCTACGGCACGTACTACCTCCGGGAGCTTCTGAACGAGTACCACGGCTCGAAGCTGCTCGCGCTCGCCGCATACAACGGCGGCGAGACGAACGTCAACCGCTGGGAGGCGCAGGCGCGGGCGCACGGCCACGACCTGACGATCGCCGAGATCCCGTTCCCGGAGACCCGCGCGTACGTCGCCAAGGTGCTCGGCGCCGAGCGCCGCTACGCCCGCACGTACCCCCGCCAGCTCGGGTACCGGTAGGCGCTCGACCCCACCCGCGTCTCGGGTACCGGTAGGCGCTCGACCCCACCCGCGGCCGGCCCGCCTCCCACGGGCGGGGACGGCACGGACGGCGAGCCGCCCAGAGGACAGGTTTCGTCCTCTGAGGGACGGGGCTCGAGCGGTCGATCCTCTACCCTCGACACCGATCCCGATGCCCCGATTCGAGCTCGACAGCGCGTTCTCGCCGACCGCCGATCAGCCGGCGGCGATCGCCTCGCTGGCCGAGGGCGTGGAGGGCGGCGAGCGCTTCCAGACGCTGCTCGGGGCGACCGGCACCGGCAAGACGATGACGATGGCGGCGACGATCGCCGAGATCCAGCGCCCGTCGCTCGTGATCGCCCACAACAAGACGCTCGCCGCCCAGCTCTGCAACGAGTTCCGCACGTTCTTCCCGAACAACGCGGTCGAGTACTTCGTCTCCTACTACGACTACTACCAGCCTGAGGCCTACGTCCCGTCCAAGGACCTGTACATCGAGAAGGACTCGGCGATCAACCAGGAGGTCGACCGCCTGCGCCACGCCGCCACCGCGGCGCTGTTCGCGCGGCGCGACGTGATCATCGTCGCCTCGGTGTCCTGCATCTACGGCCTCGGCTCGCCGGAGGTCTACGACGAGAACCTGCAGACGCTGGGCAAGGGCGAGATGATCGACCGCGAGCGGCTGCTGCGCAAGCTCGTCTCGATCCAGTACACCCGCAACGATACGGCGCTCGCGCGCGGCACGTTCCGGGTGCGGGGGGAGACGCTCGAGATCTGGCCCGCCTACGCCGAGACCGCCTACCGGATCGTGCTCTTCGGCGACGAGGTCGAGCACCTGCAGCACTTCGACCCCGTCACCGGGGAGCTGATCGAGGACGACATCGAGCATGTCGCGATCTGGCCGGCCTCCCACTACAACGTGCGCGAGGGCATGATCGAGGACGCGGTCTCCCAGATCGGCGCGGAGCTGAACGAGCGCTGCGCAGAGCTCGAGGCCCAGGGCAAGCTGCTCGAGTCCCACCGGCTGCGCCAGCGCACCCAGTACGACATGGAGATGCTCCGCGAGCTCGGCTTCTGCAGCGGGATCGAGAACTACTCGCGGATCCTCGACGGCCGCGGGCCGGGCGACCGTCCGTACTGCCTGCTCGACTACTTCCCCGAGGACTTCGTGTGCTTCATCGACGAGTCCCACCAGACCGTGCCGCAGATCGGCGGCATGTACGAGGGGGACCGCTCGCGCAAGCAGACCCTCGTCGATTACGGCTTCCGCCTGCCGAGCGCGCTCGACAACCGGCCGCAGACGTTCGCCGAGTTCCTGTCGATCACGCCGCAGATCATCTTCGTCTCCGCGACCCCCGGCGAGTACGAGCGCTCGCACTCCTCGCGGGTCGTCGAGCAGATCGTGCGCCCGACCGGGATCGTCGACCCGGAGGTCGAGGTCCGCGAGACGCGCAACCAGATCGACGACCTCATGAACGAGATCCGCGCGCGCGTCGACCGCGACGAGCGCACGCTCGTGACGACGCTCACGAAGAAGATGTCCGAGGACCTCACCGACTACCTGCTGGAGATGGGGTTCAAGGTCCGCTATCTGCACTCGGAGATCGACACGCTCGAGCGGATCCAGATCATCCGCGAGCTGCGGCTCGGGGAGTACGACGTGCTCGTCGGCGTCAACCTGCTGCGCGAGGGGCTCGACCTGCCGGAGGTGTCGCTCGTCGCGATCCTCGACGCCGACAAGGAGGGCTTCCTGCGCGGCGAGACCTCGCTCATCCAGACGATCGGCCGCGCCGCGCGCAACGTCGACGGCAAGGTGCTCATGTACGCCGACAAGCGGACGGCGGCGATGGACGCCGCGATCTCGGAGACGAACCGCCGCCGAGCGATCCAGATCGCCTACAACCGAGAGCACGACATCACGCCGGAGACGATCGTCAAGGGGATCTCCGACATCGCCGAGTTCCTCATGTCGGACTCCAAGGTGCCGAAGTCGCGCCGGCGGCGCCGGGCGACCGTATCCGGGATGGAGCCGGCCGAGATCGAGAAGGCGATCGTCGAGCTGGAGGAGGAGATGCTCGCCGCCGCCGAGGAGCTTCGCTTCGAGTACGCGGCGAAGCTGCGCGACGAGATCCGCGACCTCAAGCGCCAGCTCGACCAGGTGGTGGCGACCGGCTGATGGGCGCGTCCTCGGAGCCGGACGCCGGCGGCTCGCTTGCCGCGACGGCCTCGGGCCGCGTGCGGGCGATCCTCGAGGCGGCCGAGGCGGGCGCCGCCGAGATCCGCCGTGAGGCGGAGCGGGACGCGGAGGCGATTCGCGAGCGGGCGCGCGCCGACGCCGGCCGCGCCTCCGACTCGATCGTCGAGACGATCCGGCGCCTGGAGGATCTTCATGGACAGCTCGGTGCGCTGATCGCGTCGCTGCGCGGCGAGCCGTTGCCCGCCTCGGCCGCGCGCGGTGAATCAGCCCCCGCTTCGGCTGCGGCCGCCGAGCTCACCCCCGCGCCGGCGTCGCCCGCGGCCGCGTCGGGCGAGCCGCCGCCCGCGGCCGCGTCAGGCGAGCCGCCGCCCGCGGCCGCGTCAGGCGAGCCATCCGCCGATGTCGACGGCGCCCGGCTCGTCGCGCTCGACATGGCGCTCGCCGGCGCCCCGCGCGAGGAGACCGAGCGCCATCTCGCGGCGCACTTCGGCCTCGCCGCCCCGGGGGCGTTGCTCGACGAGGTCTACGCGCGCGTGGAGCGGTGAGGCCGCCGTCGCTCGGGGTGGGGCGGCCGTCGGTCGGCCGGTCAGTCGCGACGGCGCCGGTCGAAGCGCTCGGCGCGACGCGCGAGATGCCTCTCGCGGCGCTCGAGGTGCCGCTCGTGACGCCCTCCGGGACCCCGGCTCCGCCGCTCCCGCTCCCGGTCGAGCCGGGCCTCGACCGCGTCGAGGTCGGCCGCCGGCCCATAGAGGTCCCAGCCGTTGCGCGCGAGCAGGCCGATCACGCCGATGAGCACGAACACCGGCCAGAAGAAGCCGCTCGCGCCGCTCCCGAGCCAGATCGCGGTGCAGATGGCGAACGCGCCCAGCGAGCCGCCGGTCTGCTGGATCGTGCGCCGCACGAGCTGCGAGCGTCGCTCGCGGGCGACGAGCGCGAGCTGCTCGGGCGTCGCCGGCAGGTCACGGCGGAGCGCGTCGAGCTCGCCGAGCGTCCGCGCGGCGTACGCGGCCTGCAGCCGCTCCTCAAGCTCGTCGGTGTCGATGCGTCCGGCCACCGCATGGGCGCGGAGCTCCTCGGCGAGACGCTCCCGGTCGGCGTCGGAGGCGCGCAGCGCGCCCGCCGGTCCGGCCCCGGAGCCGCCCGGACGCACGATGTCCTCGCTCATAGCGAAGAAGATACGCCGATCGCCCCCGCGATCGCCCGAACGTCTGTTCGCGCCTGGTAGAGTGAGCCTGCGTGGATCAGATCGTCGTCTCAGGGGCCCGGGAGCACAATCTCAAGGACGTCGACGTCACGATCCCGCGTGACTCGCTGACGGTGATCACCGGGCTGTCGGGGTCCGGCAAGTCGTCGCTCGCGTTCGACACGATCTACGCCGAGGGGCAGCGGCGCTACGTCGAGTCGCTGTCGGCGTACGCGCGCCAGTTCCTCGGCCAGATGGACAAGCCGGACGTCGACTCGATCGACGGGCTCTCGCCGGCGATCTCGATCGACCAGAAGACGACCTCGCGCAACCCGCGCTCGACGGTCGGCACCGTCACCGAGATCTACGACTACCTCCGGCTGCTGTGGGCGCGGATCGGCCACCCCCACTGCCACATCTGCGGGCGGCCGATCGCCGGCCAGTCGGCCGAGCAGATCATCGACCAGGTGATGGAGCTCGAGGAGGGGGCCCGGTTCATGGTGCTCGCGCCGATCGTGCGCGGCCGCAAGGGCGAGTACGGGCGCCAGTTCGAGGAGCTCCGCGCCGAGGGGTTCGGGCGCGTCAAGGTCAACGGCGAGCTGCGCCGGCTCGACGAGGAGATCGTGCTCGACAAGAAGTACAAGCACGACATCTCGGTCGTCGTCGACCGGCTCGTGATGAAGCGCGACCTGCGCAAGCGCCTCGCGGACTCGATCGAGACCGCGGTCGCGCTCGCCGACGGGCTCGTCGAGATCGAGCTCGTTCCCCGGCCCGGGGAGGAGTCGGGCGCCGCGCGGGTGCTCACGTTCTCGGAGAGGTTCGCCTGTCCGGTGCACGGCCCGTCGCTCGTCGAGCTCGAGCCCCGCATCTTCTCGTTCAACGCGCCGCACGGGGCCTGTCCGCGCTGCACCGGCCTCGGCTCGCAGATGGAGATCGACCCCGACCTCGTCGTGCCCGACCCGACGCTCTCGATCGGGGAGGGGGCGATCGCGCCGTGGGCCGCGAGCGCCTCCAACTACTACGACCAGCTCACGCAGGCGATCTCCGAGCGCTACGACGTCGACCTCGACACGCCGTGGGAGGACCTGCCGGCCGACGCCCGCGAGTTCTTCCTGTTCGGCACGAACGGCGAACGCATCCAGGTGTCCTATCGCAACCGCTTCGGGCGGCGGCGCACGTACGCGACCCAGTTCGAGGGGATCGTGCGCTCGCTCGAGCGCCGCTACCGCGAGACCGACTCGGACGTCTCCCGGGAGAAGATCGAGGAGTACATGACGCTCCGCCCCTGCCCCGAGTGTCAGGGGGCGCGGCTGCGACCCGAGTCCCGGGCGGTGCTCATCGACGGCACCGCGATCCACGAGTTCTGCCACCTGTCGGCGCGCCGGGCGCTTCAGTGGATCCGCGCGCGAGAGTTCTCCGAGCACGACCGGCGGATCGCGCGGCTCGTGCTGCGCGAGATCGAGGAGCGCCTGCAGTTCCTGGAGAACGTCGGGATCGGGTACCTGTCGATGGACCGCGCCTCGGCGACGCTGTCCGGCGGCGAGGCCCAGCGGATCCGGCTCGCCACCCAGATCGGCTCCTCGCTCGTCGGCGTGCTCTACATCCTCGACGAGCCGTCGATCGGCCTGCACCAGCGCGACAACGAGAAGCTGATCGCGACGCTCGAGCGGCTGCGCAACCTCGGCAACACGGTGCTCGTCGTCGAGCACGACGAGGGCACGATGCGCGCCGCCGACCATATCGTCGACATCGGCCCGGCGGCCGGTGAGCACGGTGGCCGGGTCGTCGCCGAGGGGACCGCGGAGGAGATCGCGCAGGTCGAGGAGTCGCTCACCGGCCAGTTCCTCGCCGGCACCCGGAGGATCGAGGTTCCCGCGCGGCGGCGGACCCCGAGCGGCTACATCGAGATCCAGGGCGCGAGCGAGAACAACCTGCGCTCGGTCGACGTCAGGGTGCCGCTCGGCGTGCTCTGCAGCGTCTGCGGCGTGTCGGGCTCCGGCAAGTCGACGCTCGTCAACGAGGTGCTGCTCAAGTCGGTCTCGAACGCGCTGCACCGCACGCGCGTGCGCGCCGGCGCCCACAAGCGGGTCACGGGGCTCGATCAGCTCGACAAGATCATCAACGTCGACCAGTCGCCGATCGGGCGCACGCCGCGCTCGAACCCGGCGACGTACATCGGGCTCTTCGACCAGATCCGCGAGCTCTTCTCCAAGACCCAGGAGGCGCGCGCCCGCGGCTATAAGCCCGGCCGCTTCTCGTTCAACGTGAAGGGCGGGCGCTGCGAGGTGTGCCGCGGCGACGGCCAGATCAAGATCGAGATGCACTTCCTGCCCGACGTCTACGTGCCGTGCGAGCAGTGCCACGGCAAGCGCTACAACCGCGAGACGCTCGAGGTGCGCTTCAAGGGCAAGACGATCGCCGATGTGCTCGAGATGCCGATCGAGGAGGCGCTCGAGTTCTTCGCGCACATCCCCAAGATCCGCCGGCGGGTGCAGGCGCTCGTCGACGTCGGCCTCGGGTACATGCGGCTCGGGCAGCCCGCCACGACGCTGTCGGGCGGCGAGGCCCAGCGCGTCAAGCTCGCCGCCGAGCTCTCCAAGGTGGCGACCGGCCGCACGATGTACGTGCTCGACGAGCCGACGACCGGCCTGCACTTCGCCGACATCCAGCGGCTGCTCGAGGTGCTCGACGCGCTCGTGCAGGCGGGCAACTCGGTCGTCGTGATCGAGCACAACCTCGACGTGATCAAGGTCTCCGACCGCCTCATCGACCTCGGCCCGGAGGGCGGCGACGAGGGCGGCCAGGTGATCGCGACCGGCACGCCCGAGGAGGTGGCGGCGGTTCCGGGCTCCCACACCGGCGAGTTCCTCGCGCAGCTGCTGCCGGCGGCTGGACGGGGGGCGACGAACGGACGCCGGCGGGCGGGAGCGGGGGCGGCAAAGCACGGCGCCGGTGCCCGCAACGGCGCGGCGGCGAAGGGTGGAGCGAGTGCCGGGAACGGCACGGCGGCGGCGAAGCGCGGCGCCGGGTCCCGCAACGGCGCGGCGCGAAACGGCTCAGGCAACCGCGCGGGTGCGGCGTCCGCGACCGGCGCCTCGACGAACGGCGCCGCCCGCCGGCGCGCGCCGAAGCCGGCCGCCGCCAAGCGCTGATGCCGGCGCCGGCCCCCGGGCCGCCGGACCGGCCCGGGATCGCCGAGCTCCGGCTGTGGTTGCAGAAGTGGCGCTGGTATGAGCGCGGCGCGCTGCCCTGGAACCGGGCACGGATCCACTACGAGCTGATGCGCCGGAGCGCGTTCGCCCGCTGGCCGATCCACGGCAACGTGCTGGAGGCGCTGCGCGAGGGGCGCCTGGAGGTCGGGTCGGACACGCTCTTTGAGCCGGGCGTGTGGATCACCGCGCCGGGCCGGGCGCGGGTGCGGATCGGGTCCGGCACGTTCCTCAACCTCGGCGTGATGGTCGCCGCTCTCGAGCTCGTCGAGATCGGCGACCACTGCATGCTCGCCAACGGCTGCCTCGTCACCGACGCCGACCACCGCATCGACGACCCGACCCGGCCCGTCACCTGGCAGGGCTTCGAGAGCCGCGGACCGACCCGGATCGGCGACAACGTCTGGTGCGGCGCGCACGTCGTCGTCACGAGCGGCGTCACGATCGGCGAGCGGTCCGTGATCGGCGCGAACGCGGTCGTCACCCGCGACATCCCGCCGTTCTCTGTCGCCGTCGGCGCCCCCGCCCGCGTCATCCGCACGATCGCCGACGACTGACCCGCTCCGGGCCCTGAGGCGCCCTCCGATCTGCGGGACCGTGGGCGCATCATGCCGCTCGGCGCTCGATTTGGCGCCCAGAGAGCCGCGGAGCGCCGACCTGGAGCGCATTGCTGTCGCCGTGGAACACCGATGCGCTCGGGGTCGCCGGAGACGGCGCTCGGGGGTGCGGTGGAGAGCGGGCCGCCGCCCCGAGGCGCCGGAGACGCCGCCCCGAGGCGCCGGAGACGGCGCTCGGGGGCTTGCCGGTGGAGAGCGGGCCGCCGCCCCGAGGCGCCGGAGACGGCGCTCGGGGGCTTGCCGGTGGAGAGCGGGCCGCCGCCGTGCAGTTCGGCGCCGCAGCCGGGACGGGCACCACGCCCCCTGAGGCGATCAGCTCAGATGCGCCCTGCGGATCGTCACGGTGAGCGAGCGCGTCTGCCGCCGGGTGTTGAGCACCGCGACGTGGAGGCGCAGGCGCCGGAGCTTCCCCGCGCGGGCCTTCGCCCGCAGCGCTCGGGACTCCCGCAGGCTGCGGGGGCCGAGCGTCACGGTCGCTCGGGGGGCCGCTCGTCGCAGCGTGAGCACGAGCCGCCCGTGGGAGAGCACGGCCGAGCGAAGCCTCGCGCCCCTCACCGTCACGCCCCGGACGAGCAGGAGGCGGCGCGCGCGGTGGCCGCGGAAGGACAGGCCCGCGGGCAGCCTCACCGTCATCCGGCGGATCCGGGGCCGGTGGCGGGCCACCGAGACCCGGAAGGTCAGCGACGGCCGGCCGCGCCCGAGCCCCCGGATGTTCCGGCCGGTCAGCCGGGTGCCCGAGGCGCTCGCGGTCGGCCCGCTGCTCGTTGCGCTCGAACCGCTCGTGGTCGATCCCGACCCGGATCCCGAGCCGGTCCCGGACCCGTTGCCGGTCACGCCCGGGCAGCCGGCGACCGCGAAGTGGGCCGCGACGTTGCGGGTCGTGTCGCCGTTCTGGTCGACGAGCCGCGCGTTCGCGGTCCCCGACGGGGTCGCGCAATCGGTGTCGAACAGAGCCCTCGGACCGCCGTTCAGCGTCACCGCGAGGCTCGTGAGCGGGATGTCCGGCAGGCCGTTGAACGTCGCGCTGTTGTGGACGAGGTCGATCGCCCCGGTGAGCGTGAGCGGGAACGGCGCCGGGAAGACGAGCGTGAGCGTCGGCCCGGTCGCGCTCCCGGTGAAATACGCCCTGCCGGTGAGCGCGGTCGGGTAGAGCGAGGACTGCGCGGTCACCGAGCCGACCTGCGGGCAACTGCTCGACGGCGTCGCGCAGAAGTTGGCGAGCGACGCGAGGTTCGGCCCGAGCACCGCGGTCGGGAAGCTGAGGGCCACCGAGCGGCTCGGCGCCATCGTGGCGGTCTCGTTGACGTTCGTCGTGAGCGCGACGCCCTTGTCCGAGGCGTCCTTCCTCGCTGACACCGAGAACGTGGGATCGAAGGCCAGCGCGCCGCAGCCGGTCACGGTGAGTGGCCGGCTGAGCGTCTGCGGGCTGGAGCTGTCGTAGCTGTCGACCGTCGCCGTGACCTGCTCCGGGGTGGAGGGGCACGTCGTCGGGTATCGAAGGCCGTCGAACGTCCCGTCGATCTTCGTGATCGAGATCTGGACGAGCCCGTTCAGGAGGGTCGGGATCGGCGGCGGGAGGATGCTCGCCGGCAGCGTGTTCGGCAGCGTGAGGGCGATCGTCGCCCCGACCCCCTCGGGGCTCCCCGATGGGCGGATGGTGATCGGCGCGATCGAGCCGATCTGCTGGCCGAGGCCGTAGACCTCGAGGCCGGCGAGGTCGCTCGCGGCGGGCGGCGGCACGAGGTAGAAGCTCACGTTGATCGGCACCGACCCGGGCAGGCCGATGATCCCGACAGCGTCGAGCGAGGCCTCGACCGTGCCGCTGCCGATCCGGCAGGCCGAGTTGCCCGCGAGGTTCGTCCTCAGGCACCGGCCGCCGTCGATCCCGGCGTTCGAGAGCAGCCCGGGTGGCAGGTCGATCGTGAGCTCCTTCGGCGAGTCGGTGGCCGGACTGTTGGAGAAGCTCAGGTTCATGCCCAGGTTGTGAGCGGCGCCCGCGCTCGTGCCGGCGCTCTGGTCGAGCGACAGCGAGGTGGTCGAGGTCGCCATCGCGGCGGGGGCGGTGATCGCGGCGGCGAGCACCACCGCCGCCGCGGCCAGGAAACGGTCCCGAAGTCGCATCTCGATTCCTTTCGTGCGGGTCAGAGCCCGAAGTGCCTGAGGGTGACGTGGATCGCGCGGCTCCGGCCGCCCGAGGTGCGCACGAGCACCGTGAGCCGCAGCCGCTTCAGCCTCCGGCGCCTCGCCTCGCGCCGCAGGGCCGCGGACTCGCGCAGGCCCCGCGAGGTGAGGATCACGGTCACCGATCGCACCGGCCGGCGGAACGTGAGCACGAGATGGCCGCGAACGATCCGCTCCGAGCGCAGCCGCGCGCCGCGGATCCGCAGCCCGCCGCGGATGCGGCGAACCCGGTGGACGAGGTGGCTGCGGAACGCGAGCCCCCTCGGGAGCTCGACGGTCACCCGGCTCAGCCGCGTTCGCCGCGCCGCGTGAACGGTGAAGCGCAGCGACGGCCGGCCCTTCGCCAGCCCGCCGACGTGCGTGGAGGAGACCCGCGGCGCGCCGCTCGACCCCGACGAGGAGCCCGATCCGGAGCCCGAGCCGCTCGAGCCGCATCCCTGGATCGTGAAGTGCGCGGCGGGGGAGGCGGTCTTGTCCCCGTTCTGATCGGTGAGCTTCGAGGTCGAGACGTTCGTCGGCGTCCCGCAGCTTGTGTCGAACAGGCCGGCGGAGCCGCCGTTCAGCGCGACCGTGAGGTTCGTGAGCGGGATGTCCGGCAGGCCGCTGAACGTCGTCGTGTTCGTCGTCAGATCGACGGCGCCGACCAGCGTGAGCGGGAACGGCGCCGGGAAGACGATCGTCAGCGACAGGCCGTGGAGCGTGCCCGTGAGGTACGCCTTGCCGGTGAGCGGCGTCGGATAGTCCGGCGAGGCGGCGGTGACGCTGCCGACGGGCTTGCAGGTGCCGCTCGACACCGACGAGCACAGGTTCGTGAGGCCGGTGAGGGCGCCCGCCATGCTCGCGCGCGGGAACGTGAGCGAGACCGTCCCGTTCGGGGACTCAGCCGCCGACTGTGTGATCGTCGTCGTGATCGCGATCGCCTTGTCGTGTGCGTCCTTGACGGCGCTCAGCGAGTACTGCGGGTTGTAGGGGAGCGCGCCGCAGCCGGTCACCGGGAGCGGCGTCGAGGCCGTCGTCGGCGTCGAGACGTTGTAGGAGTCGACGCTCATCGTGACGTTCGCCGGCGTCGATGGGCAGGTCGCCGGGAAGCGGACGCCGCTGAACGACGAGTTGATGTCGGTGACCGCCACCGGCACGCCGTAGAGCGAGTTCGGCAGCGTGAGGTCGAGCGTCACGCCGACGCCATTCGGGTCGCCCGAGGGCCGGATCACGATCGCGTTCGTCGTCCCCACCTGGTCGCCCTGCTGGGTGGTGACCTCGAGCCCGGCGAGGTCACCGGCGGCCGGGGGAGGGACGAGGTAGAAGTTGACGGGGGTGGGGATCGGGGTGCCGAGCGCCGAGGCGGTCACCGTGCCGGAGCCGATCTGGCAGGCCGATGCGATCGTCGTCGTCTTCAGGCACTGCCCGTTGTCGATCGACGCGTTCGCCAGCACGCCGGGCGGCAGGTTGAGCGTCACGTGATCGGGAGCATCGCCCGCCGAGGGGTTGAACCTGAGGTCGAGGCCGAGGGTTCCGGTGCTGCCCGCGGTGACCGGCGTCGACGAGGTGACGCTCATGCCGGCGGTCACCGACGCCGATGCGCCCGGCGCGAAGCCCGCGAGTCCGGCGAGAACGGCGAGGCCCGCAAGGGCGCGCCCACGCACTCCGTGCCACATGCTGTCTTCTCCCTATCCGTGACGCCCGCGGGAGCTGCCCGCGGGTGACGATCGCTCTGCGCCGGAGACCGGCGCGTGGATTGTCGGCCGCAGTACGTGAGCGTACCACGCCGCTCCGAAATCCGGTATCGGGCGCTCGTCAGGTCCTCGCGGCGAGCCCGTCCCGAAAGGCGCGCAGCTCGGCGTCGTCGATCGAGTAGAAATGCTCGGGGGCCGGAAACGCGCCATGCCGCACCTCGTCGGCGTAGCGGGCGACCCCGGCGACCATCTCGGCACCGATGTCGGCGTAGCGCTTGGCGAACCGCGCGACGTGCCCGTCGTGGAGGCCGAGCAGGTCGTGAAAGACGAGCACCTGGCCGTCGGTCGCGTCGCCCGCCCCGATGCCGATCACGGGGATCTCGAGCCGCGGCATCAGCTCCGCCGTGACCGCGGCCGGGATCGCCTCCAGGACGAGCGCGAAGCAGCCCGCCTCCGCGAGTGCTCGCGCGTCGCGGGCGAGCGCCAGGGCGGCGCTTGCGGTGCGGCCCTGCGCCCGGTAGCCGCCGAGCGCGGTCGCGGTCTGCGGGGTCAGCCCGAGGTGCCCCATCACCGGAATGCCGGCCTGCACGATCGCCCGCGCGCGCTCGGCGCTCGTGCCCCCGCGCTCGAGCTTGACCGCGTCGACTCCCGCCTCCTTCACGAACCGCTGGGCGGAGGCGATCGCCTGCGCGTCGCTCTGCTCATAGGATCCGAACGGCAGGTCGGCGACGAGCAGGGGCGTCGAGAGGCCTCGTCGCGCGGCGGCGGCGAGCATCAGCATCTCCTCGAGCGAGACCGGCACGGTCGAGGGGTAGCCGAGGACGGTCATCGCGCCCGAGTCCCCGACGAGTACGACGTCGACGCCCGCCTGCTCGGCGACCCGGGCGGACGGGTAGTCGTAGGCGGTGATCATCACGATCGGCTCCCCGAGCCGCTTCTTGTCGGCGAGCCGCGGCAGCGTCATCGGCAGCGGCCGGTCGAGGGCGGCGGGGACGGGCATGCGGGGCGTGGTTGACATGGCGATCAGCTCCTCTACGCGGTCCGCGCCTGCGCGGGGGCCGGGGTCGCGGCCGCGTGGTCGGGGTGGGGCGATGCGGTTGGCGGGTGGCTCCCTGACCGGAACGCCGGTGTGGGGGCATCGGGGGGCTCGCCCCCCGACCGGACGGGGACTCGGAGGTTGTCGATCAGACGCACGGGGCCGACGCGGGCGGCGATGACCGCGAGCGCGTCGCGGTCGAGCTCGTCGAGGGGCGCGAACGTCGCCGGGTCGACGAGCGCGAGGTACTCGAGCTCCGCCCCGGCGGCTGCGACGAGTGCCCGACCCGTGGCGGTCGCCGCGACCGGGTCGCGCTCCCCGTCGGCGACCGTCGCGCGGACGCTCTCAAGCGCCGCGTAGAGCACGGTCGCGCGGGCACGCTCGGTCGCAGACAGGCGGGCGTTGCGGCTCGACAGCGCGAGGCCGTCCGGGTCCCGGATCGTCGGGCAGGCCGCGATCGCGCACGGGATGTCGAGATCGGCGACGAGCCGGCGGACGACCGCGAGCTGTTGGGCGTCCTTCTCGCCGAAGTACGCGACCTGCGGCCCGACCATGCCGAGCAGCTTGGCGACGACAGTCGCGACGCCGTCGAAGTGCCCGCGACCGCGGTGCTCGCTCTCGAGACCCTCGGCCGGTCCGCCGACCGAGACGGTTGTCACGAAGCCGGGGGGGTACACCTCCTCGCGCGCCGGGGCGAACAAAACGTCGACCCCCGCCTCGGCGGCGAGCTCGGAGTCGCGGGCCTCGTCGCGCGGGTAGGCCCGCAGGTCGGCGGCCTGGTCGAACTGGCGCGGGTTGACGAACAGCGACATCACGACGAGGTCGCACTCGCCGCGTGCCCGGCGCAGCAGCGAGAGGTGGCCCTCGTGGAGCGCGCCCATCGTCGGGACGAGTCCGATCCGCCGTCCGGCGCGCCGAAACGGACCGAGCGCGGCGCGCAGGTCGGCGACCGTGCGCACGGTCAGCATCGCGCTCCCTCGCAGGCGAGGGCGCATGGGGCGCAGAGCCGTTCCAGTTCCCGCACGTGAGATACCGGTCGGTGGGAGAGAGAAGATTCCTGCTGTTTGCGGAGTCCGCTCCGCTCCGGGCGGTCGCGGCTCGCAGCCCAGAGCATACCCTGGACTGCGGTGTGAGAAGTGCCGCCGAACGCCGCGAGCAGCTGAAGGAGGTCTACGAGCGCGCGCTCGGGTGCACCGCCTGCCCGCTGCACCAGACTCGCACGACCGTCGTGTTCGGCGCCGGCAACGCCGACGCGGACCTCATGTTCATCGGCGAGGGCCCGGGCGCCAACGAGGATCGGCAGGGACTTCCGTTCGTGGGGCGCGCGGGCAAGCTCCTCGACACGCTGCTTCAGGAGATCGGCCTGGAACGGGCCTCGGTGTTCATCGCCAACGTCGTCAAGTGCCGTCCGCCCGGGAACCGCGACCCGCACCCGGAGGAGATCGAGGCCTGCCACCCGTTCCTGCGCGCGCAGGTCGAGCTGATCGAGCCCCGCGTGATCTGCACGCTCGGGAACTTCTCCACCAAGCTGCTCCGCGGTGACCCGACGGGCATCACCCGCCTGCACGGCCGCGCGGAGGTGCGCACGATCGGCGCCCGCACAATCCGGCTGCTGCCGCTCTTCCATCCAGCCGCCGCGCTTTACACCCCCTCCTCGTTGCAGACGCTGCGCGAGGACTTCTCGAGGATCCCCGAGCTCCTCGCCGCGCCCCTGCCCCCGCAGCCGGACGCGCCGCTGACGGCATCGCCCACAGCGGAGGCGCCGAGCGAGGCGCGGTGCGAGACCCCCTCCGGCGGACCCGCCACCGGGGCTTCGCCCGAGTCGCCCCGCCACGCCCGGTCTGACGCTCAGCCGGAGCCTGAGCTTGTCCCGGAGTCCGAGATCGTCACCGAGCAGCTCGGTCTGTTCTGACTCCGTTCATAGAGTCCCCTGTATGGAGGGACGCTTCACCACCGAGGACCCGGCGCAGACAGAGGCGCTCGGGGCGCGGCTCGCCGGGGCGCTCGGCGCCGGCGAGATGGTGCTCGTCGAGGGCGATCTCGGCGCCGGGAAGACGACGTTCGTGCGCGGCGCCGCCCGCGCGCTCGGCGTGACGGTTCCGGTGACGAGCCCGACGTTCACGATCGGCCAGCGGTATCCGGCGACGGGCGGCCGCACGGTCGCGCACGTCGACCTCTACCGGGTGGCGACGCTCGAGGACGAGGATCCCGAGCTGCTCGCCGACTACCTCGGGCCGGAGACGATCGCGTTCGTCGAATGGCCGAGCGGCGAGGAGCGGGCGCTCGCGGCGCTGGCGCGCCCCGTCGCCCGGGTCCGACTCGAGCACGAGGGCGGCGACCGCCGCACGGTCACGATCGCATGAAGGTCCTCGGGTTCGACACCGCGACGCGCGCGACCGCGGTGGCGGTGCTCGATCGCGACACCGGGGCGATACGGGAGCGGCGCGACGATCCCCCCGGGGGAGCGCGCCCTCGTCACACGAGCCGGCTGCTCCCGCTCGCCGCGCAGGCGCTCGCCGATGCCGGGACGGACTGGTCGGGAGTGGATCTGATCGCAGTCGGCACCGGCCCGGGGACCTACACCGGGATCCGGATCGGCGTCGCGAGCGCGCGTGCGCTCGCGGCCGCCCACGGAATCCCGATCGCCGGCGTTTCGACGCTGCGGGCGCTCGCCGCCGGAGCGGCCGGCGCGGCGGACGACGGGGAGCTCGTGCTCGCGGTGCTCGACGCGAGGCGCGGCGAGGTGTTCGTGGCCGGCTGGCGGCCGGACGAGGTCGGTCGCGGGGATGCCGAGCCGGTGCTCTCGCCCCGCGCGCTCGCACCGGGGACGCTCGCCGAGGCGCTCGCCGCGGCGGACGGACAGTGGCTCGCCGTCGGCGACGGGGCACTCGCCCACCGGGCGCAGGTCGAGGCGACGGGCGCCCGGGTCCCACACGCGGAGGAGCCGCTTCACCGCGTGAGCGCCGCCGCGATCTGTCGGCTCGGCCTCGTCGCCCGGGCGGGCGCGGCGGACGGCGTGCGGCCGGACTACCTGCGCGAGCCCGACGCCACGCCGCCGGCCACCCTGCGGGGAGGGGGATCCGCGTGAGCGCGCAGGAGCTCACCGTGCGCCGGCTCGCGTACGCCGACCTGCCGCAGGTCATCGCGATCGAGCGCCGGGCGTTCGGCACACCGTGGTCGCTCGCGATGTTCGTGCTCGAGCTCTCCAAGCCGTCGAGCGTCTGCCTGGGAGCCGTCGAGGGCGGGGACGGCCCGCTGCTCGGCTACCTCATCTGCGCCCGCTACGACACGGTCTGGCACCTCATGAACGTCGCCGTCGACCCGGAGCGTCGACGCCGCGGGATCGGCTCGGCGCTGCTTGACGCGATGATCGAGCGCGCGGGGCCCGGGGAGCCGTACACACTCGAGGTCCGGGAGTCGAATGCGTCCGCGATCCGGCTCTACGAGCGCCGACACTTCCGGGTCGCCGGCCGGCGGCCCCGCTACTACCGCGACAACGGGGAGGACGCGCTCATCATGTGGCGGACATCCGAGACCGTGGCGATGGCTGGCCACCCGGGCCGCGCCACGGCCTCCTCCGAGCACCCGACGTTCCCACCGGCATGATTCTGGCGATCGAGACGAGCTGCGACGACACGTGCGCGGCGGTCATCACGCGCGAGGGGCGGATCCTCGCCAACGTCATCTCCTCGCAGGGGATCCACGACCGCTACGGCGGTGTCGTGCCGGAGATCGCCGCCCGTCACCACCTCACGCTGATCGACGAGGCGGTCGCCGACGCGCTGCGCCGGGCGGGCGCGACGCTCTCCGACTGCGAGCTCGTCGCGGTCACCCAGGGTCCGGGGCTCGTTGGGGCGCTCCTCGTCGGGCTCGCGTCCGCCAAGGCGACGGCGGCCGCCGCCGGCCTGCCGCTCGCCGCGGTCGATCACCTCCACGGTCACGTGGCCGCGAGCTTCCTTGAGCCGGAGCCGTTCGAGCCGCCGTTCATCTCGCTCATCGCCAGCGGCGGGCACACGTTCCTCGCGCACGTGCGCGACCACGGCCCCGGCTATGAGGTGCTCGGTCAGACGCTCGACGACGCCGCCGGTGAGGCGTTCGACAAGGGCGCACGGCTGCTCGGCCTCGGGTTCCCCGGCGGTCCGGCGCTCCAGCGGCTCGCCGCCGACGGCGATCCGGAGGCGTTCCGCTTCCCGACCGGCGCACGCGTCGGCGGCCTGGACTTCTCGTTCGCCGGGCTGAAGACCGCGCTCCTCTACGCGGTCCGCGACCTCGGCCCCGAGGAGGCCGAGCGCCGTCGCGCGGACCTCGCCGCCTCCTACCAGCGCGCGATCGTCGAGGCGCTCGCCGGGCGCGCGGAGCGGGCGCTCGAGGCGACCGGCCTGAAGCGGCTGGCCATCGGGGGCGGCGTGGCGGCCAACGGCCCGCTGCGGGAGCGCCTCGCCGGGCTCGGGGTGGCGCTCGAGGTGCCGCCGATCGCCCTGTGCACCGACAACGCGGCGATGATCGCCTCCGCAGCGCGCTACGTCGAGCCGATCCGGTATCCCGACTACCTGTCGCTCGACGTGTTCGCGACCGGCGAGCGCGCGCTCGGCGCCGGGGCGCCCGCGTGAGCGCGCCGCCCGAGGTCGTCCTCTACGGCCGGCCCGGCTGCCACCTCTGCGACGAGGCGCGCGCGGTCATCCGGCGCGTGGCGAGGACGCACCCGCTCACGCTCACCGAGCGCAACATCGAGGAGTCGGAGGCATGGCTCTCCGCCTATCTCGAGCGGATCCCGGTCGTGTGCATCGACGGCGTCGAGCGCTTCGAGCTGTTCGTCGACGAGCGGCGACTCGTCGCGGCGCTCCTGGCCCCGCCGCCACGGTCGTTGTCGAGCTGATCCAGGGCGGTCCGGCTCCCGCGCAGGGGCCCGCGGAGCGACTAGAGTCACCCGGATCATGAGCACCACCGTGCGCCGTGACTCAGAACCGGCCGTCCCGGGGCTTGAGAAGCCCGGCGAGAAGCTGTCGCTCGGCGTCGCCGCGCGCCTCTCGCGCTACCTCCAGGTCCTCACCCAGGCGCGCAAGATCGGCAAGGAGACGATCTCCTCGCAGGAACTCGCCGACTACACGCACGTCAACTCGACGCAGATCCGTCGGGACCTGTCGGGCTTTGGGAAGTTCGGCAAGCGCGGCGTCGGCTACAACGTCGAGTCGCTCGTCGCCCAGATCCGCAAGATCCTGCGGACCGCCGGTCAGCACAACATCGCGCTGTTCGGCGCCGGTCACCTCGGCACCGCGATCGCCACCTCGGACATCTTCGCCGACCACGGCTTCCGCGTCGTCGCGATCTTCGACGTCGATCCCGCGCGGGTCGGCACGCGGATCGGCTCGCTCGTGGTGCGCCACAACGACGAGCTGGCGACGGTCATCGAGGAGCAGGACATCGTCGTGGCCGTGCTCGCGGTCCCGTCCGCCGCCGCCCAGGCGCTCGCGGATGAGCTCGTCGCCGCCAAGGTGAAGATCCTCTTCAATTACTCCGACGCGCTCCTGCAGGTGCCGCCGGAGGTGACGGTCCACACCTCGAGCCCCGCGGTCGACCTGCTGTACGCGCTGTACTTCTACCTCACCTGACGGCTTGCCCTCCCCGCCCTTCGGACCGTCGCTTCTCACCGTGGAGCGTGATCTCGACACCGCGCGGTCGGTGTTCGAGGCCTCGACGGACTTCACCGTCGGGATCGAGGAGGAGTTCGCGATCCTCGACCCCGAGAGCCTCGAGATGGCCGGGCGCTTCGAGGAGCTGCGCGACGCCGCCACGGTCGCCGATCCCGGCCTCGCCGAGGCGATCTCCGGCGAGCTGATCGCCTCGGAGATCGAGATCCGCTCGGGCCGAGGCGAGGACCTCGCGGCGGCGCGCGCCGCCCAGCACGACTTCCGCCGGCGCCTGTTCGCTCACGCCGCGGGGCGTGGAGCGGAGCTCGGCTCGACCGGCACCCACCCGTTCTCCGACTACCGCCGCCAGACGATCATCCCGACCGAGCACTACCGTCGCGTCGAGCAGGGGCTGCAATACGTCGCGTGGCGCAACAACACGTTCGCGCTGCACGTCCACGTCGGCATCCACGGCCCCGACCGGGCGGTCGCGGTCTGCGATCGGCTGCGGCCGGTGCTGCCCACCCTGCTCGCGCTGTCGGCCAACTCTCCGTTCCTCGACGGGCGCGACTCCGGCCTGCACAGCGCACGCACGCAGACGTTCACGAAGAGCTTCCCGCGCTGCGGCGTACCCGACCCGTTCGGCGACTGGAGCACGTTCTCGGACTACATCGCATGGTTGTACCGGACCCGCTCGATCGTCGAGTACACGCAGGTGTGGTGGTCGATCCGTCCCCACCTCACATTCGGCACGGTCGAGGTGAGGATCTGTGACGCGCAGGCGACGGCGGCGGAGTCGGACGCGCTCGCGGCGCTGATCGTCGCCTGCGTCGCCCAGGCGGCGCGCGACCACGACGAGGGGATGCCGATCGAGCTCACCCCGGGGCGCATGATCGAGGAGAACATGTGGCGGGCGATCCGCCACGGCCTCGACGGCGAGCTGATCGACCTGCGCTCCGGGGACACGTACCCGGCGGCCGCGGCGGGCGAGCGGCTGCTCGCCTGGACGGCGCCCGCCCGCGACGAGCTCGGCATCGACATCGCCCTGCCCGCGCTCAACGGCGCGCAGCGGCAGCGTCGGATGATCGAGGAGGGGCTCGGGCCGCACGAGATCTACGCGCGCGTGCAGGCCGACACCCGCGCGACGTACTCTCAGGGGGTCCCCGATCCCGCGCCCGCCGCGCGCTGTCGCTGACCACCGGACACGAGGAGAACACGCCATGAGCGCCACCGGCCAACCCTCCGAGGAGGAGCTCCGCGCCGCCTACGAGGCGGAGCTCAAGAAGATCCGCGTCGACCAGATCCTGCTCGAGCAGCTCGTCACCCTCATCAACATGGGGATGCGGCGCACCGGCCTCCAGCCGGGGACCGAGGACGAGCGCGACCCGGCGCAGGTGCGGCTTGCGATCGAGGGGGTGCGGGCGCTGCTGCCGCTCGTCGAGGAGGCCGCCGGTCCTGAGCAGGCCTCCGCGATCCGCCAGGCGCTCTCCCAGCTGCAGCTCGCGTACGTGAGGATCGGCGGTCAGGAGCCCGCGGCGACGGGCGCCGGCGCGGGCGGACCGGCCGGCGCGGGCGCCTCCGGGACGGGTGCACGGGAGGGCGGCGGCCAGGCGCCCGGCGCGGGACCCGTTCCGCCGAGGCCCGGCGAGGAGCCGGGCGCCGGCCAGGGACAGCCCGGCCCTGCGGAGCGCAGCGGTCGCCTCTGGGTTCCCGGCCAGCGCTGACCGTCGCCGCGGACAGCGGCCGGCGCCGATCTCCGCGGACCACGGCGTCGCCGCTCGCGCCGCGCCCGCCGCTCGGCCCGCTGGGCGTCGGCGGCTCCCGGTACACTCCGGCCGCCTTGTGACACCGTCGCCCGAGGGGACGACACAGCCTTGCCATGATCGACCGCGCCGCCGCGGCGCGGTCGTTGCCATTCCTGGGAGAGGACATCTGTGACCAGCTTTCTGTCGCACCACGGTGACCTGATCGCGCTTTTCTGCGCGCTCTGCGCCATTGCCTACGGCGTCGTCACCTCACGCGCGCTGCTCGGGCTGTCGCCGGGTAACGAGCGGATGCAGTCGATCTCGGCCGCCGTGCAGGAGGGCGCCTCGGCGTACCTGACCCGCCAGTACACGATCATCGCCGCGGTCGGCGTCGTCGTGTTCATCATCCTGATCTTCCTGCAGAACATCAGGGTGGCGATCGGGTTCTTGATCGGTGCGGCGCTGTCGGCCGCGGCGGGCTTCGTCGGCATGAACGTCTCGGTGCGCGCGAACGCGCGCGTCGCCGAGGCCGCCCGCGGCGGGGTGAGCCGGGCGCTCAGCGTGGCCTTCCGCGGTGGCGCGGTCACCGGCCTGCTTGTCGTCGGCCTGGCGCTCGTCGGGATCGCCGTCTACTACGGGATCCTCACGTGGATCGTGGGCGAGTCGACGCGCCAGGCGGTCGACGCGCTCATCGGCCTGAGCTTCGGCGGCTCGCTCATCTCGGTGTTCGCCCGTCTCGGCGGCGGCATCTTCACCAAGGGCGCCGATGTCGGCGCCGACATCGTCGGCAAGATCGAGGCCGGTATCCCCGAGGACGATCCGCGCAATCCGGCGGTGATCGCCGACAACGTGGGCGACAACGTCGGCGACTGCGCGGGCATGGCCGCCGACCTGTTCGAGACCTATGCGGTGACGGCCGTCGCGGTGATGCTGCTCGGGGTGCTCACCTTCGACCAGCGCACCGACGTGGCGCTCTATCCGCTCGTGCTCGGGGGGCTGTCGATCATCGCCTCGATCATCGGCACGTTCGCGGTGCGCTCGCGCCGGGGCAACGTCGAGCGGGCGCTCTACCAGGGGCTGATCCTGTCCGGGGGCCTGGCCGCGCTCGGGTTCATCCCCTTCACGTACTGGATGATGCACCACATCACGATCGGCGGCGCCTCCGCCGCGCCGTGGTGGCACTACTACCTGTGCGCGCTCATCGGGCTCGGCGTCACCGGCTGCCTGTTCGTCATCACCGACTACTACACGTCGACCCGCTTTGCGCCGGTGAAGTCGACCGCGCGCGCATCGGTCACCGGGCACGCGACGAACATCATCCAGGGCCTTGCGCAGGGCCTGCAGTCGACGGCGCTTCCGGCGATCGCGCTCGCGCTCGGGATCTTCGGCGCCTGGAAGCTCGGGCACGGGATCTACGGGATCGGCGTCGCCGTCATGTCCCAGCTGTCGCTGATGGGTCTGATCGTCGCGCTCGACGCGTTCGGGCCGATCACCGACAACGCGGGCGGGATCGCCGAGATGGCGGACCTCCCGGAGGAGGTCCGCAACGTCACCGACCCTCTCGACGCCGTCGGCAACACGACCAAGGCGGTCACCAAGGGCTACGCGATCGGCTCGGCGGTGCTCGCGGCGCTCGTCCTGTTCGACGCGTTCAAGCAGGAGCTCGGCCAGCACGGCACGACCGTGAGCTTCGACATCTCGCGCCCACCTGTGCTCATCGGCCTGCTCGTCGGCGGCCTCATGGTCTATCTGTTCGCCGCGCTGTCGATCGAGGCGGTCGGACGCGCCGGATCGGCGGTCGTCGAGGAGGTGCGCCGACAGTTCCGCGAGAACCCGGGGATCATGGACGGCACCGCCCAGCCCGAGTACGGACGCTGCGTCGGGATCGTCACCCGGGCCGCGCAGCGCGAGATGGTGCTGCCGGCGCTCATCCCGATCGTGATCACCGTGATCGTCGGCGTGATCAGCGTCCAGGCGCTCGGCGGCCTGCTCATCGGGGTGATCGTCGTCGGCCTCTTCATCGCGGTCTCGATGACCGCGGGCGGCGGCGCCTGGGACAACGCGAAGAAGCTGATCGAGGACGGGGAGTTCGGCGGCAAGGGCTCGGAGGCGCACGCCGCGTCAGTCACCGGCGACACAGTCGGCGACCCCTACAAGGACACGGCGGGGCCGGCGATCAACCCGATGATCAAGGTGGCGAACATCGTGGCGCTGCTCATCATTCCGCTGATCACGTGAGGTAGGCGGTCGGGGAGGGTCGGGCGCTGCGCCGGGAGATGCCGCTCACCTGGTTATGGGCGCCTGCCTGGGGCCGGTGCGCTCGCAAGCATCTCCGGCGCGGCGCCCGACCCTCCCTGTCGGCCATTGGCGCGATCGGCGGGATGCTGCTGGCGCTCGGCTGTTCCGGGTGCGGGGGTGGTGCGGGGCGTGCGTCGGTGCACGTGCACCACCCGGCAGACAACACGCCCCCCCGAGCAGCCCACCAGGTCTGGAAGCCGGGAGAGCGGGCGACGGGGACGACGGATGTGTGCACGGCGAACGGGCGGGCGGCGTTCGCGCACGGGGTCGGGGTGTCGCCGGGATCCGTGAGGGAGCGGCGGACGGTGGCGCGATCGGGGGCGGCCGAGTGCGTCTTCAGCGCTCGGCGGGTCGTCGTCTCCGTGTCGGTGAGCGGCGCGCCGGATGCCTACGCGGTGCTCGAGCGTCAGGCGATCGAGCAGGCGCAGATCTTCGGCGCCAAGCGCTTCACGCCCGCGCCGGTGCTCATCACCGGCCTCGGAGCGGACGCATACTGGTTCCCGGCCCAGCAGCAGGTGATGACGACCGACGGACTCAACCTGATCGCGGTGACGATCGCTCACTGGCCGCACGCGCGGACGCGCCGCCGCCGCGTGCTCGGCACCTCCCTCGCCCGCCCCTACCTCGGCAGGACCGACAAGAAGCTCCTGCGCGGCCCCGCCCCGTAGGCGGCGCCGAAGCGCGGAGCGCGAGTCGGTCGCCCAAATGAGTCGCAGCCGGCGGAGGATCGGGTCTCCTGACCGGAGATGCTTGCGGACGCACCGACCTTTCGACGCCATGTCGAAGCACGGGGAGCGGCATCTCCGGGCAGGACATCCAATCCGTGACTAAGCTGGCGCGAATGTTCATCCTCATCGTCGGAGCCGGACGCGTCGGCTCAGCCGTCGCCCGGCGGGCGCTCGAGGCCGGCCACACGGTGTCGGTGCTCGATTCCGATCCGCTCTCGCACGAGCGACTGGACAAGGATCAGTCGACCACGTGGGAGGACGCCGGCGGCCGGTTCACCGTGAGCACCGCGCTGGAGGTCGACGGGCTGATCGAGGCCGGGATCGAGAAGGCGGACGTATTCATGGCGGCGACGAGCGGCGACAACACGAATCTGGTGATCGCCCAGATCGCGAAGAGCCGCTTCGACGTGCCGAAGATCGTCGTGCGCGTCGCCGACCCGGCGCGCGCCGCCTGGTACTCGGAGAAGGGGCTGATCACGATCTGTCCGACCCAGAAGGCGATCGACATGGCCGAGCAGGTCGTCCTCGCGGACTGAAAGGGGGGAGAGCGTGTACGTCATCATCGTCGGCGCCGGCAAGGTGGGCTGGAACCTCTCGCGCGAGCTGATCGCACGCGACCAGGAGGTGACGCTGATCGAGTCCGATCACCGTCGCTACCGGATCGTCGAGGAGGAGCTTGAGCATGCGATCCAGTACGGGGATGCGACCGAGATGTGGGTGCTTGAGCGCGCCGGCATCCAGCGCGCGGACCTTGTGATCGCGGTCACGGGGGATGACGAGGACAACATCCTCATCTGCCAGGTCGCCAAGGAGAAGTACGGCTGCGAGCGGATCGTCGCGCGCGTCAACAACCCCCGCAACCTCGACCACTTCAAGCTGCTCGGCGTTCAGCCCGCGGTGTCCGCGACCGACCTCATCCTGCGCCTGATCGAGCACGAGGTGCCCGAGTACGGGCTCGTGCAGCTGCTCGCGCTCGAGGAGGAGCAGCTCGAGATCATCGAGATCGAGGTCGGGGAGGGCTCCAGCGCCGACGGCGTCATGGTGCGCGACGTGCCCCTGCCGGACGGCTCGCTCATCATCTCGGTCCTGCGCGAGGGAGCGGGCTTCGTGCCCAAGGGCGACTCGGAGATCCGCGCCGGCGATCAGGTGCTCCTGATCCTCAACCCGGGGCTCGAGGAGCAGATCACGCCGCGCTTTGCGCCCGCCGAGACCGAGCAGTCCGTCCAGTAGGTGCGCCGGTCCGGGCGCGCGGCGCGGGTAGCGTGACCGATGGGCTTGAACAGGCCGATCGCCGGCAGGTCCACGCCTTCAACGGACGCCGGGAGGTGACGCGCACATGGCCACACGCGACGTCGACCACCTGCTGATCGGCGGCGGCATCGCCGCCGGCAACTGCGCGCGCCAGCTGCGCCGCGGCGGCGCCGACGGGACGATCACCCTCGTCGGCCGCGAGCGCGACCTGCCCTACGACCGGCCACCGCTCTCCAAGGAGTACCTGCGGGGCACCCGCCGGCGCGCCGACGCGCTCATGGAGGACGCCGGCTGGTACGAGGACAACGAGGTGGAGACGCTGACCGGCGTGACCGTCACCGGGCTCGACCTCGGGGCGCGCATGGCGACGCTGTCGAACCGCGAGGTGCTGCGCTTCAGCCAGGCGCTGATCGCGACCGGTGCGAACGTGCGGCGGCTCCCCGCGCCGGGGGCGGAGCTTGAGGGAATCCACCACCTCCGCACGTTCGGGAACAGCGACGCGATCCGCGAGGACGCGAGCGGCAAGCGCGTCGTCCTGATCGGCGGCTCCTACATCGCCTGCGAGGTGGCGGCCTCGCTCACGACGCTCGGGAGCACGTGCACACTCGTCATGCAGGAGGCGCTGCCGCTCTCCCGCGGGTTCGGCTCCGACGCGGGGCGCTTCTTCGCCGAGACGCTCGGCGCCCGCGGGATCGGCTTCTCGGCCTCCGACGAGCTCGAGGGCTACGAGGGCGCGGACGGCCGGGTCACCCACGTGATCACCCGCTCCGGAGCGCGCCTCGAGGCCGACGCGGTCATCGTCGGCGCGGGCGTCAATCCCGACATCGCGCTCGCGCGCGCGGCGGGCCTGGAGATCGGGAAGGCCGGCGGGATCGTCGTCGACTCGCGCCTGCGCACCGCCGCCGAGGGCGTGTACGCGGCCGGCGACGTCGCCGAGTACGTCTCGATCGTCAACGACCCGCCGGCGGGCCGGCGCCAGCGCGTCGAGCACTGGGACGTCGCCTTCAGCCAGGGGCGGACGGTCGCGCGCAACATGCTCGGGCGGAACGTCGAGCACGATGTCGTGCCCTACTTCTTCTCCGACCTCGCCGACTGGGCGGCGATCGAGTACGTCGGACCGGCGTACGCGTGGGACCGCGAGATCGTTCGCGGCTCGCTCGAGGAGGGTGAGTTCACGATCTTCTACCTGCGGGCGGGAGTGGTGCAGGGTGCGCTCACGGTCGGGCGCTCGAACGACCTGCAGACCGCGCGGCGGCTGATCGCCTCGGGGACCGAGCTCGGCGACGCGCAGGCGCAGGCGCTCGGCGATCTCGGCAGCGACCTTGAGCAGCTCGGGTAGCCGCGACCCGCCCACGGCGGCCGCGACCCGCCCCGGCCCGCGCGGCGGCGATCGTCAGCGCGTCGAAGTGCCGGCACGCCCGCTGAATCCGGGATTGCTCGATTTTCGTCCGCTCCGAGGGAAGAATGAGCAACACAGTCGTTGGAACGTTGACGTACCGCACAGACGGGAGCCTGTGGCGGAGGTAGCGTGGCGCCATGAGCTCGACGTCCGCTTCGGCCACGGACGACCCTCCTATCGGTGTATCCCGGGCGGCGCCGGCCGGCGCGGCGGCGCCTGCAGCCCAGGCGGCGCCTGCAGCCCAGGCGGCGCCTGCCGCCCAAACGGCGCCTGCCGGCGCGGCGGCGTCGATGCGCCCGGTGCAGGCGCCGCTGCCCCCCGGACCGGACCGGCGCTCGACGATGCGCTGGCTGCGGCTGCTCTCCGAACAGGAGGGGCCGCTCGACTTCCTGGACCGGATGGGGCACCGCTACGGAGACGTCGCGATGCTGCGGGCGCGCCTGCAGAACCTCGTCGTGGTCCGCGGGCCGGAGGCGGTGCGGCACGTGCTGCTCGCGGGCCAGGACAACTACCGCAAGTCGAACCAGTACGAGCTGCTCACGCCGGTGCTCGGCAACGGCCTGGTGACGAGCTCCGGCGAGCTCTGGCAGCGCCAGCGCAGGCTCGTGCAGCCGATGTTCGCCAAGCGTCATCTCGGCGTGTTCGCCGACCACATGGCGCAGGCGGCCGGCTCCGCGCTCGAGGCCTGGGAGCGCCAGTGGCCCGACGGCCATCCGCTGGAGCTCGCCGAGGAGATCCTGCACATCGGGCTCGACACCGTCGGACGCGCGCTCGTCGGCCATGACTTCACCGATCGCGCCAGCGAGTTCGGCGCGGCGCTCGGCAACGCGCTGCACCAGGTCGGCGCGATCGGGCGGGCGACAGGCGTCACCGCCACCCAGTACCTGCCGCGCATGACGATCATGCGCGCGGCGATGCTCACCCAACACCGGCGGTATCGGAGCGCGATGAGCTCCGCCGCGGTGCTCCAGCGGATCAGCGCCGAGATCGTCGACGAGCGGCTCCGGGGCGGTCACGGCGAACGCGACGACCTGCTGCGGCTGCTCATGGAGGCGACCGACGAGGAGACGGGCGAGCGGATGAGCCGCCGCCAGGTGCTGGACGAGCTGCTCACCTTCACCGCCGCCGGTCACGAGACGACCGCGCACGGCCTTGCCTGGATGTACTACCTGCTCTCCCAGCACCCCACCGCACGCGAGCGCATGGAGGCCGAGGTCGACGAGGTGCTCGCCGGCCGGGTGCCGACCGGCGAGGACGCCGAGCGGCTGCCCTGGACGCGCGCCTGCTTCGAGGAGGCGATGCGCCTGTACCCGCCCGTCTGGCACGTCCAGCGGGTGGCGATCGAGGATGACGTCGTCTGCGGCTACCGGATCCCGGCGGGCACGCTCGTCTTCGTCTCGATCTGGTCCACCCACCGCGACCCGTCGATCTGGGAGAACCCGGCCGGCTTCGACCCCCGCCGCTTCCTCGGCGACGCGCCCAAGCAGCGCCCGCGCTTCGCCTACCTGCCGTTCAGCGGCGGCCGGCGGATCTGCGTCGGCCACGGGTTCGCGATGATGAACGCCACGATCCTCGCCGCGATGATCGCCCAGCGCTTCCGCTTCGACCTCATCCCCGGCGCGCCGATCGTGCTCGACCCGACGGTCACGATCCGCCCCCTCCACGGCATCCCGGTGACGATCCACCGCCGGAGGTCCGCAGCCTCACGGACTCAGCGACCGGCCCAGACCGCTGGCTCGGCGCATCTCATGCGGTCGCAATCGCCCTCTGGGCGTCTTCCGTAGCGAGCTGCGGGACAAGGACTCGAACCTTGAATTCCAGGGCCAGAACCTGGCGAGTTGCCGATTACTCCATCCCGCAGAGAGACGGCATTGCGTCCCGGTGGAGGCGGGATTATAGCTCGCCGCTCGCGTTCCGTCCGGCGCACCTGGGAACATGTGTTCGATGGCGACGAGAGGATCGAAACGACCACCCGATGTGACTCGTGCCGCGGTCGCCCGACGCTTCGCAGCGGGTCTGAGCCAGGCAGAGATCGCCCGATCGCCTCAGGTGTCCAAGCCGATCGTGTGCTTCCACGTGCGCAGGCTCGGACTCGAGCCCACTGTGCGGTTCGCCGGGCGCTATGACTGGGAGGCGATCCGCGGGTTCTACGAGGAGGGCCACTCCGTGGCGGAGTGTGGGGCGAGCCGCGGCGCGGGTCAGGGATCCGTGAACTCGGCCGGCTCGCCCGAGAACCCGGCGGCGACCGCCGCCAGCTGGTTCGGGGAGCCGATGAGCTCCAGCTGGAGCTCGGCCTCCAGCGCGAGCGTGTGTGCGGTGTCGCCCGTCCAGGCGCTCTCGTACAGTCGCTTCGCGCGTCGCACGGCGTCGGGTGAGCGGGAGGCGATCCGCTCGGCGAGCTCACGCGCGGCCGGGAGCGGATCGTCGCTGACGCGGGTGACGAGGCCGAGCGCGGCGGCCTCCTCGCCGCTCACCGTGCGGCCGGTGTACGTGAGCTCCTTGGCGACGTCGATCGGGACGAGCCGGGGGAGGGTGCGGGTGATGCCCATGTCGGGGATGAGGCCCCATTTCACCTCCATCACCGACAGGCGGGCGTCGGGTGCGGCGATGCGGATGTCGGCGCCGAGCGCGATCTGCAGGCCGCCGCCGAGCACCGATCCGTGGAGCGCGGCGATCACGGGCATCGGCAAGGTGAGCCAGTCGTGCGAGGCTCGCTGGAACCAGTTCGGGACCGGGCCGCGGAGGCGGTCCGCCAGGGCGGCCACGCCCGCGCGGCCGTCGTCAGTTCGGCCGGCGGGCCCGGACCGATCGGGAGCGGAGGCCATGATCGAGACGACGTCAAGACCGGAGCAGAAGCTCGGGCCTTCGCCACAGAGCACGACCGCCCGCACCCCGGCCTCGCCCCGCAGGCGCTCGGCGGCGGCGAGGATCGCGTCGAGCATCGCGACGTCGAGTGCGTTGTGCTTGTCGGGGCGGGTGAGGGTGACGGTCGCGACATGACCCTCGACCGCGACCGCGACGCGCTCGCTCATGCGGGTGGAGGCGAGTCGGCCCGGAGCTCGCCGTCCCGCTGGCGCTCGCCGTCGCGCCGGCGCTCGCCGTCCCGCCGGCGCTCGCCGTCCCGCTGGCGCTCGTCATCGACTCGGAGCTCGTCTCCGACCCGCACCATCCCACCGCGGAGCACCTCGCCGTGCACGCCGAACGGCAGCGGCTCGGTCGTCTCGAGCTCCTGGCGGTAGCTCGCGAGCATCTTGAGCGTCGGCAGGTCGACTTCGCCGGACTCCGGGCCGCGCGTCGTCGTCACACAGCGCCCGACGTTGCCGGTGATCCGCACGCGCGCGCCGCCGATCGAGAGCTCCCGGCCGATCCAGTCGTCCTCGGCGTGCGGATCGACGCCGTCAATCTCGATCAGCATGCGAAAGCGGCGGGCGTCGACCGGGTCAGGGCAGGCGGGATCGCCCGAGAGCCCCGGTCCCCCGGCGCCGTCGGGTCGGCTCCGCCCCGGGCCACCGGGGACCGCGAGTCGCTCGGGTCCCGGCCGCTCGGCACGGGCGAGCCGCTCGAGCGAGCCCCGGGAGATGAGCGAGACCGCCCCGGCCGGTCCGCGGTCGACCGCGCACCCGTCCGCGACGAGGCGCAGATCGCGGCCGACATGCCGGCTCAGCGCCCGCGCCCACGGCCCGTCGAGCAGGCGCGCGCGACGCTCCTCGCCGAAGAACGTCGTGCGGACCTCAGGTCCGAGCCGCACCGGCGCCTCCGTCCGCTCACCGTCGGCGAAGCGCAGCGAGAGCGTGCCGCCCGCCGGGTCGTATTCGGCGCGCACTGTGTGCAGCACCCCGAGTCGCTTGCCGTTGACCATCGCCCCCTGCTCGTCGACGAGGTAGAACGCGCGGTCGCCGCGGGCGCCGCCCGGCTCCAGCTCGATCGCGTCGACCGAGCGGATCTGCAGCGCCTTGACGGGAGTCGTGCGCAGGGCGGTGACCGTGATCGTCATCGCGGCAAGCTTAGGGCGCGCGCCGGGCCCCGCCCGCGACTCGGACCCGCCATCGGTCGGGCCGGCCGGGCAGGCCACGCCGGCTACGCGGCGCGCTGGCGCTCCCAGTCGTTGTAGAGCTGCCAGTAGCGACCCTCGAGCCGGAGCAGCTCCTCGTGGGAGCCCTGCTCGACGATCCGCCCGTGCTCCAACACGAGGATCCGGGAGGCCCCGCGGATCGTCGACAGGCGATGCGCGATGACGATCGCGGTGCGCCCGGCGATCAGCCGACGCAGGCCCTGCTCGATGAGGCCCTCGGTGTGGATGTCGACGTTGGCGGTCGCCTCGTCGAGCACGAGGATCCGCGGGTCGGCGACGAGCGCGCGGGCGAACGCGACGAGCTGGCGCTGACCCGCCGACAGCTGCACGCCGCGCTCGCCGATCGGCGTGTCGTAGCCGTGCTCAAGCGCGCTGATGAACGTGTCGGCGCCGATCGCGCGGGCCGCCTCCTGGATCTCCTCGTCGGTCGCGTCCGGACGACCGAACGCGAGGTTCTCCCGCACGGTCCCGCTGAACAGGAAGCCCTCCTGGGGCACGATCCCCATCTGGGAGCGGAGCGAATGGGCGGTGACCGAGCGCAGGTCGTGGCCGTCGACCCGCACCGCGCCCTCGGTCGGGTCATAGAAGCGCGAGACGAGCTTGGCGAAGGTCGACTTGCCGGCGCCCGTCTCGCCGACCAGCGCGACAGTTTCCCCCGGCTCGATCACGAGGTCGATGTCGCGCAGCGCCCACGGATCGTCCTCGCCGCTCCCGTAGCGGAAGGAGACCTCGTCGAACTCGACGCGGCCGCGGATCGGGGGCAGCGCGCGGGCGTCGGGCGCGTCGACGATCTCCGGCTCCTCGGCGAGGAGACCGAGGATCTTGTCAAGCGCCGCCGTTCCCGACTGATAGGTCGTGTACAGCTGCGAGAGCGACTGGATCGGGCTGAAGAAGTTGTTGAGCGCGGCGATGAAGCCGAACACGACGCCCGTCGAGGTGTGGCCGTCGATCACCTCGATTCCGCCGATGACGAGGATCTCGACGGTGACGAGCGCCGAGACGAGCTCGACCGACGGGAAGTAGGCGGCGTTGAGGTGGACGGTGCGGAGGTTCGCGAGCCGGTTTTCCTCGTTGAGCGCCGCGAACTCGTCGAGGTGGCGCCGCTCGCGGCCGAATGCACGGACGGTGCGGATCCCCGACAGCGTCTCCCCGAGGTAGCCGGTGATCGCCGCGATCTTCTCGCGCGTGAGCCGGTAGGCGCCGGCGGAGGCGATCCGGAACGCGACACCGCCGGCGATCAGGAACGGCAGCGCGATGAACGTGAGCAGCGCGAGATGGAGGTCGAGCCAGAGCAGGATCCCGATCACGCCGAGCAGCGTCAGGCCCGACTCGATGAGCGTTGCCAGCCCGTCCTCGACGAGCTGGTCGAGCGCCTCGACGTCGTTCGTCATGCGGCTGATGATCACCCCCGCGATGTTGCGGGAGTAGAAGCCGAGCGAGAGGTCCTGGAGGTGGGCGAACAGCCGCAGGCGCAGATCCTGCAGCGCCCGTTGCCCGACCCACCCGACGAGGTAGGTCTGCAGGTAGGTGCAGACCCCGTAGACGACCGCGGACACCAGGAAGATCGCGACGACGACGTACCGCGCGCCCAGGTCGTGGCGCTCGATCCCCCGGTCGATCGCCACCTTCGCGAGCGGCGCCGGCGCGAGCAAGGCGGCGGTTGCGGCCACGAGCGCGACGAACATCGCGAGCACCCGCCAGCGGTAGGGCGCGAGGATGACCGCGAGCGCGCGCAGCTTGCGCCCGCCGCCGCCGGTCTCCGCGAGCCGCCGGCGAAGCTCCTCGCGTGAGCCGCGCAGGCTCCGCGTCCGCGCCGAGGAGGCGCTCACCGCGACACCTCGAGCTCGTCGTCGGAGAGCTCGACCGGGCCGCCGGCGACGATCTCGCGGTACAGCTCGGAGGCCTCGAGCAGCTCCTCATGGGACCCGTCGGCGGTCACCCGGCCGTCCTCCAGGACGACGATCCGCTCGGCGAGCGCGATCGTCGAGAGGCGGTGGGCGATGACGAACGTCGTCCGCCCGGCCATCACCTCGGCGAGCGCGTCCTTGATCCGCTGCTCGGTCGAGGCGTCGAGCGAGGAGGTCGCGTCGTCGAGCACGAGGATGCGAGGGCGGGCGAGGATCGCGCGCGCGATCGCAAGCCGCTGGCGCTGCCCGCCCGAGAGCGTGAGCCCGCGCTCGCCGATCCGCGTGTCGTACCCGTCGGGCAGGCGCTCGATGAAGTCCGCGGCCTGAGCGGCGGCCGCGGCCCGGCGCACCTCCTCGCGCGTCGCCTCCGGCCGGCCGTAGGCGATGTTGTCGTGGACGCTCGCCGAGAACAGGAAGGGGTCGTCCTCGACGATCGCGATCTCGTGGCGGAGCGCGTGCACGTCGAGCGTGCGCACGTCGTGGCCGTCGATCAGGACCGAGCCGGTGGTCGCGTCGTAGAGCCGCGGGAGCAGGGACACGAGCGCCGACTTGCCCGAGCCCATCGCTCCGACGAGCGCCACCGTCTGGCCGCCGGGAACCTCGAGGTCGATGTCCGAGAGCGCCGGCTGCGGCGCGCCCTCGAATGTGAGCCCGACGCCGCGGAGCGTCACCGCGCCCGGCCCCGGCGGGGGCTCGACCGCCGGCTGCGGGGAGGTGATCCGCGGCGCCCGGTCGAGCACCTCGAAGATCCGGGCGCCGGAGGCGGTCGCGCGCTGCGCGGCGCCGAGCAGGTAGCCGAGCTGCTGCATCGGCGCGATCAGCATGAGCAGATACGCGTAGAAGGCGGTGAACGCGCCGACGCTCAGCCCCCCGTGAATCACCTCGCGGCCGCCGAACAGCAGGATCGCGGCCAGTCCGAGGTTCGGCAGGAACGTGATCAGCGGGTTGTAGAACGCCTGGATGCGGGTGGCCTTGAGCTGCTGGTCGAACACGCGCTCGACCGTGCGGCCGAAGCGGAGGTAGTGGCGCTCCTCCTGGGCGAACGCCTTGATCACCCGGATCCCCGAGACTGTCTCCTCGGTGTCGGCGGTGAGCTCGGCGATGCGCTGCTGGGCCTCCTGCATCGCCGGGCGGGAGCGACGGCCGTAGCGGTAGGCGATGAGCACGACGAACGGCACCGGCGAGAGCGAGATCGCGGCGAGCGTCGGCTGCAGCACGAACATCGCGACCGCGGCGAGCAGGATCGTGACGAGCGCCTGGGTGACGAGCGGCAGGCCGTAGCCGAGGAAGAAGCGGACCGACTGCAGGTCGACTGTCGCGCGCGACATCAGCTGCCCGGTCTGGGCGCGGTCGAAGAAGCCGAGCTCAAGCCGCTGCAGCTGTCCGTAGAGCGCCTCGCGCAGATCGACCTCGACGGCGAGCGACACACGTCCGGCGACGAGCCGTCGCATCACGCTGAACGAGAGGCGGGCGAGACCGGCGAGCAGGATCGCGCCGCACAGCTCGAGCAGCTCGGTGCGGCTGCCGCGGCGCACGGCGTTGATCGCCACCCCGGTGAGGTACGGGATGAGCACGGTCCCGATGAGCGCTCCTCCGGCGAGCACGAACGAGGCGATCGTCCCCCTCCGGTATGGACGGAGGAAGCCGAGGAGTCGCCGGAACGTGGTCATGCTTCAAAAAGGATAGTAACGGGGCCGCAACTTCCGTGAGCGGGCGCCCGCGCCGGGTGCTTCGCCGCCGTTGCGGGACGCGCGAGTCAGAAGATCGGTGGCGGGAGCGGCCCGGCGTCCTGGTCGCCGAGGTGCTCGACCTCGAAGCCATGGCGCTCCGCGAGCCGGGCGGCGATCAGCGAGCGGTGGCAGGCGGCGGCCGCGGCCTCGACGCAGAGCAGCGCGGCACGACCGTGGACCGGCAGCTCGCGCAGGAGATCGTCGACGCCCACGACATCGAGGACGCCGGACGTGTAGGCGGCGACGTACTCGGGCGACAGCGCCTCGCGGGAGCGCTTGCCGACCCCCTCCCGCGCGTCGGCCGCATACTGGAGCTCGCGCATCTCGGTGGTCGGCGCGAGCTCGGGGTGATGGACGTAGCGGATTCGGTGCTCGGCGAGCCGGCGCTGCAACCGCTGCGCGTTCGCCCACGCGTACTCGCTGCCGCGGACACCGCGGCGCTGGCGCACGTCGACGAGCATCGTGATGCCCGCGTCATCGAGCGCCTCGACGAAGCGCTCGCCGTCGAAGCCGTACACGCCGATCGTCGCGATGCGGGCCATCCGTCGATGGTCGCAGACCACCGCCGAGCGGTCGGGCTTTTCCCCGCGCCCGTGCCCGGGTAGGATGACGCGCGCAGGGATAGGGGGGGCCGGGGATCCCGGCCCAGTCACAGCGACAGGAGGAACTGTTCCATGAGGGAACGTTTCAGAGGGCCGCTCGCCGCCGGAGCGGTGGCGGCAGCGAGCCTTGCGCTCGCGTCGGGCGCCTCGGCGGCGACGTCGAAGACGACGCTCAACAGCACCGTCGCCCCCGCGGCGACCGCCGCGCCGACGGTGGGGGCGGTGCCGGGCGGCGCCCGGGTCAGCTTCCAGGTCAACCTTCCGCCGACCGACCCGGCGGGTGCCGCGGCGCTCGCCAGGGCGGTGTCCGATCCGAGCAGCTCAAGCTACCGCGAGTACCTCACGCCCGCCCAGTGGGAGGCGCGCTTCTCGCCGTCGGGCGCGACCGTCGCGATCGTCGAGAAGTACCTGCGCTCGCAGGGCTTCAAGGTGAGCGGCGTGTCCGCTGACCGGATGACGATCCAGGCGAGCGGCAGCGCCGCGCAGGTCGCCTCGGCGTTCGGCACGACGCTCAGCTACCACCGCCTCAACGGAAAGAAGCTGATCGTCAACAACACCGCGCTCACCGTCCCCACCTCGGTCGCGCACCTCATCAGCGGAGTCAGCGGACTGCCCGAGGTCCCGGCCACGCCGAACACGGTCACCGACGGGGCGAAGCGGACCGCCGCCGCCGGGCCGAGCGCGAAGCCTCCGGCGGGCTTCCGCAACGCGCGGCCGTGCGGCGCCTACTACGGCCAGATCCTCGCGGCGAGCTTCCCGCCGCTGCCGGGCGGCTACCCGGCCGACGCGCCGTATGCGCCGTGCGGCTACACGCCCCCGCAGCTGCGCGGCGCGTACAGCCTGCCGAGCGGCGATCAGGGCAGCGGCGTGACGGTCGCGGTCGTCGACGCGTACGCCTCGCCGACGCTCTTCTCCGACGCGCACACGTACGCGGCGAACAACGATCCGTCCAACCCGCTCACCCAGAGCCAGTTCTCGGAGCTGCTCGCCAAGAATTTCAACCACGGCCCCGTGTGCGGCGGCCAGAACGGCTGGTGGGGCGAGCAGACGCTCGACGTGGAGGCCGTCCACGCGATGGCTCCGGCCGCGCACATCCTCTACGCCGGCGCGCAGAACTGCGAGAACCCGCTGTACAACATGGATCAAAAGATCATCGACGGCCATCTCGCCGACGTGATCACGAACTCCTGGGCGGCGACCGGCGGCGACCTGCTCATCACGCCGAGCGCCCGCGCGGCGTTCGACAACGTGCTGCAGATGGCCGCGGCCACCGGCGTCACCGTCATGTACTCCAGCGGCGACGACGGCGACAACTACGACGTGCTCGGCGCGGCCGTCCCCGACTATCCGGCCTCGAGCCCGTGGGCGACGGCGGTCGGCGGCACGACGCTCGCAATCGGTTCGGCGAACCAGCGGCTCTCCGAGTACGGCTGGTCGACCGGTCGCGCGCTGTTCTGCAACAGCGACCTGCACGCGCTCGGCGGCTGCAAGAAGAGCCAGCTCGGCACGTGGCTGCCGCTGAGCTACGACTACGGCGGAGGCGGCGGCACGAGCTACAGCTACCTGGAGCCGTACTACCAGGCGGGCGTCGTGCCGACCTCGCTGTCGGAGATCCGCAGCTCGACCGCGATGCGCGTCCTTCCGGACATCGCGCTCGACGCCGATCCGACGACCGGGATGCTCGTCGGGGAGACGCAGACGTTCCCCGACGGCGTCTACTACGACCAGTACCGGATCGGCGGCACGAGCCTCGCCTCGCCGCTGCTCGCCGGCGTGGTCGCCGACGCCGATCAGGCGGCCGGCGGCGCGCTCGGGTTCATCAACCCGAGGCTGTACGCGCTGTCCGGGAACGCGAGCGCGATCGACGACATCGTCTCGCCGCCGAGTCCGACGGACATCATCCGCCCGGACTACTTCAACGGCGTCGACGCGTCGGCCGGGATCGAGTACTCGGCGCGGACGGTCGACGACCAGGGCACCGAGACGTACTGCACGACCACCCAGAAGGGCAAGCAGAAGTGCACCTCGGCGCCGATCTCGCTCGAGACCTCGCCGGGCTACGACAACATGACCGGCCTCGGGAGCCCCGGGACCGGGTTCGTGACCGCGCTCGCCGGCAAGAGGTAGCCGCCGCGGGAGCCTGACGTCGTGACGAGGGGGCGGGCCTCCGGGTCCGCCCCTCGCGGCGCCGACTCCCCTCGATCGCTTCGGCTGACGCATCCCGGCCGGCGACTCCGCGTGATCCCGGCCGACCGGGCGCCGTCGAGCGTCCGTTGCCACGCCGGGTCCGGACGTTCGTCTCCTCGGGCGTCCAACGAGCGTCCAGCAGCGGACCTCGGCGCTCGGGCGTTCGGCCCCGCGCCGCCGACATACAGGACATGGCATGGACGCCGAGTCTCACCCTCCTGTCGCAGCGTCGCCCGCGACGAATCGATCCTCGTCTCCGAGATGCACGCTTCGGCGCCGTGGCGGGTCACGCGCCGGCGCATCCGCCCGCGGCCGACGGCCGCGGGACGGGCGTGAGGTCCATCTCCTGAGGGGTGCCGAGCGGGAGGCCGGCGTCGGCGGGCGGCGCCGGCCTCCCACGCACCCGGATGGCGGGAGCGCAATCTGTCGATCGGGGTTCGGAGCCCGCGGCGGGTGGCTCGACCCGGGCGGCGGCTACAGGTTGATCGCGACGTACTTGGTGTCGAGGTACTCCTCGATGCCCTCGTAGCCGCCCTCGCGCCCGAAGCCCGACTGCTTGACCCCGCCGAACGGCGCCTGGGCATTGGAGACGACGCCCTGGTTGAGGCCGATCATCCCGGTCTGCAGGCCCTCGCAGACGCGGAGCGCGCGCTTCAGGTCGCGGGTGAAGACGTAGGCGACGAGGCCGTACTCGGTGTCGTTGGCGGCCGCGACCGCCTCCTCCTCCTCGGCGAAGCCGAACACGGGGGCGACCGGACCGAAGATCTCCTCCTGGCGCAGGTCGGCGTCCTGCGGCACATCGGCGAGCACGGTCGGCTCGTAGAAGTAGCCGGCGCCGTCCCGGGCCTGGCCGCCGACGACGGCGGTCGCCCCCCGGCCGATCGCGTCGGCGACGAGCTCGGAGACCTTCGTGCGCTGGGCGTCGTCGATGAGCGGCCCGACCTCGACGCCGTCCTCGACCCCGCGCCCGACCTTGAGCGCCTTCATCTTCTCGGCGAGCTTCTCGGTGAACTCGTCGGCGACCCTGCCGGAGACGTGGAAGCGGTTGGCCGCGGTGCACGCCTCGCCGACGTTGCGCATCTTGGCGAGCATCGCGCCCTGGACGGCGGCGTCGATGTCGGCGTCGTCGAACACGAGGAAGGGGGCGTTGCCGCCGAGCTCCATCGAGAGGCGCAAGAGCGTCTGCGAGGCCTGGCCCATGAGCGTGCGGCCGACCTCGGTCGAGCCCGTGAACGACATCTTCCGCAGCCGCGGGTCGGCGATCAGCGGCCCGGTCGTCTGCGAGGAGGAGGACGCGGTGAACACGTTGACGACCCCGCCCGGCACTCCTGCCTCCTCCAGGATCTGGGCGAGCGCGAGCATCGACAGCGGCGTCTGCCCGGCCGGCTTGACGACCATCGTGCAGCCTGCGGCGATCGCGGGGCCGATCTTGCGCGTGCCCATCGCGAGCGGGAAGTTCCAGGGGGTGATCATCAGGCACGGCCCGACCGGCTGCTTCATCGTGAGGATCCGTCCGGCGCCGTTCGCCGCGCGGGTGAAGCGGCCGTCGATCCGCACCGCCTCCTCGCCGAACCAGCGGAAGAACTCGGCGGCGTAGGTGATCTCGGCCTTCGATTCGGCGATCGACTTGCCCATCTCGAGCGTCATCAGCAGCGCGAGCTCGTCGCGGCGGGCGGTGACGAGCTCGAACGCGCGGCGCAGGATCTCGCCGCGATCGCGGGGCGCCGTGGCGGCGAATTCCGGCCCGGCCTCGACGGCCGCGTCGAGCGCCGCCTTGGCGTCCGCCGGTGAGGCGTCCGCGACCGAGCACAGCGCCTCGGCGGTCGAGGGGTCCTCCACCTCGAACGTGCCGCGCTCGCCGTCACGCCATTCGCCGGCGATGTACAGCTGCTTGGGGACCTTGTCGACGACGGATTGCTCTTGGGAGGCGGTGATCGTGCTCATCCCGTCAACGTACTGCACCGCGGGCGGGGGCTCGGAACAAGTCCGCCGCCCGCGGTGCGACGCCGTGGAGCACCGCCGCCGAGCGAGGGCTCAGGCGGTCGCGGGGGAGGCGAGCGCGGGCTCGAGCGCCGCGGCGAGCACCTCGTCGATCGTCATCGCGAAATGGAACGTCATCGCGTCGCGGACCTCCTCCGGGACGTCGTCGAGGTCGCCGCGGTTGCGCTCCGGCAGCACGACGTCGGTGAGTCCGGCCGCGTGCGCGGCGAGCACCTTCTGCTTGACCCCGCCGATCGGCAGGACCCGGCCCTGGAGCGTCACCTCACCCGTCATGCCGACGGTGTGCGTGACCGGCCGACCGGTGAGGAGCGAGGTGAGCGCGGTGACCATCGTCACGCCCGCGCTGGGGCCGTCCTTGGGAATCGCGCCCGCCGGCACGTGCACGTGGAACGTGCGCTCCTCGAAGCGCGCCGGATCGATCCCGAGCTCGGACGCGTGACCCTTCACGTAGGAGAGCGCGATCTGCGCGGACTCCTTCATCACGTCGCCGAGCTGGCCGGTGAGCGTCAGCCCGGAGCCGCCGTCCATCACGGTCGCCTCGACGAACAGCACGTCGCCGCCCGCGCCGGTCACCGCCAGGCCGGTCGCCACGCCCGGCACGGCCGTGCGGATGGCCGACTCCTGGAAATGGCGCTGGCGGCCGAGCGCCTCGCGCACCTCGTCGGTCGTGATCGTGATCGGCGCCGCCTGCGTGCCGGAGGCGATCTTCGTCGCGGTCTTGCGGAGCACCGTGCCGAGGTCGCGCTCGAGCTGGCGCACGCCCGCCTCGCGCGTGTACTCGGTCGTGACGAGGCGGAGCGTCTCGTCGGAGATCTCGACCTCCTCGGGCCGCAGGCCGTTGCGCTCGAGCTGGCGCGGCCACAGGTACCCGCGCGCGATCGCCACCTTCTCGGAGGTCGTGTACCCGTCGAAGCGGATGACCTCCATGCGGTCGAGCAGCGGTCCCGGGATCGTGTCGGCGACGTTCGCGGTCGCGATGAACATGACGCCCGAGAGGTCGAGCTCGAGATCGAGGTAGTGATCGCGGAACGAGTGGTTCTGGGCCGGGTCGAGCACCTCGAGCAGGGCGGCGCTCGGGTCGCCGCGCCAGTCGGCGCCGACCTTGTCGACCTCGTCGAGCATGATCACCGGGTTCATCGTCCCCGCGTCGCGCAGCGCGCGCACGAGCCGGCCCGGCATCGCGCCGATGTACGTGCGCCGGTGGCCGCGGATCTCGGCCTCGTCGTGGACGCCGCCGAGGCTCATCCGCACGAACCTGCGGCCGGTCGCACGGGCGATCGACTCGCCGATGCTCGTCTTGCCGGTGCCGGGAGGCCCGATCAGGGTGAGGATCGCGCCCTCGCCGGGGCGGCCGCGGTGCTCGGCCGAGGGCCGCTCCCCGCGGTCGGCGGCCGCCTCCGGCGTCGCCCCGTCCACCGACTCCCCGCCGGCGGCCGCGGCCTCCTCGGCCGCGCGCTCCGCAGCCCGCTCGGCGCGGAGCTTCTTGACCGCGATGTACTCGGTGATGCGATCCTTGACGTCGTCGAGCCCGGCGTGGTCCTCGTCGAGGATCTCGCGGGCGTGGGCGGGGTCCAGGCGCTCCTCCGAGCGCTCGTTCCACGGCACCGACAGGAGCGTGTCGAGGTAGGTGCGGATCACGCTCGACTCCGCCAACTGCTCGCCCATGCGCTCGAGGCGACCGAGCTCCCGGAGCGCCTGCTCCTCGGCCGCCTGCGGCATGCGCGCCTCCTCGATCTTCGTGCGGTACTCCTCGACGACCGAGGCGTCGTCCTCGTTCAGCTCCTTGCGGATCGACTCCATCTGCTTGCGCAGGAAGTACTCGCGCTGCTGCTTCTCGGCGCCCGACTCGACGTCCTCGCGGATCCGCTTGCGGACCTGCAGCTCGGCGAGCCGCTCGCGCTGGTAGCCGAGCGCGAGCTCCAGGCGCTCGGTCACGTCGAGCGTCTGCAGCAGGTTCACCTTCTGCTCGTAGGTGAGGTCGGGCGCGTAGCCGCTCGTGTCGGCGAGCGTGCCGGGCTCGGTGATCGAGCGCAGGAAGCCGGCCACGCGACCGTCGGCCTCGCGGATCTCCAGGATCTCCTCGACGACGGCCCGGTACTCGCGGTCGAGGTTGCGGGTGCGCCCGTCGACCGGCACGGGGTCCGGGTGCTCCTCGACCTCCACGAACAGGCGCCCGTCGGGCATCGTCTGCGCGGCGCCCGCGACGCCGCGGTGCAGCCCCTGGAGGGCGTACGCACGTCCGCCGCCCGGCAGGCGGACCTTGTCGGTCACCTCGGCGACCGTGCCGACCGAGGCGAAATCCTGCCCGTGGCGGGGCACGAGCAGAACGCGCTCCTCGTCGCCGGCGTCGATCGCCAGCGTGAGCGACATGCCCGGGAAGACGACGACGTCGTCCAGCGGGACGAGAAGAAGGCGGCTCATCGACTCTTCACTTTCAGTAGCAGCTTACGAACGATAAGAGGAGGATATCACCGAGGCGATGCACGGTTCAGAGATCTACGTGTGAGCGACTGAGATTATACGTGGCAGGCGGACGCACCTCGCATGACGCGCGGCCGGTCCGGATGTGCGACCATGGAAGCGATGACCGAACGCGACGACAGCGCGGAGCGGCCGCATGACGTGCTCGCGGCCGAGGAGTTCGGAATGGGCACGGCCGACCCGAAGCTCCACGTCGAGCCCCCGCACGACGTGCTCGCCGCCGAGGAGTTCGAGGTCGGCACGCGCGACCCGGCGCTGAGTGCCGGTCCGGTCGAGGTGCCGGAGTCGCCGACCGTCGGCGGCGGACCGCCGCACGAGGTGCTCGCCGCGGACGAGTTCGCGGTGCCGGCGGGTCGTCCGCGCGCGTCCGCCGGGGCCGGCGCGCTCACGGACGCGGGCGCCCGCCGCGACCCGGGTCCGCGGCGGCTGTTCGTGGGGCTCGCCGGGGCCGCCGCGCTGGCGGCGCTCCTCGCCCGCCGGCGTTCGTAGCGCCGCCCTCGCCGCGCTCTCGCGCGCCGGCGTTCGTAGCGCCGCCCTCTCGCCCGCGGAGGGCCGCCCTACCGCGCCCAGCGCCCGCCCATGAGCACCGGCACCTTGCGGCCGTCGCGCGTCGTGCCGGTCACCTCGACCTCGGGCCCGCCGATCATGAAGTCGGTGTGGATGCCGGACGCGTTCACGGCCGCCGCGGCGCGCTCGTCCTCGGCGAGATGTCCGAAGCCGAAGCCGAGGGCGATGTGGCTGGCGGCGTTCTCGTCGAGCAGCGTGTCGTGGAAGACGAGGCCGCTCTCGCCGATCCGGCTGGCCGCGTCGACGAGCGCCACCTCGCCGAGCCGGGCGGCGCCCTCGTCGCGCGCGATCAGCTCGCGGATGAGCTCCGCGCCCTCGTCCGCCTCGACCTGCACGGCGCGCCCACGCTCGAACCGCACCCGCAGGCCGCTCACCGTGCGGTCGGAGACGAGCAGCGGCCGGGTCGCGGCGACCGTGCCCTCGGTGCGCTCCGGATCCGGGCTGGTGAAGACCTCCTCGGTCGGGATGTTCGGCAGGTACTCCACCCCGTCCGCGCTCGTCATCCCGCCGCCCTCCCAGCGCATGCCGGGGAGGAGCCCGACTGTGAGGTCGGTGCCGGGGCCGCGGAAGCGCAGCGCGTCGAGCTCCGCGTCGCGCAGCCGCATGGCGGCGTCGACGAGCTCATCGCCGCGCTCGCGCCACGCCTGGACGGGATCGTCGGCGTCGAGCCGGCAGATGCCGCCGATCTCCTCCCACAGCCGCGCAAGCGCGTCGGGCGTCTCCTCGCCGAAGACGAGCCCCGCCCACCCGGGCGTCGGTCCGGGGATGACCGTCCAGCGCATCCGTCGGCGCGCGACGACCTCCATCGCCTCCGGGATCACGACCTGGTCTCGGCCGATGCGGCCGGGGTCGACGTCGTCGAGCGCGTGCGGCGCCGGGGGACCGGTGAGCGCGATCGTGGCGCCTCCGGCCTCCTCGATGTCGAGCTTCTTGCGGCGCAGCCACGGCGGGATCGTGCCGAGCGCCCGGTCGGCCGCGCGCGTCAGGCGGGTGCGTCGCAAGTGCGGGTCGAGGTAATTGACCTCGACGTAGTCGGCGCCGCGGTCGTAGCAGGCGCCCGCGATCTCCCGCGCGAGCGCCTCCTGGCCGAGCGTCGCGGACACGACGACGATCTGGCCCTCGGCGACGTTGACGCCCGCTCCCGCGGCGAGCGTGGCGAGCGCCGCGGCGTGCTCGGACGCCGTCACCGTCCCCGCCGTCGGGGCGGCATCAGGTCGGTGATCGAGCCGTCGATCATCTCGGCCGCGAACGCGACGGTCTCCGACAGGGTCGGGTGGGGATGGATGGTGAGCGCGATGTCCTCGGCGGTGGCGCCCATCTCGAGCGCGAGCACCGCCTCGGAAATGAGGTCGCCGGCGCCGACGCCGACGATGCCGCAGCCGAGCACGTGGCCGCCGTCCGGCTCGGTGAGGATCTTCGTCATGCCCTCGGGGCGGCCGAGGCCGAGCGCCCTCCCGGACGCGGCCCACGGGATGGTCGCCTTCTCGTACTCGATCCCCTCGGCCTTGGCTCGGGTCTCGGTGAGTCCCATCCAGGCGACCTCGGGATCGGTGTAGGCGACGGACGGGACCGTGAGCGCGTCGAAAGTGACGTCGCGGCCGGCGATCACCTCGGCTGCGACCTTCGCCTCGTGCGTCGCCTTGTGGGCGAGCATCGGACCGCCGACGATGTCGCCGATCGCGTAGATGTGCGGAGCGTTCGTGCGCATCCGCTCGTCGACCGCGATGAAGCCGCGCTCGTCGACCGCGACGCCCGCGGCGTCGGCGCCGATCTTCGCGCCGTTCGGCACGCGGCCGACCGCGACGAGCACGCGGTCGAACAGCCTCGCCTTCTGCTCGTCCGCGAACTTCACCTGCAGGCCGTTCTTCTGGGCGCGGATCGAGTCGACCCGGGTGCCGAGCAGCACGTCGGTGTAGCGCTCGCCGATCCGCTTGGCGAGCGGTCGGATGAGGTCGGGGTCGGTGCCGGGAATCAGCTGGTCCATCATCTCGACGACGGTCACCTTCGTCCCGAGCGCGTCGTACACGCACGCCATCTCCAGGCCGATGATCCCGCCGCCGATGACGAGCATCCGTCCGGGTATCGCGTCGGGGGAGAGCGCCCCGGTCGAATCGATCACGCGCGGGTCGTCGGGCAGCCCCGGGATCGTCGCCGCCTCCGAGCCGGCGGCGATGATGCAGTTCGCGAAGCTCACCTCGCGGCCGTCGGCCCCGGACTGCGATTCGCCGATCCGCAGGGTGTGCGGGCCCGTGAAGCGACCCTCGCCGTGGATCACCTCGACCTTGCGCTGCTTGGCGAGCCCCGAGAGCCCGCCGGTGAGCCGGTCGACGACCGACTGCTTCCAGCCGATGAGGGCGCCGACGTCGACCTTCGGATCGCCGAAGCGGATGCCGTGCTCGGCCATCTCCTGGGTCTCGGTGATGACGCGGGCGGCGTGGAGCAGCGCCTTGGAGGGGATGCAGCCGACGTTGAGGCAGACACCGCCGAGCGTCCCGTACCGCTCGACCAGCGCCACGCGCAGTCCGAGATCGGCGGCGCGAAACGCGGCCGTGTAGCCGCCGGGACCGGAGCCGAGCACGACGACGTCGAAGTCGCGCCCTGCGCCGTCGTCGCCGGCGGCGGCCGGTGGGGGCTCGGAGGCGACGGATGCGCCCGTCGGACTCTGCGTCGCCGGGGCGGCGTCGCCCGTGCCGTCCGGCGCCGGCTCACCCGACTCAGCCGGGCGGCCGGACTCGGTCGCCGCACCGGACCCATCCGCCTCCGGACGCGCCGCGGCACCGGCGCTCGCGTCCCCGGCGGCCTCGTCCCCATCGCCGCCCGACAGGGTCAGCAGCGCCGAGCCCTCCGAGACCCGGTCGCCGACCGACACCTCGATCGACTCGACGGTGCCACCGACGGGCGCCGGCACGTCCATCGTCGCCTTGTCGGACTCGAGCGTGACGAGCGGATCCTCGGGCGCGACCGTGTCCCCGACCGAGACGAGGATCTCGATGATCGGGACGTCCGAGAAGTCCCCGATGTCCGGGACCGTGACCGACCGGGAGGGCATCTCAGGAGCCCTCGACCCCGTCCGCCGCGCGACTCACAGCAGCGCCCGCCGCAGGTCGGAGAGCACCCGGGCCAGGAAGGCGGTGAAGCGCGCCGCCGCCGCCCCGTCGATCACGCGGTGGTCGTAGGAGAACGACAGCGGCAGGATCAGCCGCGGCACGAACTCGCCGCCGTTCCACACCGGCTTCATCGCCGCGCGGGTGACGCCGAGGATCGCGACCTCGGGGGCGTTGATGATCGGGGAGAACGACGTGCCGCCGATCCCTCCCAGCGAGGAGATCGTGAACGTCGCGCCGCTCATGTCCGAGGGGCCGAGCTTGCCCGCCCGAGCCCTGCCGGAGAGCTCGGTGAGGTCGCTCGCGATCTCCGCGAGGCCCTTGCGGTCGGCGTCCTTGATGACCGGCACGACGAGGCCGTTCGGCGTGTCGGCGGCGAAGCCGATGTTGTAGTAGAGCTTGCGCACGAGCTGCTCGCCGCCCTGTGCCCCGAACGGGGTATCGAGGGAGGCGTTGACGTCGGGGAACCGCTTGAGCGCGACGACGGAGGCCTTGACGAGGAACGAGACCATCGTGAACTTGACCTCGCCCTGGTAGTCGGCGTTCAGCTCCTTGCGCCAGGCCTCCAGCTCGGTGATGTCGGCCTCGTCGTTGTGGGTGACGTGCGGGATCATCACCCAGTTGCGCGCGAGGTTCGGGGCCGAGATCCTCTGGATCCGCGAGCGAGCGACCCGCTCGACCGGCCCGAACTTCTCGAAGTCGACCTGCGGCCAGGGCAGCAGGTCAAGCCCGGCGCCCCCCGCGGGGACGCTGGGCCCGACCGCGCCGTCCGCGCCGGGCTGCGCGCCGCTGGCGAGGCCGCGCACGTCGTCGGGGGTGATCCGCCCCTTGCGGCCGCTGCCGGTCGCCCCGCGCAGGTCGACGCCGAGCTCCCGGGCGAGCCGCCGCACGGACGGGCTGGCGTAGATCGGGCCGCCCGCGCCCGGGTCGCCGCCGTTCGTCGCGGCCCGTGCGGCCGGCTCGGCTGGCGACTCCGGCGCGGGCCGGGCGCCCGCCCCGGTCTCCGACTCCGCCTTCGCGCGGGCGGGCTCCGCGGCGGGCTCGGCCTCGGAGGCCGGCTCGGCCGCCGCCTCGGCCGGCTGCGTCGTCTGGGTGGAGGCGCGGTCGGCGGCCGCGGCGAGCTCGGCCTCCTCGCCGCCACCGGAGTCGCCGTCGCTCGACTCGATCACCATCAGCTCGCTGCCCTCGGAGACCGTGTCGCCGACCTTCACCGAGATCGACCGCACGACGCCGCCGAAGGGCGCCGGCACGTCCATCGTCGCCTTGTCGGACTCGAGCGTGACGAGCGGGTCCTCGGCGCTCACCGTGTCGCCCTCGGAGACGAGGATCTCGATGATCGGAACGTCCGAGAAGTCGCCGATGTCCGGGACGGCGACCTTGCCCGAGGAGGTGGCGCTCACCGGCTCACGCGTGTGGGTCGCAGGACGGCCAGCACCGGCTCACGCCTGGGTCGGGATCGGGGCCTCGGTGTCGATCTCGTACTTCTCGATCGCCTCCGCGACGACCGAGGCGTCGATCGTCCCCTCGGCGGCGAGCTCGCTGAGCGCCGCGATCGCGACATGCCAGCGATCGACCTCGAAGAACCGTCGCAGCGCGACGCGATAGTCGCTGCGCCCGTAGCCGTCGGTGCCGAGCGTCCGGTAGCGGCGCCCGCCGTCGGCGGAGGCGGCGACCCACTGCCGGATCTGGTCCGGCACCGCCCGCAGGTAGTCGGTCGAGGCGATCGCCGGACCGCGCCGGCCGGCGAGCTGCTCGGCGACGTACGGCGCCCGCGGCTTCTGCGTCGGGTGCAGCATGTTCCAGCGCTCGACCTCGATCCCGTCGCGACGCAGCTCCGAGAACGAGGTCACCGACCACACATCGGAGAGCACGCCCCAGTCCTCCTCCAGCAGCTTCGCGGCCGCGATCACCTCGAGCAGGATCGTTCCCGAGCCGAACAGCTGCACGACCGGCTTGCGCGAGCGCTTCGGCGCCTCGCTCAGCAGATGCATGCCGCGCAGGATCCCCTCCTGGGCGCCGTCGGGCATCGCCGGGTGCGGATAGTTCTCGTTCATCAGCGTGATGTAGTAGAAGCAGTCCTCCTGCTCCTCGAACATCCGCCGCAGCCCGTCCTGGATGATCACCGCGACCTCGTAGCCGAACGCCGGGTCGTAGGCGCGGCAGTTGGGGACGACCGAGAACAGGAGGTGGCTGTGGCCGTCCTCGTGCTGCAGGCCCTCGCCGTTGAGCGTCGTGCGCCCGGCGGTGCCGCCGAGCATGAAGCCGCGCGTGCGGCTGTCTCCGGCCGCCCAGATCAGGTCGCCGACCCGCTGGTAGCCGAACATCGAGTAGTAGATGTAGAACGGCACCATCGCGGTGGCGTGCGTGCTGTAGGAGGTGCCGGCGGCGACGAACGAGGAGACCGAGCCGGCCTCGGTGATCCCCTCCTCGAGGATCTGGCCGGTCTGGTCCTCCTTGTAGAACATGAGCTGCTCGGAGTCCTGCGGACGGTAGAGCTGGCCGACGGGGGAGTAGATCCCGACCTGACGGAACAGGCCCTCCATCCCGAACGTCCGTGACTCGTCCGGGACGATCGGCACGACCCGCGGGCCGATCGTCTTGTCGCGCAGGAGCGCGGCGAGGATCCGCACGAACGCCATCGTCGTCGAGATCTCTCGCTCGCCGGTGCCCTCGAGCTGGCTCTTGAAGAGCTCGAGCGGGGGCGCGGGCAGCGGCTCGGCACGGCGGGCGCGCGCCGGCAGCGGCCCGCCGAGCGCGGACCGGCGCTCGCGCATGAACCGCATCTCCGGCGAGTCCTCGGGCGGCTTGTAGTACTCGGCGTTCTTCACCTGCTCGTCGGTGAGCGGCAGCTCGAAGCGGTCGCGGAAGGCGAGCAGCGCCGCCTCGGTCATCTTCTTGGCCTGGTGGGCGACCATCTGGCCCTCGCCCGAGACGCCCATCCCGTAGCCCTTGATCGTCTTGGCGAGGATCACCGTCGGCTGACCGGTGTGCTCGACCGCGGCCCGGTACGCGGCGTACACCTTCTGCTGGTCGTGGCCGCCGCGGTTCAGGTACCAGATCTGCTCATCGGTCATGTCCTTGACGCGCTCGAGCAGCCGTGGATCCTTGCCGAAGAAGTGCTCGCGCACATAGGCGCCGTCGCGCGACTTGTAGGCCTGGTACTCGCCGTCGACCGAATCCTCCATCACCTTGACGAGCGCGCCGTCGGTGTCGGCGGCGAGCAGCGGGTCCCAGCGGCTGCCCCAGATCACCTTGATCACGTTCCAGCCGGCGCCGCGGAAGTCGGACTCGAGCTCCTGGATGATCTTGCCGTTGCCGCGGACCGGACCGTCGAGCCGCTGCAGGTTGCAGTTGACGACCCAGATGAGGTTGTCGAGCCGCTCGCGCCCGGCGAGCGCGGTCGCGCCCATCGACTCGGGCTCGTCCATCTCGCCGTCGCCGAGGAACGCCCACACCTTGCGGGCGCTCGTGTCGACGATGCCGCGGTGGGAGAGGTACTTCATGAACCGTGCCTGGTAGATCGAGCTGATCGCGCCGATCCCGAGCGAGACCGTCGGGAACTGCCAGAAGTCCGGCATCAGCCACGGGTGCGGGTAGGAGGAGAGCCCGTCGCCGCCGACCTCCTGGCGGAAGTTGTCGAGCTGCTCCTCGGTGAGCCGGCCCTCGAGATAGGCGCGCGCGTAGTTGCCGGGCGAGGAGTGCCCCTGGAAGTAGACGAGGTCGCCGCCGTGCTCGTCCGACGGGGCGTGCCAGAAGTGGTTGAAGCCGACCTCGTAGAGGGTGGCGAGCGACTGGAAGGAGGCGATGTGGCCGCCGAGCTCCGAGGATGTCTTGTTCGCGCGCACGACCATCGCCATCGCGTTCCAGCGCACGATCGAGCGCAGCCGGCGCTCGACCTGCGGGTCGCTCGGGAGCTTCGGCTCCTGATCGGCCGGGATCGTGTTGACATAGGCGGTGTTGAGCGACGCGATCGGTCCGGTGCCGTGGTGCTGTGCGCGCTCGATCACGCGGGTGAGCAGCTCGCGGGCGCGCTCGACGCCGTCGCTGGCGATGACCGCGTCGATCGCCTCGAGCCACTCGGTCGTCTCGACCGCGTCGATGTCCGGCGTGCTCCCGCCGACGCCGTTCGCGCCGGATACGGCGGGCTGGCCGACAGGAGCCTCCCGGTCGGAGGCGTGCCCGTTCGTGCTCTGGCTGGTGGAGGTGGCGGTGCGCTCGGAGGTGGCCATGCTCACGCGAAATGCGACTATACCCGCGTGACCTCGACCGTCGAGACCTCCCCGAACCGTCTCGCCGGACACGGCGCGCCCGCCCCGGTGAGACGGTGACGCTGCGCGAGGTCGGCGGTCCGCCCGGTGCTCCCTGGGACCGCCCGCTCGCCGGCACGCTCGACCGCCTGACGGTCGTCTCCGAGATCCTCGCCGACAACCCGCTCGGGGACCCGGAGCGCCGGCCGCTCTACGTCTACCGCCCGCCCGGCGTCGCGTCCGGCGGCGACGGCTCGCCGGCCGGGCCGCTTCCGTCGGTCTACGTGATCCAGGGGTTCACCGGCCAGGTCGACATGTGGCTCGGGCGCAGCGCGTTCGAGTCGACCCTCGTCGAGCGGCTCGACGCGATGTTCGGCGCGGGGGAGTGCCCGCCGGCGATCGTCGTGCTCGTCGACGCCTGGACGTCCCGCGGAGGTTCCCAGTTCCTCAACTCGAGCTCGACCGGGCGCTACCTCGACTACCTGTGCGACGAGGTCGTGCCGTTCGTCGACGCGCGCTACCCGACGGCGGCAGACCGCGACCACCGCGGGCTCACCGGCAAGTCCTCGGGCGGCTACGGCGCGATGGTCGTGCCGATGCTCCGCCCGGACGTGTTCGGCGGCCTCGCCTCGCACGCCGGCGACGCGCTGTTCGAGGTCGCCTACCTGCCCGAGTTCCCGCAGGCCGCCCGCCTGCTGCGCGACCGCTACGACGGCTCGATCGCGGTTATGTACGAGCGGCTCGCGCAGACACCGGGCTTCGACTACGCCGCCTTCGGGCCGCCGCTCGAGATGTACGGCTACGCGTGCGCGTACTCGCCGGACCCCGAGCGCCCGGGGGAGGCGCTGTTGCCGTTCGACGTGACCACCGGCCGGCTCGACGAGGCGGTGTGGGCGCTGTGGCTCCAGAAGGACCCGGTGCGCATGGTGCCCGGGCACGCGGAGGCGCTGCGCTCGATGCGCCACATCCACCTCGAGGCCGGACGCAGCGACGAGTACTACCTCGACCTCGGGGCCGAGGCCGTCTCGCGTGAGCTGTCCGCCCGCTCGATCACTCACACGTTCGAGCTGTTCGACGGTCGCCACGGCGGCATCTCGTATCGCTACCCGGGAGCGATCCGGGAGCTCGTGCGCGCGCTGCGCTGAGCGGGTGCCGGCTGTTGTGGGATGCTGATAGTTTCTCCCACATGACGGGTATGAGTGGGAGATCGCGCTTGGATGAGCGGGGGCGGCTGGTGCTGCCGGCCGCGATGCGCCGGCGCCTGGGTCTCAGGGCCGGGGATGAGGTGACGATCAGCGAACAGGAAGACGGGACGCTGCGCGTTCAGGGCCGCCAGGCCGCGGCCCGGGCACTGATCGGCTCTGCCGGCCGGGCGCAGAGTTCGGTCCTCGAAGAGCTGCGGGCCGACCGGCAGCGCCAGGCCGCCGCCGAGGACGAGGCCGCCGCCCGCCCCCGCCGGTGAGCGCCACCGCTGTCGTCCTCGATGCGTCGGCGCTGTTGGCGCTGCTGTTCGCCGAGCCCGGTGCTGAGACCGTTGCCGACGCGATCGCCGCCGCGGCGGTCATCGGCGCCGTCAACCTGTCAGAGGTCGCCACCGTGCTGGTCCGCCACCAGCAGGACCCCGCCGAGCTGCTCGCCCCCGTGCGCGCCCAGTTGCCGGTCGAGCCGTTCACCGACCAAGACGCCATCGCCGCCGCCGCCCTTTACCCGCAGACGGCCTCACGGGGCCTGTCGCTGGGGGACCGCGCGTGCCTGGCGCTCGCCCGCCGCCTGCGCGGGCCCGCGCTGACCGCCGAGCAGGCCTGGACCCAGCTGGACATCGGCGTCGACGTCCAGCTCATCCGCCCCCGCACCAACTGACGCCGGCCCCGCTCTGCCCGTGCGTTTGGCGAAGCGGAGCGGCGCGCGTGAAAGAGCCGCTCGCCGGGCACGGGCGCCGGCGAAGAGCCGTTCGGGACGAGAGCCCAATCCGATCTGGGACTGACCGCCCCTCCGCCCACCCGGTGAGGTGTCCGCTCGCCCAGGCCTCCGTGCGCGCCATACGGTCACACCGGTTGGAGGCCAAACGTGATGATTTGAATATCGGTGTCTTGAAGACCGTCTGCGCTCCAACTGCGCGGGCTGGAGTTCTCGGGTCCGGGGCGGGAGTTGAGTTGGACCCAGCCCGGATTGACGGTCTGTCCGGTGTTGTTGAAGCTGCTCTTCGCTCCGAGGGCCTCCAGATCATGGTTCGCGGCCGCCTGTCCGTCTTGGCCCGAGACGAAGATCGGGAGCCGCGGCGGTCGGTCGTGCCGTCGTTGCCGGCCGTCTGCTCGAGCAGGATCAGCGGCTGACGGAGGCCCAGAATGAGGCGTTTGGGCGGCTCCGGGCGGCCCAACGCGAGCCGTGGTCGGATTGCATCCCGACGCGCTGGGGTTGCTCTATGACGACACCCGCCGCCGACGGATCCGCGATCAGGGCCGCCGGGTGGCAGCGGGCTGACCGCCGGTGATCGCCGACGCTCGCCACGCCGGCGCTGATGACAAGCAGGTCGAGACCGAGGTCCTGCGGGCGGCGCGGGAGATCCATCGGGCGATGCGCGACTACCGGCAGGCAGTGTGAGGGTCGAGGTCATCTCGCCGCCGAGGCCGGCCGCTCGCCACCCGACGTCCCCGAGCCCTTGCCCTGTCGGCCACGGGAGGACAGGAGGCAGGCGCTTGGTGCAAGGCACGGAGAGAAAGCCCGGACCCGTGGTGACCCGTGGTCAAGGGCTCCGGGCGCGCGAATGACGCCGCTGTCGAACGGGGTACAGTGGCGTACCGTGACGACCGCGACGTCGCTTGACACACCGACGGCCCTTCGACCGGCGGCCGAGAGCCCGGCCGGGCCCGGTCACGCGTACCCGCCCTCGCCCGCCGGCCCCGCCGACGGTGAGCCGCTCACCGCGCCGCCGCCCGCGCTGCCGGTCTCGCCCGCCCGCCAGGGCCTGCACTTCGCGGCGCGCCCGATGAGCTTTGCGATCGGCGCGCACCGCCGGTTCGGCGACGTGTGGACGCTGCGGATGCCGATGCGCCCGGAGGGCATGACGGTGAGCTGCCACCCCGACCACCTGCAGTCACTGCTCAAGGCCACGCCGAGCGACGCGCCGTCGCTCACCGGCGAGTCGCCGCTGCGGCCGATCCTCGGCCCCGACTCCGTGCTCACCGCCGTCGGCGAGCGTCATATGCGTCAGCGCAAGCTGCTCCTGCCCGCGTTCCACGGCGAGACGGTCGGACGCTACGTCGAGATGATCAGGGAGGTCGCCGAGGCCGAGATCGACGGCTGGCGACCGGGATCGGAGTTCGCGCTCGCGCCGCGCATGCAGGCGGTGACGCTCGAGGTGATCATGCGCGGGATCTTCGGCATGCGCCCGGGGGAGGGCGGCGCCATGGGCCGCATGCGCGAGACGATCCGCCGCCTGCTCCACCTCTCGACGACGCCGATCTACATGCTGTTCGAGCTGCGCAACCACGGCGCCCGGGAGCCGCGGGACCTGCTCGCGGCGATGCTCCGGATCTCCGACCGCCAGATGTACTCGGTGATCCGCGCGCGGCGCGCCGACCCGGACCGCGAGCGGCGCTCGGACGTGCTCTCGCTGCTGCTCGCCGCCCACGACGAGGAGGGACGGCCGCTCAGCGACCGCGAGCTCCGGGACGAGTTGATGGCGCTCGTGCTCGCCGGCCACGAGACGACCGCGAACTCGCTGGCCTGGATCGTCGAGCGCCTCACCCGCACCCCGGCCGCCTACGACGCGCTGCGCGAGGCGGTGCGCTCCGGGGACGAGCGGCGTGGCGCCGCCTGGATCGAGGCGACGATCCACGAGGGCATGCGCTCACGCCCGGTGATCCCGATGATCGTGCGCATGGTGAAGCGCCCGTGGCGGTTCGGCGAGTTCGTGGTCGGCCCGGACAGCGCGACCGCGATCTCGATCCTCGGGCTGCACCACCGCTCCGACCTCTACCCCGAGCCCGCCGGCTTTCGCCCGGAGCGCTTCCTGGCCGGGTGGCGAGACGCGCCGAGCGGTCTTCGCCGGCCCGGGGAGGACGGACCGGCTCTCGTCAAGCCCGGGGCGGACCGACCTGCCTTCATCAAGCCCGGCACGTATACCTGGATCCCGTTCGGGGGCGGGATCCGCCGCTGCCTCGGGGCGTCGCTGGCGATGGCCGAGCAGCGGGCGATGCTCGCGGCGATCGTCCGGCGCACCGAGCTCTCCGCGCCCGACCCGCGGCCCGAGGCGCCGCGGATGCGCAACGTGACGATGATCCCCTCACATGGGTGTCGCGTGCGGGTCGAGGCTCGCCGGAGCTTCTGAACGCTCCTATCGTCTCCCGGGTGTCCGCATCCTCTCAGGTCCAGGCGACGAGGCCGCCCGAGACCGGCCACCGCGAGCGGCTGATCGCCGCGATGGCCACCTCAATCGAGGAGCGCGGCTACCGCGAGACGACGGTCGCCGACGTCGTCCGGCTCGCGCGCACCTCCCGGCGCAACTTCTACGAGCACTTCGAGGACCGCGACGCCTGCTTCCTCGCGCTGTTCGACGCGACGAACCAGGCGATGCTCGAGGAGATCGAGGCGGCGGTGGCGCCCGAGCGGCCGCTCGACGAGCAGGTCGACGCCGCCGTCGACGCCTACATCTCGAGCGTCGCCGGCCACCCCGCCCTCTACGCGAGCTTCGTGCGCGAGCTGCCCGCTCTCGGCGAGCAGGGCGCGGCGCGCGGCCAGGCGACCGTCGAGCGGTTCGCCGAGATGCTCGTCGGGCTCGTCGACCGGGCTCGTGCGGCCCAGCCCCGGATCGTCGCCCGCCCGCTCGACCTCGACACGGCGATCATCATCGTCGGCGGGCTGCGGGAGCTGCTCGTGCTCTCGCTCCAGCGCGGGCGGGACCTGCGCGAGCTGCGCACCCACGTCGGGCGCACGATCAAGGCGATCCTGATCGGCACGCTGCTGTGATCGATCTCCGCCGCGTCGGCCCGGCCGGCTGGTAGGCTCCGGCGACGGTACGGGCCTGTACCGACCAGCGCCGGAACGAGGGAGCGGATGAGGTCACACGAGATCGCGATCGTCGGCGCCGGGCTGTCCGGCCTCGGCATGGCGAAGGCGCTCCGGGCCGCCGGGCGCGAGGACTTCGTCGTGCTGGAGCGCGCCGCAGACCACGGCGGCACCTGGCGCGACAACCGCTATCCGGGGTGCGCCTGCGACATCCCGAGCGTCCTGTACTGCTACCGCGACGAGCCGAAGCCCGACTGGACGCGCGCGTACGCGCCCCAGGCGGAGATCTGGGACTACATTCGCGAGGTCGTCGCGCGCCACGACCTCGGGCGCTTCATTCGCTACGGGCACGAGCTCATGCACGCGACGTTCGATGCGGAGCGAGGCGAGTGGGATCTCGAGGCGAGCCGGCCGGGCGGCGAGACGGTCCGGCTGTCCGCGAGCGTCCTCATCTCGGGCTGCGGCGCGCTCGCCGACCCGATGATCCCCGCGCTGCCGGGCCTCGAGAGCTTCACCGGCACCGTCTTTCACTCGGCGCGCTGGAACCACGACCACCCGCTCGAGGGCCGCGACGTCGCGGTCGTCGGCACCGGCGCTTCGTCGATCCAGTTCGTGCCGGAGATCCAGCCGCGCGTCCGCCGACTGACGCTGTTCCAGCGCACGCCGCCGTGGGTGCTGCCGCACTCCAATCCCGACATGCCGCGCGCGTGGCGCGAGCACCTCGCCCGCCGGCCGCGCGCGGCCGCGCTCGCCCGCGGCGCCGTGTTCTCGGCTCAGGAGGCGCTCCACGTCGCGTTCCGCCATCCGCGCCTCGCCCGCCTCGTCGAGCGTCAGGGTCGCCGGAACATCGCGCGCGGCATCGCGGACCCGGAGTTGCGCGCGCGGCTCACTCCCGACTTCCGGCTTGGGTGCAAGCGCATCCTGCGCTCGAACACCTGGTACCCGGCGCTCGCGCAGCCGAACGTCGACGTCGTGAGCGGCGGGATCCGTGAGGTCCTCCCGGACGGGGTGCTCGACGAGCACGGCGTTCGCCACGCCGCCGACACGATCATCTTCGCCACCGGCTTCCACGTCACCGATCCCCCGATCGCCGAACGGATCGAGGGCCGCGACGGCCGCCTGCTCGCCGAGACCTGGGCCGGCAGCCCGCGCACCCACCTCGGGATGTCGGTCGCCGGGTTCCCGAACCTGTTCTTCCTGCTCGGTCCGAACACCGGTCTCGGGCACAACTCGGTGCTGCTCATGATCGAGGCGCAGATCGACTACCTGCAGCGGCTGCTCGGACACCGCGCTCGCGTCGGCGCGGCCGCGGTCGAGCCGACGCCGGAGGCGCAGGCCGCGTCGGTCGCGGACGTCGATCGCGGCACCGAGGGCAGCGTCTGGACGGCCGGCGGTTGCACGAGCTGGTACCTCGACCGCACCGGCCGCAACTCGGCGTTGTGGCCGCGCAGCGTGCGCGCCTACGAGCGCCGCCTGCGGCGCTTCGATCCCGGCGAATACGTGTGGGTGCCGGCCCGCCGCGCCCCGGCGGTCGCCGAGCCCGCGCCCGCGCTCGCCTGAGGCCGCGGCCCGCGGCCGCGGCTCTGGGTTGGGTTGGCCGGGGCACCAAAGGTCGCCTCAGACGACCTTCGCCGCCCGGCGCGGGGCGGACTACGGGTGGTAGGCGGCCCGGTCGCCTCAGACGACCTTCGCCGCCCGGCGCGGGGCGGACTACGGGTGGTAGGCGGCCCGGTTCGCGACGCGGGCCACGTAGCGGGCGACCGCGTACAGGTCCGGCCCTGTCGCCAGGCCGTTCGGCATGTCGCCGGTCGGTCCGTTCATGCCGTTCTCGACGGCGCTCAGCACCGTCTGGTAGCTCGGCTGCACCGCGTCGAGGTCCGGTCCGGTGTTGCCGACGGAGTGGCTGGCGGCGAGCTGGTGGCAGGCGGCGCAGTGGTCGGCGAACACCTGGTGCCCGAGCGACTGCGAGGCGGTGAGCTCGATCTGCCTGCCGAGCACCGTCACGTGGTGGCGCTGGTCGTCTGAACCGTGGAGGACGAGCAGGCCCGCGACGACCGAGAACGCGATGCACACCAGGAGCGAAACGAACGGCAGGTTGAAGGAGATGCGACGCATGGGATCAGTGTCGGGCTCGCCGCGGACGGACGTGGCCCCTCGGGGCCCCGGTCGGGCCTTGAGCGCGCGGAAGACTACCAGTCGACCGGCTTCCGGCGTCCCGTCCGGCGCCCGTCGAGCCGGACCGGTCGGGACGCTGACGCTCGGCGGAGCAGTCTGCCGGTTCCCGCGCCGACTCTCGCCTTCGGTGGAGGGATCGCCCGCCGGCTCGTGCGTTCAACGGGCCTGTGCGATGCGACCGGACACAGTCGGGTCAGGCGCGGTCGATCGCGCGGCTCCGGGCACGCCCGCAGCGGCTGCGCCGGGGCTCACGCCGGTCGGTTCCCGCGTGCCCACTCGATGATCGCGTTGCTTCCCGCGATAACCGTGCCGTCGGCGAGTTCAAGGACCGGCAGCTTCTCCTGGCCCGAGAGCGCCTTGATCTGTGGACGACGCCCGGCGGTGGCCACGCCGAACGGATGGCCGACGGCCGCAATGTGAACCTCGAACTCGTGCCCGTGTTCGCGCAGCGCCTTCGCGGCTCTTCCGCACGGATGGCCGATGGATCCTCCTCGATCCCCGAAGTTGCATGTGTGCAGCGTGTGGCGCGTCAGGTTCATGACCCGATCGTCTCAGAGACCGAAGGTCGTCGCAAGACGCGCGCACCGGGCCGATCGCGACCGTCCGGGACGCGGCGCCGCGGTCCATCCGCGGCCGCGTGGCGCACGCCGGCGGCGGGCGTGCAGGCTCCCCGACAGGTTCGTCCCTCTCAATTGCTGCAGTTTGCTGCCTCGGGGTCGCCGCGCTGTCAAAGCGCTGGTATCCAGTGCATATGGGGGTTACGGACGTGAGAAGGCCGGGATGAGCCATCGTGATCCTGCTCGATGAGCACCTGAGAGACCTCCGGATCCTGGCCGTCGACGACCAGGAGGTGAATCTCCTGTTCCTGCGGCGAACGCTCGAGGCCGCCGGGTGCCGGCGGGTGATCTCCGAGCGCGATCCCGCGCGCGTTCCCGCGGCGTTCGTCAGGACCGAGCCCGATCTCGTCGTGCTCGACCTGCACATGCCCGGGATGGACGGATTCGAGCTCATGCGGCGCCTCGCCCCGATCGCGGGTGGGCGCTCGGGGGTCCCGTTTCTCGTGCTCACCGGCGACGAGGAGGAGGAGGTCAGGCAGCGAGCGCTCGGGGCCGGGGCCCGGGACTTCCTCACCAAGCCGTTCAGCCCGACCGAGCTGATCCTGCGCGTGCGCAACCTGCTCGAGGTCCAGCAGCTGCATCGGCGGCTGCGCGCGCAGAACCTCGGACTCGAGCAGCTCGTGGCGCAGCGCACGCGTGAGCTTGAGCAGGCCCGCATGGAGGTGCTGGGCCGGCTGGCGCTCGCGGCCGAGTACCGCGACGACGCCACTCAGGAGCACGCATGGCGGATCGGGCGGATCTGCCGGCGCCTCGCCCACGAGGCGGGGCTCGACGACGCGCAGGCCGACCTCATCGAGCGCGCGGCGCCCCTGCACGACATCGGCAAGGTCGGCATTCGCGACGCGGTGCTGCTCAAGCCGGCCAAGCTCTCGCCCCCCGAGTTCGACGAGATCAAGGCCCACACGACGATCGGCGCCGAGATCCTGTCAGGGAGCAGCAGCTCGCTGCTCCGCCTCGCCGAGCAGATCGCGCTCAGCCACCATGAGCGCTGGGACGGCAGCGGCTACCCGAACGGCCTGCGCAAGCACGAGATCCCGCTCGCGGGGCGGATCGTCGCGGTCGCCGACGTGTTCGACGCGCTCACCCACGAGCGGCCCTACAAGCGCGCGTGGCCGGTGGGCGACGCGGTGCGCGAGGTGCTCGCCGAGCGCGGTCGCGGCTTCGATCCCGAGATCGTCGACGCGTTCGCCGCCCTCGACCACGTCGCGCTGCGCGGCCCCACCGACCGGGAGCGGCCCGGCGCCCGGACACCGCTGCGCGCCGCGGGGGCGACGTGAGAGAACCGGCGGCGCTCGGCGGCGCGTCGCGTCGCCGCCGCCTGCCCGCGCTTGGCCTGTGCGTCGCGGCGCTCGTCGTGCTGGCGCTGCTCACGCTGTTCGCGATCGAGCTCTCGAGCACGCAGGCGAGCTCCCGGGCGGACGTCGAGGCCCGGATGCATCAGCGGGCGGTGCTCGCGGGCGCGCTCGTCGAGAGCCTGTTCGGAACGATCAACCAGCAGATTCCGCACTACGAGCGGCTGTTCGGCGCCCGCCACGTCCCCGACCGCGCACTCGACGACCAGAGCGCCGGCGAGGTCTACGCCGCGCTGCTCGACCCGCGCGGCACCGTGATCGCGGCCTCGCGCGGCTTCGGACCGCGCGACCGCGCGGAGCTGGTGCGCTCCGGCGTGCTCGGGCCGCTGCGCGCGGGGCACGCCTACGCCGTCGGCAACGTCCTGCCGCACGGCTCGGGCCACGTCATCGACGTCGCCGCGCAGTTCCCGACGCGCTACGGGCGTCGGATCCTGGTGGCGGGCACGGCGCCCGCCTCGCTGGAGGCGCTGCTCGCCGGCGAGCTGCGCCGGATCCCGGGGGTGCGCGGCGCCCAGAACTACGTGATCGACGGTCACGACACGGTGCTCGCCTCAACGAATCCGGCGCAGCCGGTCGGCTACCGATTCACGGCGCCCGGAGCGGTGCGCGCGCTGCGCCGCGCCTCGGGCGAACGCCAGGGCCGCTACTACGCGACCGTGCCGCTCACGGGATCGACGTGGCGGCTCGTCGTGAGCGCCCCCGAGGGCCCGCTGTTCGCCGGCGTCACCGGCCTGCACCGGTGGGTGCCGTGGCTCATCTTCATCGCGTTCGCGCTCGTGGCGGCGGTCGCGCTGCTGCTCGCCGCGCGCGTGCTCCGCTCCGCGCAGCGGGAGGTGGATGCGGCGACCGAGGCCTCGGCGATGAAGTCGAACTTCCTGGCGAACATGAGCCACGAGATCCGGACGCCGCTCGGCGGGGTGACCGGCATGATGAACCTGCTCGCGGAGACGGAGCTCAGCGACGAGCAGCGCGAGTACGTCGACCTCGCGCGCTCCTCGGGAGAGGCGCTCATGGTCGTGATCAACGACATCCTCGACGTCGCCAAGATCGAGGCCGGCCGCATGGAGATCGAGCACCGGGACTTCGCGCTCGCGGAGATGGTGGAGGCGACCTGCGACATGGTCGCCGCGATCGCCGCCGGCAAGGGACTTGAGCTGCAGTCGTTCGTCCACGACGACGTCCCGCGGCTCGTCCGCGGCGACCGACTCCGCGTCGGCCAGATCCTCTCGAACCTGCTCTCGAACGCGGTCAAGTTCACCGCCGACGGCGAGGTCGTCGTCGAGGTCACCGCGCCGCACGCCGACGAGAAGACGGTGACGGTCTGCTTCGAGGTGCGCGACACGGGCATCGGCATCGCCTCAGACCGGATCGACGCGCTCTTCGACCCGTTCTCCCAGGCCGATCTCGGGACGACGCGGCGCTTCGGCGGGACCGGGCTCGGGTTGACGATCGCCAAGGAGCTCAGCGAGCTGATGGGGGGGACGATCGAGGCGCGGAGCGAGCTCGGGACCGGCAGCGCGTTCCGCTTCTCGATCCCGTTCGCGCGGGCTCAGGAGGAGGTGCCCGAACCGGTCGACCTCGGGGAGCTCGGGCGGCTCCGGATCCTCGTCGTCGACGACAACGCGACGAACCGCCGCATCTTCGAGGCCTACGTCGCCTCGTGGGGAATGCGCCCGGAGGTCGCTCCCGACGCCCCAAGCGCGCTCGCCATGCTCGAGGGAGCGGCCGAGGCCGCCGACCCCTACGACATTGCGCTGCTCGACGAGAACATGCCGGGGGAGAGCGGGCTTGATCTCGCCCGCCGAGTCACGGCGGCGCCGGCGCTCGCCCGGACCCGGCTGATCCTGCTCACCTCTTCCGGGCACGGTCCGATCGAGGACCCGACGACGGGCATCGACCGCTGCCTCACCAAGCCGGTCCGCCAGTCGCGGCTGCTCGACGCGATCGCCGCCGCGATGGCCACCGGGCCGGCGGCGGGCCGAAGGCGGCCCGCCGGGGCGGCGGTCGCCCGCAGTTCGGGGACCGGCGCGCGCGTGCTCGTCGCCGAGGACCAGTTCGTCAACTGGAGGCTCGCCGAGCGCCTGCTCGCCAAGCGGGGCCACACCGCGATCAACGCCCGCGACGGCCGCGAGGCGGTCGAGATGCTCGAGGCGGGTGGCTACGACCTCGTGCTCATGGACTGCCAGATGCCCGTGCTCGACGGCTACGACGCGACGCGCCGGATCCGCCGCCGGGAGGCCGAGCGCGGCTCACCGCCGATTCCGATCGTCGCGATGACCGCCAACGCGATGCGAGGGGACGAGGAGAAGTGCCTTGCCGCGGGCATGAGCGACTATCTGCCCAAGCCGATCATCCCCGAGGTCCTCGACGAGAAGCTCGACCGCTGGCTGGCGCGGGCCTCGCCCGGGCGTCCGCGGCCGGAGCGCCCACCGGAGCCCGACGGGGCGCCGGAGCTCGACCCCGCGCGTCTGGCGACGCTGCGCTCGGTGTTCGCCGCCGACGAGTTCGCCGGCATGGTCGAGGAGCTCTCCGCGACGATCTCCCAGGAGCTCGCGGACATCGACCGGGCGCTCTCCCGGCGCGACCGCGAGGCGATGCTCGCCGCCACGCACCGGCTCAAGAACAGCGCCGGAATGATCGGGGCGTCGAGGCTCGCGCGGGTGGCCGTCCGCGTCGAGCGAAACGTGGCCGCGGCCGCCCCGGATGCTTGGCCCGACGACGCGAACGCGATCGTCCGGGAGCTTCACGACCGCTGGGCGGCGGCGTACGGCGCGCTCGGCGTCGAGCTGCCGGTCGGCCGCTCGACCTGAGATCGGATCGTTTGGCAGCGGGCCCGGACGGCAGCGGGCCGCGGTCGCCGGTCGGCGCGGCGGCATCGCCGCCCGGAGCGATCCCGGAGGAGGACCCGAACCCCCGACACGCGCACCGGGGCGCGGATTCCTCGCGGGGTGGCTGTCCGCTCGCGTCGAACTCGACGGCGGCGTCGTCGCCGAAAGGCAGCAGAGTCGTGGCGCATGATCCTGGGGGACAGGGGCAGGCAACGGGCATGTCTCCGAGGCCAACCATGGGCAGGCATTCGGGCATGCCCAGACCGAGACGAGCCGGCCGTCCGCGGCGCAGCGCAACGCCCACGGGCGGTATTGCCGGACAGAGAGCAAGAAGCGATCGGACGCCGGCCCGAGCAGCCACGGCACGCCATTTTCCCGGTGTGTGACTGCCATGGCCCATGCGGCCAGCGCCACACGTTCGGGTATCCGGCCCAACCCCCAGCGGCCGTGCGCCGCCCTGGGCTTGAGCAACAAGCGCTCCGACGTCGCCCCGGGCACGAAGGGCACGCCGTGCTCCCGATGCGTGCGTGGAGCCGAGAGACTGATCAAGGCCAGCCGCTCGAGCTCCTCCACATCGGGTGGCTGACCGCCGCGGGCGCGCGCTTCGCCATCCGCGGGAGGCTGCCTTGGCTTCGCCACGCCGGAGTCGGAGCGCCGCTGGACCATGAGCGACGCTGCCGCTTCGGGGTCGGCGAGGGAAGCCGCAGCGCCAGCCCGAGCTTCTCCGTCACAATGGAGCAGAACCCGTGGAGCGGGTGGGGTGAAGCTGTCACCGCCAGCTTGCCAGCAGGGCCAGACAGACCATGAGCTCGGCAACCGCGACCGCGGTCCCCAGCGTGTCGCCGGTCCTCCCGCCGACCGCGCGGCGGGCCAACCCGGCGGTGAGCCCGGCCGCCGTCGCGCCCACTCCGAGCGCCAGCACGCCGCGCAGCGGTCCGGCTGCGACGATCGCAATCGCCGCAGCCACGCCGACGGCCGGCACTCCGCTGGCGGTGGTCACCCTCAGCCCCGCGCCGAGGCCGTCACGCCGCGCGGGCGCGGCCGCCACCGCGTGAAGCACCGCGGCGAGACGGCCGACGGCGCCCGCGACGATCAGCGCGCGCAGCGCGTGGTCGGCGCTCAGCCCCTCCAGCGCGGAGAACAGCACGAGAGCCCAGAGGACCAGTCCGAGCACCCCGAACGCGCCCACCGTCGGGTCGCGCATGATCGCCAGCCGACGCGTCCGGTCACCGCGGACGCCCAGGCCGTCGCACACGTCGGCCAGCCCGTCCTGGTGGAGAGCGCCGGTCAGGGCAACGAGGCCGGTCAGCGCGATCGCCGTGCTCGGTCCACGGCCGAGCAGGGGGTCGAGACCGGCGCGGATCGCGCCGGCGAAGGCACCCAGAGCGCCGCCGACCAGGGGAAACCATGGAACCGCGTCGCCGAGGTCGAAGCGCTCGTCGGCTCGCGGCGCGGACCGCGGCAGCGGGACGATGGTCAAGAACCCCACCGCGCCGGCCAGCCCGCGGACGCCGCGACGGGCCCGCTCCCGTCGAGCGGCCGGTCGCTCAGTCCGGGCGGCCAACGCCTGACTCCTCGAAGGTGCCCATCCGCCGATACAGCGCACCCGCGGCCTCGATGAGCGGCAACGCGAGCATCGCGCCCGACGCCTCCCCGAGGCGGAGCCGAAGGTCGAGCAGCGGCTCCAGGCCGAGCTCGGCAAGCACGAGATCGTGTCCCGGCTCGGCGGAGCGGTGGGTGGCGAACAGCCCCTCGGCGGCCGTTGGCCGCAGACCGGTGGCCGCCAGCGCCGCCACTCCGACCGCGTAGCCGTCGAGCAGCACGGGGAGCCCGTGGTCGCTCGCGGCAAGCGTCGCGCCGGCGAGCGCGGCGAGCTCCAGGCCGCCGAGCCTCTCCAGCGCGTCCCGGGCCGGCAGCGGGCGTCCGTCCCCGTGACGGGCTAGCGCGGCGGCGACCGTCGATCGCTTGCGCTCGACGCCGGCCGCGTCCAGCCCGGTTCCGCGGCCGACCGCGTCGGCGGGCGCGACGCCGGTGAGCGCGCAGGTGAGCGCGGCGGCTGTCGTGGTGTTGCCGATTCCGACCTCGCCGAGCACGAGGCAGTCGACCTCACGCTGCGCGAGCTCTTCGGCCAAGCGGGCACCGAGCGCGAGCGCCGCGTCCACGAGCGTGCCGCCGAGCGCCGGCGCGGCCGTCATGTCGGCCGTGCCGCGGGCGAGCTTGACGTCGCGCACGCCGGGCGGCGTCGCATCGGACAGGCCGACATCGGCGATGAGCAGCTCGTGCTCACCCCGTGCGGCGAGCACCCCGACCGCCGTCTCCCCGCGGGCGGCGGCCGCCGCCACCTGGGCCGAGACGCGGCCGTCGAACAGGCTCGTGCGGCGGATCAGATGGCCATGATCGCCCGCGCAGATGAGGATTCCAGCGCGTATCCGCTCCGGCGGCGGGCTCCCGCGCCGCAGCGCCCAGCGCTCGATCAGCCCCTCGAGCGCGCCGAGGCTCCCGGCCGGCTTGACGAGCTGGTCCAGCCGGTCGCGGGCGGCGATCGCCGCCGGCCGGTCCACGCCCCGCGCCGGCGCGGCCGGGGACGCGTTGCCGCGCCAGCGCTCGGACATGACGACGGCGTCGAGCGGCATCCGCCGCGACCATCCCACCGCCTCCAGGGTGGGGCGGACCGGCTGTTCGTCGGGCCAGCCGAGGCACAGGTAGGCGATCGGCTCAACCCGGGCGGGGAGGTCGAGCAGGGAGGCCAGGTCCGGGGGCCGGTAGAAGCTCACCCAGCCGACCCCGAGTCCCTCCGCGCGCGCCGCCAGCCACAGATTCTGGATCGCGCACGCCGTGCTGTAGACGTCGGTCTCCGGGATCGTCCCGCGACCGAGGATCTCCTCCTCGGGGTGGCCATGATCGCAGCAGACGCAGACGCCGAGGGGGGCCTCGACGACCCCCTCGATCTTCTGATCGAGGAACAGCCGAGCGCGCCCGTCGAAGCGGCCGGCCTGGCGGATGCGCTCGCGCTGGGCCAGGCGGCGGATCTCGCTGCGGGTGGCCAGGTCGCGGATGACGATCAGCCGCCAGGGCTGCATCAGGCCCACCGATGGCGCCCGGTGGGCTGCGGCGAGCACCCGCTCCAGAACCTCCTCGGCCACCTCGTCAGGCCGAAAGCGCCGGACGTCGCGTCGCTCGGCGATGACGTCGTATACGGCCTGGCGCCGGGTGTCGTCGAAGCGCCAGCCTCGGGGATCGGCGGCGCGGCTCGCTGCCCGCGAGGCATCGAACCCGGCCGGGGTGGGCGGACGCGAGAAGCGAGACTCCATCAGCCGCCACACTCTGGCACGCGATTGGGCGTGCCGCGCGAGTCGGCTGTAGGATGCGCTCGATCAGCGTGGCGGTGCGAGGAACCCGGTGTGAGTCCGGGACGGTCGCGCCACTGTGAGCGGGGTGTCCTCCCGCAAGTCAGGAACTCGGCCGCCGCGAACCCTTCGAGTACGGGACGCACGATCCCGGGAGGCGGCGGATGCAGGACGGGCCGGAGCGCGAAAGCGCGATCAGCGTGAGGCGGCTGTTGTTGGTGCGTCACGCGCCCACGGCGGCGACCGGCCGCAGGTTCGCAGCCGACGAGCCGATCCGCGAACCGGCGACGGTGGCCGGCGTGCTGGCCGGACGGCTGCCCGGCGACGGCGAGGTCGTCAGCAGCCCGAAGCTGAGATGTCGGCAGACCGCCGAGGCCGCCGGGTGCCGGCCAGCGATCGAGCCACGGCTGTGCGAGTACGACTTCGGGCGCTGGGAGGGAATCGCCTACGACGCGCTGGACGCCGGCGAGCATCGCAGCTGGCTGGCGGATCCCGACGCGGCGCCCCACGGCGGCGAGAGCCAGCGTGCATTCTCCGCGAGGGTCGTCGCCTGGCTCGAGGACATCGACGCCGCCGGCCGCCGGCCGCTCGTCGCGTTCACCCACGCGGGGGTGATCCGCGCGGCGCTCGTTCATGTCCTCGGTGCCTCCTGGGATGCGTTCTGGCGTCTCAGCGTCGCCCCGCTGTCGATCGTCGAGCTTGGCCGCTGCCCCGATGGCTGGTCAGTGACGCTGTGAGTGCCGGGGCGCTGCTTGCCGGATACGGGGCGGACCTCGTGCTCGGCGACCCCCGGCGGCTGCATCCCGTCGCCGGCTTCGGATCCCTCGCCGCCCGCGCCGAGCGCGCCGCCTACGCGCCGACGCGCTCGCGAGGAGCGCTCGTCACCGCCGGCCTGGTGGCGGGGGCGACCGCCGCCGCTGAGCTGGCCGCGCGCCGGGCGTCGCGTCCGGCGGCGCTGGCGGCCACGCTGTGGATCGCGCTCGGCGGACGCTCACTGCGGCGCGAATCCCTCCGCGTGGCCGGACTGATCGACGGTGGACGACTGCCCGAGGCGCGGGCCTCCCTGCGCTCGCTGTGCGGGCGAGACGCGAGCGACATGGAGCCCGGCGGCCTGTGCCGGGCCGTCGTCGAGTCGCTGGCCGAGAACACGAGCGACGCGGTCGTGGGTGCGCTGGTGTGGGGCGCCGCCGGGGGCGCCCCGGGCGTGGCGGCCTATCGCGCCGTCAACACGCTCGACGCGATGTTCGGGCGCCGGAGCGAGCGCTACGCCGAGTTCGGCTGGGCAGCAGCACGGCTCGACGACCTGATGAACTGGCCGGCTGCCCGGTTGTCGGCGTTCATCGCCGCGCTGGCCGCGCCGCTCGTCGGCGGATCGCCGGCGCGCACGCTGCGCACGGTGCGACGCGACGGGGCGCGCCATCCGAGCCCGAACGCGGGGCGGATCGAGGCGGCGTTCGCCGGCGCTCTCGACGTCCGCCTCGGAGGGACGCTCGCCTACGAGGGACGGGTCGAGCACCGCCCCCATCTCGGCGAGGGCCGGCGCCCGGACTCCGGCGACATTCGCCGGGCCGCCCGGTTGTCGCTCGCGGTCGGAACACTGGCCGCGACGGCGAGCGCCGTCGCCCGGGGAGCCCGGCGATGAAGGGCGCGCTGCTCGTGTGCGGAACGCACTCCGATGCCGGCAAGTCGGTGCTCGTTGCCGGCATCTGCCGCTGGTTGCGCCGGCAGGGCGTTCGCGTCGCGCCGTTCAAGGCCCAGAACATGGCGCTCAACTCGGTGGTCGCGCTCGACGGCGCCGAGGTCGGACGCGCCCAGGCGGTGCAGGCGGCCGCCGCCGAGGCTGAGCTGGAGGCGGCGATGAACCCGATCCTGATCAAGCCCTCAGGCGAGCGCCACAGCCAAGTGATCGTGATGGGCCGTCCCTACGCTGACGCCGACGCCCGCGCCTACGGGCAGATGAGGCAGGAGCTGCGCCCGGTCGTCGCGGCTGCCCTGGCCGACCTGCGTCGGCGGTTCGACGCCGTCGTCTGCGAGGGCGCCGGGAGCCCGGCCGAGATCAACCTGCGTGACCACGACCTGACGAACATGTGGCTGGCCCGCGAAGCGCGGCTGCCCACGCTCGTTGTCGCCGATATCGACCGCGGCGGCGTGTTCGCGTCCCTGTTCGGCACGCTCGCCCTGCTTGACCCGGCCGACCAGGCACAGATCGCCGGCTTCGTCATCAACAAGTTCCGCGGCGACCACGGCATCCTCGCGCCCGGCCTGCGCCAGCTCGAGGGCCGGACGGGGCGGCCGACGCTTGGAGTGCTCCCGTTCGTCGAGGATCTGTGGATGGACGTCGAGGACTCGCTCGCGCTCGACGCCTCCCGGCCCGAGACGCCGGCCGCGGGCGTCGGCACCCTGGAGGTGGCGGTGCTGCGGCTGCGCTGGATCAGCAACTTCACCGACGCCGATGCGCTCAGCGCCGAGCCCGGTGTGCGCGTGCGCTTCACCCGCTCGCCCGCGGATGTCGAGCGCGCGGACCTCGTCATCATCCCCGGGACAAAGGCGACCGTCGAGGACCTCGCGCGGCTGCGGGCCGCCGGCCTGGACGCCGCGCTGGCGGCCCGCGCCGGGCGCGGGGACCCGATCCTCGGCATCTGCGGCGGCTATCAGCTCCTCGGCGAGCGGATCGAGGACGACGTCGAGTCCCATCGCGGCACCGTCGCCGGGCTCGGCCTGCTCCCGGTCGCGACCCGGTTTGCCTCCGAGAAGGTCCTGCGCCGGCGCACCGGCCACTCCCCGCTGCTCGGCACGGCCGCGTCGGGCTACGAGATCCGCCACGGCCGGGTTGGGGTGCTCGACGGCGAGGGTCCGGTTCTGCGCGACGACGACGGCGAGCCCGACGGCTGCGCACGGGGCGAGGTGCTCGGAATCTCGTGGCACGCCGCGCTCGAGCATGACGCGTTCCGCCGCGCGCTGCTGGCCCGCGTGGCGGCCGCGCGGGGCCGGCGCTGGGTGGCCGGGAGCGCCCCATTCGCGGCGTCCCGCGCCGCCCGCCTGGACGCGCTCGGCGATCTCGTCGCCGACCATCTCGACACCCGGGCCCTGACGTCCCTGATCGACGCCGGGGCGCCGGCCCACCTGCCCACGATCCGGACGGAGGTACGCGCGTGCTGCGCTTCGTGACCACGGCCGACACCGAGATCCTCGCCACCGCGGAGGCGGTCCGCCGCCTGCCCGGCGACTTTCCCGAGGTGCGCTGCGCCAACCCGTCGGGGCACCCGGAGCCGGAGGCGCTGATCAACGACCTGCTCGACGGGGCCCGGGTCGTGCTGTGCCGCATCCTCGGCGGCCGGCGCGGTTGGCCCGAGGGGATCGACCTACTGGCCGCCCGCTGCCGTGAGCGCGGCACCGTCCTGCTCGCGCTCGGCGGCGAGGCCGACCCCGACGCTGAGATGACCGCGCTGTCGAGCGCCCCCGCCGGGGCGGTCGCCCAGGCCGGCGAGTACCTGCGCCACGGCGACGTCGGCAACGTCGAGCAGCTGCTGCGCTTCCTCGCCGACACGTTCCTCTTGCAGGGGCACGGGTTTGAGCCGCCGCGGGCTCTCGAGGATCTCGGGGTCTACCTGCCCGGCCGGGGCGACGTCGCGCTGGCCGACGCGCTTGCCGAGCACGACCGGGATCGCCCCACGATCGGGATCTGCTTCTACCGCTCTCACCGCCTGACCGGCAACACGCGGTTCGTCGATGTCCTGTGCGAGCAGATCCAGGCGGCCGGCGGTAACCCGCTGGCGGTCTGGAGCTACACCGTGCGCCGCAACGCAGCCGGCCGCGTGCCCGCGCTCGACCTGCTGCGCGGCCATGTCGACGCCCTCATTGTCACGATGCTCGCCACCGGCGGCGCCGGCGCGGCGGACGCCGGCGCCCCCGCGGGGGAGGGCGTGGGAGAGGACTGGCAGCACTGGGATGCGGCTGCGCTCGAAGCTCTCGACGTCCCGGTCCTGCAGGCGGTCTGCGCCACCTCCTCCCGCGCGACCTGGGAGAGCTCGGATTCCGGATTGGCCCCGCTCGATGCCGCGACGCAGGTGGCGATCCCCGAGTTCGACGGGCGCCTGCTCGCGGGGGTCATCTCGTTCAAGGAGCGCGATGCCGAGAGCTCGCCGGTCGGCACCGCGGTTGCGCGCTACCGGCCCGATCCCGAGCGCTGCCGCCGGGTGGCCCGGCTGGCCGTCCGCCACGCCCGTCTGCGCCGCCTCGCCCCAAGCGAGCGGCGGGTGGCGATGCTGCTGACGAGCTTCCCGACCCGTCACGCCCGCATCGGGATGGCGGTGGGGCTCGACACGCCGGCCAGCGCCCTGGCACTGCTTGGCGCCATGCAGGAGGACGGGATGCGCGTCGAGCATGACTTCGTCCACGGCGACGAGCTCATGCACGCCCTCGTCGCCGCCGGCGGTCACGACCCCGAGTTTCTCACCGACGAGCAGCTGGCCCGCTCCCCGCTCCGGTTGTCGGTCAGCGAGTACCTGGGCTGGTACGAGACCCTGCCCGGCTCGCTGCGCGAGGCCGTCGAGCAGCGGTGGGGGCCGCCCCCCGGGGAGGCCTACGTCGACGGCGAGGATTTCGTGATCGCCGGGCTCACGCTGGGCAACGTGCTCGTCGCGATCCAGCCGCCCCGGGGCTACGGCGACGATCCGGTCGGGATCTACCACGACGCCGATCTGCCCCCGACCCACCACTACCTCGCCTGCTACCGGTGGATCGACTCCGTGTGGGGCGCGGACGCGATCGTCCATCTCGGCAAGCACGGGACGCTGGAATGGCTGCCGGGCAAGATGCTCGCGCTGTCAGCCGGCTGCGCGCCCGACGCCGCGCTGGGCGACATCCCGCTCCTGTACCCGTTCGTCGTCAACGACCCCGGCGAGGGCGTGCAGGCAAAGCGGCGCGCCCACGCGGTCATCGTCGATCACCTCGTGCCGCCGATGATGCGGGCCGAGACCTACGATGAGCTGGCCGAGCTCGAGACGCTGCTCGACGAGTACGCCCGCCTCGAGGTCCTCGATCCCGGCAAGCTGCCCGCGCTCGCTGCCCGGATCTGGAGCGCGATCGAGGCGGCCAACCTGCAGGCCGATCTCGAGATCGATCGCCGGCCCGAGGACCTCGGCGAGCTTGTCCAGCACATCGACGGGTACCTGTGCGAGGTCAAGGACATCCAGATCAAGGACGGCCTGCACGTCCTCGGCGCGACGCCCGCCGGCGAGCAGCTGTGCGGGCTCGTCTCCGCGATCATGCGGCTGGGCTCGGGCGAGGTGTCGGGGCTGCGCACGGCGATCGCCGGGGCGGTTGGCCTGAACGCGGAGAGCGCGGCGCGGGCTCCGATCGATCGCCTGGCGGCGCTCGAGCACGACCTGCTCGCCGAACTGGATCGGCATGGCTGGCAGCCCGACCTCGCGGCCGCGACCGCCGAGGAGGTGCTCGGGAGGCCCGACGCCCAGGTCGAGCGGGCGCTGCGGTTCGCCTGCGCCGAGGTCGTTCCCCGGATCCGGCGCACGCCGGAGGAGCTTCGGGCGGTGCTGCGGGCTCTCGGCGGCCGTCACATCGCCTCCGGGCCGGCGGGCGCTCCGACCCGGGGCCGGCTGGATGTGCTGCCGACCGGGCGCAACTTCTACTCGGTCGACCCCCGGGCACTCCCCTCCGAGCTGTCGTGGGAGGTCGGTCAGCGGCTGGCGGACGCGCTGCTCGAGCGCTACCGGGGTCAGAGCGGCACCCTGCCGCGGATGATCGGGCTGGTCGCCTGGGGGACCTCGGCGATGCGGACCGGCGGCGACGACGTCGCCGAGATCCTGGCGCTGCTCGGCGTGCGGCCGACCTGGCACCCCGAGTCGCGCCGGGTCACCGGGATCGAGGTCATCCCGCTCGCCGAGCTCGGACGGCCCCGGATCGACGTCACGGTGCGGATCAGCGGCTTCTTCCGCGATGCGTTTCCCCACCTGGTCGGCCTGCTCGACGATGCGGTGGCCGCCGTCGCCGCGCTCGACGAGCCCGACGCCGACAACTTCGTGGCCGCCCATGCCCGGGCGGATGCCGAGCGTCTGGCCGGCGAGCTGGGCGGCGAGTCGGCCTGGCGGCGGGCCACCACCCGGGTGTTCGGGTCCAAGTCCGGCACCTACGGCGCCGGGCTGCTCCAGCTGCTCGACTCCCGCGACTGGCGCGACGACCATGACCTCGCCGTGGTCTACGAGGCGTGGGGCGGCTACGCCTACGGCCGCGGGCTCGACGGGGCGGCGGCCCCCGAGTCGATGCGCGACTGCTACCGGCGGATTGAGATGGCGGTCAAGAACGTCGACTCGCGTGAGCACGACGTCCTCGACTCCGATGACTACTACCAGTATCACGGCGGGATGATCGCCAGCGTCCGCGCGCTGAGCGGGCGCGAGCCGGCCGCGTACCTCGGCGACAGCTCCGATCCCACCCGGGTGCGCACCCGGACCCTCGCCGAGGAGACCCGTCGCGTGTTCCGCGCCCGGGTCGCCAACCCGCGCTGGATCGCCTCGATGATCCGCCATGGCTACAAGGGCGCCGCCGAGCTGGCCGCGACCGTCGACTACCTCTTCGGCTACGACGCGATGGCCGGCGTGGCCGAGGACTGGATGTACGAGCAGGTCGCCGAGCGCTATCTGCTCGACGCCGCCGTCTCCGAGTTCATGTCGCGCTCGAATCCCTGGGCGGCGCGGGGGATCGCCGAGCGCCTGCTCGAGGCGGCCGATCGAGGGATGTGGGCGGCGCCGGCGGACGCGACCCTGGCGGCGCTCCGCGAGCGCTACCTCGCACTCGAGGGGGAGCTCGAGGAGGCGCACCGGTGACCGCCGTCGACGCCTCGCCCCGCCGTGCGCCGGCCGTGACGTTCCCGCTGAGCGCGATCGTCGGCCAGGAGCAGCTCGTGCAGGCCCTGCTGATCAACGCGGTCGCGCCGGAGGTCGGCGGCCTGCTCGTCCGCGGCGAGCGTGGGACGGCGAAGACGACCGCGGTGCGAGGGCTGGCGGCGCTGCTCGCGCCGGTGCCGGCAGCCGCCGATCAGCCGTTCGCCTTCGGCCCCGGAGACCTCGCCCCGGGCGGCCGGGTGCCGGCCGGGGCGCCGGTCGTCCCGCGCGCGGCGCCGCTCGTCGAGCTCCCCCTGGGGACGACCCTGGACCGGCTCGTCGGCTCGCTTGACCTGGGCCGGGCGCTGGCCGGCGAGCGGGCATTCGAACCCGGGCTGCTGGCCCGGGCCCACCGCGGGATCCTGTACGTGGACGAGGTCAACCTGCTCGCCGACCACCTCGTCGACGCGCTGCTCGACGCCGCCGCAACGGGCGTGGCCCGGGTCGAGCGCGAGGCGGTGTCGGTCACTCACGACGCCCGCTTCCTGCTCGTCGGCACGATGAACGTGGAGGAGGGCGACCTGCGCCCGCAGCTGCTCGACCGCTTCGGCCTGGGCGTCGAGGTGACGACGCCGACCGACCCGGCCGTCCGCGCGGAGGTCGTCCGGCGGCGGCTGGCATTCGAGCGCGATCCCGTCGCCTTCGCCGAGCGCTTCGGGGCGGCCGAGCGCGAGCTCGAGGGGCGGATCGCGGCCGCGCGCGATCGCGTCGAGCGGGTGACGCTGTCCGACCACGAGCTGCTGCGGATCACCGGAGCGTGCGCCCGGCTCGGCGTCGACGGGGTCCGCGGCGACATCGTCACCGCCCGGGCCGCCCGCGCGCTGGCCGCGCTCGACGGGCGCGACGAGGTGGCCGCGGACGACGTGCGGCGGGCGGCGACGCTCGCGCTGGCCCACCGGCGCCGCCGCGACCCGCTCGACGGCCGGATGCCCGACGAGGAGGATCTGCACCGGGCGCTCGACGAGGCGGGCGACGACGATCCGTCCGGCGATGACCCGCCGCCCGGTGCGCCGCCGAGCGAACCTCCGCCGCCCGGAGCCCCGCCGGCCGGTACCGGACGCGGTTCGCGCGCGTCCGGCGAGGGCTCGGCCGACCCGTCAGCCGAGGGGTCAGCCGACCCCCGTGGATCCATCGACCGCGGTCCCACCTCGCCCGCGCTCCCCGCGCGGGAACGTCGCGACCACCCTCTGGCCGCGCGGCTGCCCGCGCAGGTGCTGACCCTGGCCGGGCGCGGCCGCGGTCCGCTCGGTCGCCGCGCCCGCAGCGCGGGCCCGGCGGCCGGGGCGATCGACACCCGCCCGGTCGACGGAGCCTCCGATGATCTCGCCGTCGTCGCGACACTGCAGGCGCGGCTGCTCGGCGCCGGGGATGTGCGCGAGCACGTTCGGGCCGGCCGAGAGGCCGTGCTGCTGTGCCTCGTCGTGGACGCCAGCGGGTCGATGGGCACGCGCCGACGCGCGGCGCGGGTCAAGGGGGCGCTGCTCGGGCTGCTGCGCGACGCGTACGCCCGGCGCGATCGAGTCGCCCTGATCGCCTTCCGCCACGCCGCCGCGCAGGTCGTCGTCGCGCCCGGCGCTCCGATCGAGCGGGCGGCCGCGACGCTGGCGGCGCTGCCGACCGGCGGGCGCACGCCTCTGGCGTCGGGGCTGTGGACGGCTGGGCGCGTGATCGCGCGCGAGCGCGCGCGCGACGCGACCCGGCGCAGCATCGTGATCGTGCTCACCGACGGGCGGCTGACCGGAAGCGGCAGCGCCGCGCTCGCCGCCGCCGCCGAGTTGGGCCGCGCGGCCGATGCCGTCGAGCTGATCGACACCGAGGACGGGCCGGTGCGGGTCGGGCTGTGCCGGGAGCTTGCGCGAGCCGCCGGAGGTCGCCACCACCGCCTCCCGCAGACACCTCCATCGAGGAGGGCAGCATGAGCGAGGACCGTGGCAGCGCCGACCCCAAGCGTCGCAAGCCGCGCGACCGGCCGTTGACGATCGTCATCACCGGGCACGGCAAGGGCAAGAGCACGTCGGCGTTCGGGATGCTCCTGCGCTCGTGGGCGCGCGGCTACCGCTGCGGGGTGTTCCAGTTCGTCAAGTCCGGCAAGTGGAAGGTGGGGGAGGCCCGGGCGGCCCAGTCGCTCGGAGGGATCGACTGGGAGAAGATGGGCGACGGCTGGTCGTGGTTGTCCAAGGACCTCGAGGGGTCCGCCGATCTCGCCCGCGCCGGCTGGGAGGAGGTCAAGCGCGCGATCGCGCAGGAGCGCTACGAGTTCCTGCTGCTCGACGAGATGACCTACCCGGTCAAGTGGGGCTGGATCGACGTCGAGGACGTCGTCGCGACGATCCGCGAGCGCCCGGGATTCCAGCACGTCGTAATCACCGGGCGCGACGCAGCCCTCGAGCTGATCGAGCTCGCCGACCTCGTCTCGGAGGTGCGCAAGGTCAAGCATCCGATGGACGCGGGGATCCGCGCCCAGCAGGGGATCGAGTGGTAGACGCTCCGGTCATCCTCGACGGCGCCACCGATGCCGCCGAGCGCGAGCTCGACATCGCTCAGATGCCCGCTATGCGTCGTCGGGCGGGTGAACGTCAGCTGCGCGTCATCGGCGCGCGAGGGACGGCCACCGCGCTGCGTGTGCGAGCGGCGGCCGACGGTCTCGGCGCGCCGATGGGTGCGCGGACGGTCGTTCCCCCCGGCGCGACCGGCCGTCCCGGCAGCGATCTGGGTGCCGAGCGCACCGCCGTCCCAGCCCCGCCGCAAGCCGGGGCCGGACGCGCGGTCGTCCCGCGCGCCGTCTGGAGGGCCGGATGATCCCACGCATCGTCGTCGCCGGGACCGGATCGGGCGTCGGCAAGACGACCGTCGCCTGCGGCCTGATCGGCGCGCTGCGCGCGGCCGGGCGACGCGTTCAGGCCTTCAAGGTCGGCCCGGACTACATCGACCCCAGCTACCACCGGCTCGCCTCGGGCCGCCCCGGGCGCAACCTCGACGCGTTTCTCAGCGGCTCGGACCTGATCGCGCCGCTGTTCCGGCACGGGTCGGCCGGGGCCGACATCGCTGTGATCGAGGGCGTGATGGGGATGTTCGACGGCGTCTCGGGCCGCGGCGAGCTGGCCTCCACCGCCCACATCGCCAAGCTGCTGCGGGCGCCCGTGCTGCTCGTCATCGACGGGACGGCCATGGCCCGTTCCGCCGCCGCCGTCGTCCACGGCTTTCGCAGCTTCGACCCCGCCGTGGAGATCGCCGGGGTTGTGCTCAACCGGGTCGGGTCCGCCATCCACGAGCAGTTGCTGCGCGAGGCGATCGAGTCCCTGGGGGTGATCGTGCTCGGCGCGTTGCGGCGCTCGGAGCTTCTCGCCGCCCCCGAGCGCCACCTCGGGCTGGTGCCCGCGGGCGAGCGCGAGCGGCGGGCGGCGGCCGCGCTCGATCAGCTCGCCGCTCTCGTCGCGCGCCAGGTCGACGTCGCCGCGGTGCAGCGGCTGGCCGCCGCCGCCCCCGCGCTGCCGGGGCCCGCCTGGAGCCCGTCGCAGGCCGCTCCCGAGGGTCCATCGGACGGCGTCGCGGGGATCGGCATCGCGATCGCCGGTGGGCCCGCCTTCTCCTTCCATTACGAGGAGAACCTCGAGCTGCTCACCGCCGCCGGCGCCCGGCTGCTGGCGTTCGATCCGACCGTCGACACGGCGCTCCCGGCCGGCGTCGGTGCGCTGGTCCTCGCCGGCGGCTTTCCCGAAATCTATGGGGCCGAGCTGTCGGCCAACCGGCCCCTGCGCGGTGAGGTGGCCGCGTTCGCGGCGGCGGGCCGTCCGGTTCTGGCCGAGTGCGGCGGGCTGCTGTACCTCGCCGAGCGGCTCGACGGGCACGAGATGTGCGGCGTGCTCCCCGCCCGCGTCCGGATGTCCTCGCACCTGACCCTCGGCTACCGCGAGGCCCGGACCGCGAACCCCACCGCCTGGCTGGCTCCGGACACGCCGGTGCGCGGCCACGAGTTTCACTACTCCCGGGTCGAGCCGGCCGCGGGAGCGGTCCCGGCCTGGGAGCTGTCCGCCCACGGTGCGACGCGGGCCGAGGGCTTCGTCTGGGGCGGGGTGCAGGCCAGTTACCTGCACGTCCATTGGGCGGCGTGGCCCGGGCTCGCGCACCGGTTCGTCGCGGCCGCGGCCGGCATGGCGGTGCGGGGGTGAGCCTGACCCTGGTGATCGGCGGGACGCGCTCGGGCAAGAGCGCGTACGCGGAGCGCCTCGCCGAGGAGATCGCCGGCCCGGTCACCTACGTCGCCACCGCCGACAGCGACGACGCGTCGATGGCGCATCGGATCCGCCGTCATGTCGAGCGCCGCCCGGCGAGCTGGACGACGGTCCACGCCGGCGACGCGCTGGGAAGCGCCGCGGAGGCGGCGGATTGCCTCATCGACGGGCTCGGCGTCTGGATCGCCGGCGTGCTGCATCGCCACGACGGCGCGGCAGGCGATGTCGTCGTCGGCGAGATCGAGCGGGTGATCGAGATCGCCCGGAGCCGCGAGGTGATCGTCGTTGCCGAGGAGGCCGGTCAGGGCGTGCTGCCGCCCGATGATCTCTCACGCCGCTGGCTCGACCTGCTCGGGGCGGCGACACAGCGGCTGGGCCGCGCCGCCGCCCGGGTCGACTACGTCGTCGCCGGGCGGGCGATGACGATCGCGGGATCGCCCGCGGCCACGGTGCCCGCCGGGCTGCGCCGCCACGGCGATCAGGACGGGCGCCCGGGGGACGGCGACCACGCGGTCGACGTGCTCCAGCCCGGCCCGCCCGGCTGGCTGGTCGCGGCCCTGGGGGACGGCCTGGGCGAGGCCGTCCGGCGCTCTCCCGACGCGCGCGGCGCGATGGTCGCGCTGAGCGCCCGTCACGGCCGCGACCCGGCCGAGATCGTGCCCACGAACGGGGCAGTCGAGGCGTTGTGGCTGCTCGGGCCGGCCCTGCGGCCGCGCCTGGCCGCCTGCGTCTACCCGGGCTCCACCGAGACCGAGGCCGGTCTGCGCGCCCACGGGGTGCCGATCGCCCGCGTCGCCCGCAACCCTGAGGACGGCTTCCGGCTCGACCCCCGGGCGGTGCCGGCCGAGGCCGATCTGGTCATCGTCGGCAACCCCGTCTCCCCGAGCGGGACGCTCGACCCGGCCCACGCGCTGCGCGCGCTCCGTGCGCCGGGGCGAACCGTCGTCGTCGACGAGGCGCTCATGTCGATGGTCCCCGATGAGCCCGGGTCGCTTGCCGGCGAGCGGCTCGAGGACGTGATCGTCGTGCGCAGCCTGACCGAGCTTCTGTCGGTCCCCGGCCTGCGGGTCGGCTACGTCCTCGCGCCGCCGCGCCTGGCCGACGCGCTGCGGGCCGTCCGGCCGCCCTGGGCGGCCAACGCCCTGGCGCTCGCCACGCTGACCGCCGCCGCCGAGCACCCCGCAGAGCTCCGGCTGCTGGCCGAGCGGGCCGCCGCCGACAGCGCCGATCTGCAGGCCCGGCTGCGGCCCATCGGCGGCCTGCGGACCTGGCCCTCGGCGACGCCGTTCTCGCTGATCGAGGTCGCCGACGGGCCCCGGGTGGTCGCCGCGCTGCGCGGTGCCTCGATCGCCGTGCGCCCCGCCGCCTCGTTCCCGGGGCTCGACGAGGGCCACATCCGGATCACCGCGCGCGACCCCGAGCGCAACGCCGCTCTGGCCAGGGCGCTGGCGGAGGCGCTGCGGTGAGCACGGGCGCCGCCCGCATCGTCGTCGTCGGCATCGGCGCCGACGGCTGGGACGGGCTGACGGCGGGGGCGCGCGAGGCGATCCTCGCCGCCGATGAGGTGGTCGGCTCCTCGCGCCAGCTCGAGCTGCTGCCCGACGGCGCCCCGCCGCGCCGGCCCTGGCCCTCCCCGCTGGCTCCGGCGGTCGACGAGCTGGTCGGTCGTGCCGGCGGCACGGTGTGCGTGCTCGCCAGCGGCGACCCGATGCTGCACGGGGTCGGCGCGACGCTCGCGGCGCGGCTCGATTCGAGCCGCTTGACGGTCATCTCGCACGTCTCGGCGTTCTCGCTGGCCTGCGCGCGGCTCGGCTGGCCGGCGGCGGAGGTCGAACTGGTCAGCACGGTCGGGCCACCCGCCGAGGCGGTCGCCCGCGCGCTGCAGCCCGGCCGTCGCATCGTCGTCTACGCGACCGGACGCGACGGAGCGGCCAGGATCGCACGGGTCCTCTGCGCGCGGGGCGGCGGGGCCAGCCGCTTCGTCGTGCTCGAGCAGCTCGGCGGTCCGGGCGAGCGCATCCTTGAGACGACCGCCGACGCGTTCGGCCAGCGCGACGTCGACCCGCTGCACGCCGTGGCGATCGAGTACGTGCCCGATCCCGGCGGCGCGCGGCACAGCCGCGTGCCAGGGCTGCCCGACGAGGCCTATGAGAGCGACGGGGCGCTGACCAAGTGGACCGTCCGCGCCGTCACCCTGGCCGCGCTGGCGCCGATGCCCGGCGCGCTGCTGTGGGACGTCGGAGCGGGCAGCGGTTCGATCGCCATCGAGTGGCTGCGGGCCGAGCCGACCGCTCGGGCGATCGCGATCGAGTCGCGTGCCGACCGGCTCGAGCGGGTGCGGTGTAACGCGCTGTCGCTCGGTACCCCGCAGCTCGAGACGGTGCACGGCCGGGCCCCCGGCGTCCTGGCGTCGTTGGCCGCGCCCGACGCCGTGTTCATCGGTGGCGGGGTGACCGCGGCCGGCCTGCTCGACGCGTGCTGGAGCGCGCTCGTCCCCGGCGGGCGGATCGTTGCCAACGCGGTGACGCTCGAGGGCGAGGCGGTGCTGACCGCGGCCCGCGCCCACCACGGCGGCCGGCTCGTCCGCCTCGAGGTCGCTCACGCCGAGCCGCTGGGCACGTTCCGCGGCTGGTGCCCGCAGCGCCCGGTCGTGCAGTGGCTGGGCGACAAGCCACCGGAGATGGCCGGATGACCGTGCACTTCATCGGGGCCGGCCCGGGCGCCGCCGACCTCATCACGCTGCGCGCCCAGCGGCTGATCGCCACCTGCGCGGTGTGCGTCTTCGCCGGCGCGCTCGTGTCTGACGAGGTGCTCGCCCACGCCCCGGCCGGCGCTCGGCTGATCGACACCGAGCACCTGGAGCTCGACGAGATCATCGCCGCGCTGGCCGCCGCCCACGCGCGGGGCGAGGACGTCGTCCGGCTGCAGTCCGGCGACCTGTCGATCTACAGCGCCGTGGCCGAGCAGGCCCGTCGACTGGACGTGCTCGGCATTCCGTGGGATCTGACGCCCGGGGTCCCCGCGTTCGCTGCGGCCGCCGCCTCCCTGCGCCGGGAGCTGACGATCCCCGAGGTGGCCCAGACCGTCATCCTCACCCGCCACAGCGCCAACGCGTCCAGGATGCCGGCCGGCGAACAGCTTGCGGCGCTCGCCGCCCACCGGACGACGCTCGTCATCCACCTCGGCGCGCAGGCGATCGACATGCTCTCACGCACGCTGGCCGAGGCCTATGGCGAGGACTGCCCCGCCGCGGTCGTCGCCCGGGCCAGCCTGCCCGGCGAGGTCGTCCTGCGGGGCACCCTGGCCACGGTCGCCTCGCTCGTGCGCGAGGCGGGCATCCGCCGCACGGCGACGATCCTCGTCGGTCCCGCGCTGGCCGCCGAGGGATTCCGCGACAGCCACCTTTACTCGCACGCGCGCGTCGCCGGCGTTCTCAGGTCAGGCGACGGCGCAGCAGGTACAGATCCATGATCCAGCCCTTCCGCGCACGCGCCCGTGCGCGCACGCGCTCGATCTCGCCGGCGGTCTCAGCGAGCGGTCCGGACAGGAGGATCTCATCCTCGGTTCCCAGGTAGGCGCCCCAGTAGATGTCGAGCGGCTCGCCGGCGACGCGGCGGAACGCGCAGCCGGCATCGAGCATCACGACGACGTCGTCCGCGTCGTCCGGCAGCCCGCGCTCGGCGAGTCGGCGGCCGGTCGTGATCATCACCGCGCGGCCCACGCGGTTGAGCGAGATACGGTGGCGGGCGGTGAGCGCGTGCAGGCTGCTGATGCCCGGGAGCACCTCGTAGGCGAACTCGACGCGCCCGGCGGCGAGGATCTCGTCGAGTACCGCGATCGTGCTGTCGTACAGCGACGGATCGCCCCACACGAGAAACGCTCCGGTGCCGTCGGGCGCCAGGCTGTGCGCGATCGCCTCCTCCCACGCCCGGGCCCGGCCCCGGCGCCAGTCGGCGACGGCCCGCTCGTAGTCGTGCGCGGAACGGTCGCGGGCCGGCTCGCGCACCGCGACCACGGCCGGCGCCCGGCCGGGGGCCAGATGGCGGGCGCACAGCGCCTCCCGCGCCCGGGTGAGGTCCTCGGTGCCGCGCTCGAGCTCGAACAGCACGTCGGCCTCGTTGAGCGCCCGGACCGCCTGCACCGTGATCTGGTCGGGATCCCCGGCGCCTGCGCCGACCACGAGCACCCGTCTCATCCGCGGTCCCCCCGGTGATCCTCGTGCTCGGAGGCACGGCCGAGGCGCGGGAGCTCGCCGCCGCCCTGCACGAGCAGGAGGTTGCGGTGACGAGCTCCCTCGCCGGCCGCGTCACGCTGCCCCGGCTGCCGGCCGGCGAGGTGCGGATCGGCGGGTTCGGCGGTCCGACCGGGCTGGCCGAGTGGTTGTCCGCGCACGCGGTCGTCGCCGTGGTCGACGCGACCCATCCGTTCGCGGAGCGGATCTCGGCCTCGGCCGTCGCGGCCTGCCGACGCACCGGCACGCCGCTGCTGCGGCTGGAGCGCCCCGGCTGGCGCGAGCGTCCGGGCGATCGCTGGGTGTGGGTCGACGACCTGGCCGCTGCGGCCGAGGCGATCGCGGGACGCGGGACGCGGGTGCTGCTCACGACCGGGCGCCAGGGCCTGCCGGCGTTCGCCGGCGACGTCGCCACGTGGTTTCTCATCCGCTGCGTCGACCCGCCCGAGCCGCCGCTGCCGCCCCGCCACGAGCTGATCCTCGACCGCGGGCCCTACACGCTGGCCCGTGAGCTTGCGCTCATTGACCGCCACCGCATCGATCTCGTCATCACCAAGGACAGCGGCGGCGCGCTCACCGTGGCAAAGCTCGACGCGGCGCGCGAGCGAGGACTGCCGGTGATCGTCGTGCGCCGGCCGCCCCGCGCCCGCGTCGAGACCGTGCGTGCGGTGCCCGACGCGCTGAAGTGGGCGCGCGCCCATCTTCATGCCGGGTAACGCCGGGGGGTGTACACGCGCGGCGGCCCGTCGCCGTCGGGGATCGTCCGGGTCGTGCTCGCGCCGATGATCAGCAGCGTGCGCATATCGACGATTGCCGGATCGAACTGGCCGAGCGTGGTGACCGCGATCGACTCCTCGGGGTCACCCACGGCGCGGGCGACGACGACGGGAGTCGCATCCGCCCTGTGATGACGCAGGACCGAAATGGCCCGGACCAGCTGCTCGCGCCGCGTCCGCGACGCCGGGTTGTACAGCGCGAGCACCATGTCCGCCCGGCCCGCGGCGTCGATCCGCCGCTCGATCACCTCCCACGGCTTGAGCTGATCCGACAGCGACACGACGCAGAAGTCATGGGCGAGCGGCGCGCCGACCCGCGCAGCCGCGGCCTGCATCGCCGACACGCCCGGCAGCACGCGGACCTCGATGCGGTCGCCGGCCGGGCGTGCCTCGGCGGCCTCGAGCACCGCGGCGGCCATCGCGAAGATCCCCGGGTCCCCCGACGAGACGACGGCCACCCGCGCGCCGCGGGCGGCCAGCTCGAGCGCGTGTCGGGCCCGGTCGAGTTCGGCGCGGTTGTCCGTGGCGAAGCGCTGCTGTCCCGGGCGCTCGGGCACCCGGCGCAGGTACGTCTCGTAGCCGATCAGCACCTCGGCGCCGGCGAGCGCGGCGTCGGCCTCGGGGGTCAGCCACTCCCGGCCGGCCGGGCCGAGGCCGACGACGGTGACCCGGCCGCCGGCCTCCCGCGCGCCCGCAGGCGGCTCGGCGGCGCGATCAGGCGACGGGACAAGCACGAGCGACATGTACGGCACGTCATCGGCGACGGCCTCCAGAGCGGCGATGCGCTCGCGCTCGGAAGTGGCCCGCTCGACGTAGACGGCGCGCGCGGCGGCCCCGGCCCGCCGGACGGCGTCGCGGACCCCGGCGAACGTCCGCCCGAGCTTGAGCACGACCGCCGCCTCGCTCTCGCGCAGACGGGCCTCAAGCTCCCGGGCCGGCAGCGTGCCGGGGATGATCGTCAGCACGTCGTCGCGCTTGACCAGCGGGGTCCCGGCCGCCGCGGCGGCCGCGCAGAACGAGGTGACGCCCGGGATCACGGTCGTTTCGTACCGGTGTGCCAGGCGCTCGTGCAGATACATGTAGGAGCCGTACAGCAGCGGGTCGCCGGCGCACAGCACGGCGACGTCGCGGCCCTCGTCGAGGTGGGCCGCGAGCTGGCCGGCGGCCTCGTCGTAGAACTCGCTGATCGCCCCCTCGTATCCGCCGGGATGGTCGGTCTCCTCGGTCGTGACCGGATAGCGCAGCGGCAGCTCGATGTGTGAGTCGGTCAGGTACGGTGCGGCGATCGACCGCGCGACGCTACGGCCATGCTGCGCGCCGGGATACGCGATCACGTCGGCGGCCTCGATCGCGCCGCGAGCCTTGATCGTCATCAGCTCCGGATCGCCGGGCCCGACGCCGACGCCGAACAGGCGGCCGAGATTGGAGGATGCGGTCGGGGGGGTCACTCGGCGGCGCTCGCAAGGGCGTTGACGGCACCGGCGGCGATGGCGCTGCCACCCCGCCGGCCGTGGACGACGAGATACTCGAGTCCGAGGGACTGCTCGGCCAGCGCAGCCTTGGACTCCGCCGCGCCGATGAACCCGACCGGCACGCCGATGATGGCCGCGGGCTTCCCGGCCCCGGCGGCGATCATCTCAAGCAGCGCGAACAGCGCGGTTGGCGCGTTGCCGATGACGACGACCGCCCCGGCGAGCCGCTCGCGCCACAGCTGGACCGCGGCCGCGGCGCGGGTCGTCTCGTGCTCGGCGGCGAGCGTCGCCGTGGCGGGATCCGTGAGCGTGCAGATGACCTCGTTGCCGGCGGGCAGGCGCGAGCGGGTGATCCCCGACGCGACCATCTGCGTGTCGCACAGGATCGGCGCGGCGGCGTGGAGCGCGGCCTCGGCTCGAGCGCCGAGGTTCGCCGACGCGGCGACGTCGTCGGCCAGGTCGACCATTCCGCACGAGTGAATCATCCGCACGACGACGCGCTCGAGGATCGCGTCGAAGCGCGCCAAGTCAGCTTCGGCGCGGATGACCGCGAACGATCGTCGGTAGATCTCGGTGCCGTCCTTGATGTAGCTCGGGCTGTCCGGCTGGACCGTCACGTTTCCTCCACCCATTCGGTGGCGACGCCGTGGGGCGTCGCGCGGTGTGCCAGATGTCGGCCGGCGGGCCGGCCGCAGTTTCGCTCGCAGGCCGCCCAGTGTTCGGGTGGGTCCTCGGCGCCGCGCTCCGCGGCGCGCCGCTGCGCCCGGGACCGGACGTCGAGCCGCGCCCGCCGGCAGGCGCCGAGACCCGCGCACGCCGTGAGCCCGCGCCAGCCGGAGGACGGATCGTCGATCAGTCCAAGGGCGGCGAGCCGGTCGCCGACCCCGTCGGCCGCCTCCGGTTCAAGATCGGGCACGGTGAGCGTCCGCTCCGGTGAGATGCGCACGGTCGTGGCGTGCGCCGCGGCCAGACAGGCCAGCTCCCGAGTCGTCTCGGGGTCCAGGCGAGCCAGCCGGGGCATCACGGTGAGCGCCACGCGGCCGTCACCCTGACCCAGGCGCCCCGGCTCCACGCGGGGCGCTGAGTCCTGTTCGGCCGCGGCGGCCGTCGGTGGCGCCCCATCCGGTCGCCGGGCCCCACCGACGGCCAGCCCGGCCGCGGCGGCCGTCGGTGGCACCCCATCCCGTAGCAGCGACCGGGCCCCGGCGACGGCCAGCCCGGCCGCGGCAGATGGCGTGGCCGCGGGCGCGGTGGCGCCGGTCGGCCGACCGGCGATCTGGAGCCGAAACCTCCCGCCGCGCCCGGCCACGAGGGCGACGTGCGCGGTGCGGGCGCCGATGAGATGCGTACCGTCGTCGACGGCGAACAGGAACCGACCCGGCAACTCGGCAAGCGCCGGATCGGCACACAGGGCCCGGTCCAGCGCGGCGACGACCTCGTCGGTCAGGGCGAACGCATCGGGGTGGCGGCCGCCGAACGGGCTGGCCAGGATGTTCCGCGCCCGGTCGTGGGCAGGGGAGGGCAGCAGCCCCCCGAGCGTCAGCCGCGCCGTGCAGCGGTCGGCGGCCGCTGCGTCCAGCCCGCGGATCTGCAGGCTGGCGCGCGAGGTCAGCTCGATCACCCCGTTGCCGTGGGTCGCCACTTCGGCGACCGCGAGCAGACCGCGGGCATCGATGATGCCGCCGGGGACCCGAACCCGAGCGAGTGCCCCGTCGGCGGAGTCGTGCAGGCGCAGCACGCCCGGACAGTGGTCGGCGCTGCGTGGCGTCGTCATGGCGCGCGCCGCTCGGACCCGCGGACCGCCGCGCCGGGGGCCGAGGCCTCCGAGCGAGCCTGGATGCATCGGTTGCGCTGTCCGGCGAGGCCGAGATCCCACACCGCCCCGAATCGCCCCGCGACGAGGCAGCCGGCGGTGTTGAGACCGATGCCGGCGATCGCGCCGCTCCAGCCGCGCGGATGGAGCGGGTACGCCAGCAGCCTGACGATCTCGCTCCCGGCGAGGAGGCGGGCGACCGCGATCGACAGAGCGGTCATTGTGAGGTCGTCATCGACCTTGGGCGCCGGCCGGGCGAACGCCCGGCGTCGTGGAAGCGGTGCGGCAGCACGGCGAGCAGGAACAGACCCCGGCCCGCAGCGTTCAGCGACGCGATTGCGGCCGGGATCGCGATCGCCCGCCGGTGCGCGGCACGCGACGACGCCCGTCACCCCGACACCAACCGCCGAACACTGCTGGCCACGCTGTCTCATCCTCCGCTCGGTTGGAGGAGTGGGGACGTGCGCGGGGCGCAACGAACCGCCCTTCCTCCGAGGACAGGTTTCGCGGCGGTGAGGTAGGCGACCGGGCTCATCCCCCGAGGGGGCTTCACCGTTGCGGGACAGCGCCGGATTCTCACCGGACTTCGCTGCGCTCACCGTCACGCCGAGTGTGGTCGGCGCGGGCGCGATCCTATCGCAGCACCGTGGGGACCGTCTTCCAGAAGCCGAACTCACGGATGGCTGGCGGACCGTGTGCCGGTGTCTTCTCCGCGAGACGACCGGCGACCGGTCCTCGCGCGTTCGCTGCGGTCGATCGGCGGCCCGGTGGTCGTACGGTCCGCCGGACGGTCTTGTCGGCCGGCGGCCGGTTCACGCCGGTCGCCTACGACAAGCCGAACTCCGAGAGGCTTCCTGCACTCGGGGAGGTTCCGGCGACTCCTGCGATGCCCGAGGAGGGACTCGAACCCCCGACACGCGGAGCATGATTTCGGCGGAGTTCGTGAGGAAGTGCCTGCAAATGGCGACGTCCCAGGCGGCGGGGAAAAGCTGATCCGGGCGTAGCCTCCGCCTCTGTCCACCAAGACGAAGCAGGAGGTACGCCCAGCTGGGTTGCAGAGTAGTCCCGCGCGAGCGGCTGCGCCACGAGCCCGACGCGTTGATCCACGACGCCGGCGAGCTGCGTGATCCGATCGAGGAGATCGGTCGGCTCGGTGCGCGGCTGATCATTCAGCAGCCGCTGGAGGACGAGCTGACCGAGTTCCTTGGTCGTCGTGAGCGGCATGAGCGGACCGGCGAGCCGGTCGGCTGCCGCAACGACCATGAGCGACCGCAGAAGATCGCCACGACCTCGGGACCGATGGAGATCGAGTGTCCACGGGTCCGTGACGCCTCAAAGCTGGGGTTCGAGTCGCGGATCGTCGGCAGGGGAGTCGCCCGCACCTACGCGCTGGAGACGCTCGTGATCTGCTCGTTTCTCGGAGGGCTGTCGGTCTGCCACGTCGAGGCCGCGCCGGCCGAGACCTTCGACAAGCCGCTGATCTCGAAGTCGACCGTCTCCCGGATCCTCGAAGACACGCGCGAGCGCTACCGCGTCTGGCGTCGCCGTCGGCTGGATGAGCACGACGTCGTGTACTGCTACCTCGACGCAATCTACCTCAAGCTCAGGCCCGACGACGAGCCCGCCGAGGGCGTGGGGTGCTGCTGGGGCATCACTCTGGAGGGCCGCAAAGTGCTGCTCGGCCTGCGCTGGGCAGCCGCGCGAGCTACCAGGACCGGCTGTCCTTCGGCCGCGACCTGATCGCCCGCGGGATGCGCGCCCCGGCGCTGATCGTCGCTGATGGCGCGCCGGGGGAACTCCACCCCAGGCGCCCGGCGCTGCTTGATGAGATGACGACGACCGCTACCCCGCGAGCGTCATCACCCTCACCCACGGGACGCGCAGGGGAGCCGAAGAAACGGCGGTGCAGCTGTGTCTGCCGATCGCGACAGCAGAACACCCCGCGCCAAGCCGAAGGGGGCCACCCGGAGGAGAAACGGGGCCGTAGTAGAAGGGGTGCGCTTTCAACCGGCAGGGGGGTGAGTTTTCCACCGGCGCCGACAACCCCGGGACTCGCGCGGCGTCGGGTCTGTCCGCGAGCAGCAGGGCCGCGGATTCAAGGTTTGTTCGATATGCGCCGAATAGGTCATGGGCCCGCACGCGCGTCCTTGGATCAGACAGCGGAACCGGTGCCACGCCAACATATTCCCGACTTTCGCGAAAGAAGCAGATTCGATGCGCATCACTCCAGTCACCACCCTCGCCGTGGCGGCGGCGCTCGCGGCCCCGGCGGCGGCCTCGGCGGCCAGCATCCAGACCGGCGTCAGCGCCGCTGAGTCGCACACCACCCATGCGGATGCCGCCCTGACGCGCGCGGTGTCGCTGTTCAAGCACGGCAACGACAGCCTCGGCACCAAGCAGTTCGCGATCAGCCAGAAGCAGCTCGGCCTCGCGAAGGCGGAGGCCGCCAAGCTGCAGGCCCAGGCGCACACCCCGCCGGCCAGGGCCCAGGCCGCGGAGGCGGAGATCGCCGTCGCCACGCAGGAGAAGGTCTCCGTCCAGAAGCTCTCCGCGCTGGTCCCTGACGCCAGCGGTTATGTCCAGAACGCGATCGCGCAGGCAGCGCACAGCGACACCACCGGCCAGGCCAAGGCGCTGGCGGTACTCGCCGCGGTCGAGCTGAGGGCACCGGCCCAGGCTCAGGCCGGGCTGGCGCGAGCGGTCGAGGCGATCTCCACCGCCACTCAGCGCGAGGTGAGCGTCGCGGCCCACGCGGCGGCCAACAGCAGCGACAGCACGACCAGCGCCGGCACGCTCGCCCAGGCGGTGAAGGCCGCCGTGAGCGGTCAGGACACCGCCTCGGCCAAGCTCGCCGCGCTGGTGGCGTCAAGCTCCACGCCGGCGGCGGCGCTCCCGGGGCTGGAGAGGGCCTACAGCGAGGTGACCGCGCAGCAGTCATCGATCGCCAACCTCCTCAGCCACCTCTCTTCGAGGATGCCGGCCTCGGTCCGGTCGTTCGTCAGCGCCATCATCACCCAGGCCCGCACCGACGCCCGCCAGATGAAGAACAACCGCCCCACCCCGCCGACCAGCGGCGGGTCAGGCTCACACCCCACCGGCAGCGGCACAACCTCGCGGCCTACCACCGGCGGGTCGACCTCACACCCGACCGGCAGCGGCACGACCTCGCGGCCTACCACCGGCGGGTCGACCTCACACCC